>ENA-ORTW01001324-ORTW01001324.1-human-gut-metagenome-genome-assembly--contig:-NODE-1324-length-26794-cov-3.267736_pt1 | contig 26794 bp, 13 predicted proteins | sample MGYA00242072_ERZ509193 | MGnify/ENA primary metagenome ERZ509193 (study PRJEB26280, sample SAMEA2338813) | human gut metagenome | biome: human gut; feature: human-associated habitat; material: faeces... | reverse complement strand
TAGCACTCGTGCTAGGGTTTGTGGTTTTATATTTGATTACAAAACAATCATTTACGGAGTTTATGGAACAATATTTTAATATGACATTAAATGATGATATCTTTTATGATGTAATTGATTTTAAGGGTGGTAGCAAATGTAAGATTACATTAAAAGATAAAGACTTTTATATTATTGGAGATATGGATTATCTTGGAGACAGAATTAACAATGATCAACAGATTGTTTTGAGAGCATATTCTCAATACAAGATTGGAAACGATGAGGATGCATTTATTTCATATGATGGAAATCCTTACGCCAAAATTGTTATTCGATATAGTGATGTTGACATGATTGAAATATTCAATAGTGAGCCAGAAGAAAATAATTTAAGCAATCTTGCGGATAATATAAATTCTTCTGATTAAATTTCTTCTACTTCAATTGATAAGACAATATCTTAATGAGAGAGGACATTTAGTCCTCTCTTCTACCCTACTACTTATAACCGCAGTTGTTACATTGATAGGTATTTCTTGTTTCAATTAACATAATTTATTATTATATCATATATTACTATTAAAATCAATATTGTTTTTATCGTACTATTTGTTATAATATAAGTAAGAAAACAAAGTGTTTTCTATATGAGGTTACGAAGCCTACCAAAATCGTATTAATAGAGGTTACGAAGCCTACCAAAATCGTATTAATAAAAGGAGCAAGTAAGCGCTTGTTCCTTTTTATAGTTATGGAGATTTTACAAATGAAGTGGATAAATGTTAACGAAAAGTATTTAGATTTTTTGAGAGAATTTGAACATCGTATACCAATGACCGATTATGGTACGGATAAGTACAAACCATTCTTTGGTATTCTGTTTGAAACTGACGATTATTATTATATTACTCAAGTATCTCATGCACAGAAACGACATTTGCGTATGAGAAAGCAACCAGATTTCTTTAAAATTTATGATCCTAAGAATTCATCAAGGTTGATTGCAGTCGTAAATTTAAACTATATGTTTCCTATACCAAAGAATGAAGTAACATCATTTGTTAAGAAAGATATTGATACATATAGAACATTCAAGTCTGATGAAGAAAAAAGTAAATATATCAATTTGTTAAACAGCGAAATGAAAATGATAAATACTTTAAACTTAGCTGATGCTGCCACTTCTTTATACGAAAAGAAATATAAATTTCCAGATTCAAAATTGGCGCAGAGATGTTTGGACTATAAGTCATTAGAAGAATACGCTATTAAATGGATTAGTGAGAAAAGTGAATAAGTAAATTAAAGAGAGAATGTTGTAATCTACATTCTCTCTTATTGTTATACTTCTCTTCTTACCACTTATACCCACAGTTATTACATTTATAGGTATTTCTTGCATTACGGGTGGCAGTGCGAGCAAGCTGTGTACCCACGTTGTTCTGCTTCAGATTTAGAGATTGATATCGAACTCTTTTTAAGATATCTACAACCAGCCGCATGATACTTTTGTCCATAATCTGTTATGTAAACTGTATAACTTGTGGATGAAGAAGAATCGTCATCGTTTGAGGATGAAGATGATGAGGAATTTGAGCCAGAGGGTGAATTGTTGCTGTTTGATGAACTTTTCGATGTCACAGTTTTTGGCTTCGTTTTCTTCTTTAGTTTATCATATTTATATTTGACATTATCATACTTTGTTCGCAAGCTCGCATAATCTTCTTTATATTGGTTAAGATCTTCTTCTGCTGATTCTTTTTCGCATTTCAGTATATTGTAGTCATTTTTTAATGAATCATATTTTAAATCCATCTTGTGGTATTTTGATTCGTATTTATCAATCATGCTTGATTTTGTATGCACGTCTATTCCTAATGCAAGTATTAACAATAACATTGCAATAGTAAATATAATGACAATCTGAGCGTCAAACTTGCGCCCAGATTTGTGATTCTGTGTTGTGTTATTCATAATATTAATACTCTTTTTGTTTATTTACCATTTGTATTTGCAATTATTACATTGATATGTTTTCCCAATATTGGAGCTAAGGATACCAAATGTCAAACCGCTTAGCATACGGGAACTTGTGCTAATTCTTTTGATATTGGTGCTGTTGCAGTTAGGGCAATGTAATTGTTGGGATTTTTTTAGTTCAATCTTTTGTTGGATTTCTTTTTCTTCTTTTTTCTTTTTATCATATTTTTTGTAAAATTCAATCGGAATGGTGCTAGGAATCGCATGATATTTTTTACAATATTGCTTTATAGCCCATCTATCTTTTTTCTTGGAAGCCTTACACTCATTTTTTACTTTATGTTTAATAATATTATCGTAATCAAACCATGTATCATCTTGTTCATACTGTTGTAAAACAGTTTGCAGTTCATTTTTTAAATTAATTTTGATTCCATAAACATCGCAACAATCATCGGTAGATTCTTCTGTTTTGTGAATAATCTTGTTACCACATAAAGGGCAAGCTTGTCTGTTTGAATCTTCTGTTATATATTCACATTTTTTACATTTATAAATCATGACAGCAAATCCTTTCTTGTATATTTCTAATTATATAACAATCATATATAAGAACGCAACTTATATTGTAAATATCGCACACTTTTGTCATTTAAAAATTTAGGCGATGAACTTAAAAATATAAAAGAACTTAAGGATTTATTTGCCAATGGTGAAACTTTAAAATCTGTTAAGAAAAATAATCCCGAACAATACCAAAAGCTACTTAGTTCTGCTAATGGAAAGAGTTTGGACGATTATTTAGAGACGTTAAATGAATTTAACTTATCAAATAAGGATAAAAAGAAGATTTTAAAGCAGGCAAGAAAGAGTGGTAATTTAGATGTAAGTAAAAAAGATATCAAAAAATCACTTAAACAAAACGATTTCTCTAAAGTTTCTTCCGAGGCACAAGCTACTGAAGAAGCGTTATCTAACCTTGGTCAAACCAGTTTGGATAATGTAAATTCAAGTGCATCTAAACTTGGAGAAACATTTAAAACTGGTGTAACAAACGGTGTTGAAAAAGCCAAATCTGGCATTAAATCATTAGGATCAAGCATAAAATCTGTACTGTCTGGTCTTAGTGCAACGCTTAAATCTTATCTCCCACTTCTAGCTGCATTTGCCGCATTTGAAGGAATTAAAGCAATTCATTCTAATATCCAGAGTCAGCGAAAAGATGAGCTGAATGCAGGTCAGAAAAATCTTGATAAATATAATAAGAAAATTGATAAGAATAATGATAAAGTGAAACAAGCCAAGAAGCTACAGGAAGAATTTAATACTTTATCCTCTGGCGTAAATGCTAATACAAATGAAAATATTGGATTATCTACAAGCCAATATGAAAGATATTTAGCAATTAAGAAAGAATTAGTTAAATTAAATGGCGATCTTGTTACTGGATATAATTCCGAGGGTGAAGCTTTAATTAATAATAATACCGCTATTCAGGATACGATTGACAAATATCAAAAATTGGCAAATGATAGTAAAAAAGCAATTGCCAGTAAAGAAAATGTAGATATCCAAAATGATTCTATGGCATTAAAAGCACAGAAATCACTATATGGAAGTACATTTGCCGATGAAAGTCTTGGTACGAATCTAAAGCGTTCTTTGCCATATACTTTTAGATCTGCGAAGAATCTTGCTAAAGATGGTCTTTCTATGAACGAAGCCTCTGTCAGACAATCTTTATATGCAAATACAGATTTTCAAAAACAGGCTGCTAAAATTCTTGGCAAAGACAAGGTTGATGTTAGTAAATTAACATCTAAACAGATCCAAGAACTTGCCAATAACGCAGATATTTTTAATTCTGACAGTTTTGGTGGAAAGAACGATACAAAGAATCTGAAAAAATTATTAGAGGCTTCAAAAACAAATTATGATCAGTTGCAGAAATACTCTGATAGTTTTAGAAAGAATACTCTATCTAATATTTCTCAGACAGTTGATGGTTATGAAAAACTAGATAAGACAACTCAGACTTTCGCATCCAACTTCATTTCTAACATGGATATTGATCCGTCTAAAATGTTAGATACTGATTATCTTGAAAAGCAAGAAAAAAGTGTGCGAGATCTTACTGAAACACTGACAAAAAGCAAGGATGTTCGAAATGAAATAAAAGATTTTCAGAAGTCTCAATCAAATACAAAGATGAATGCCAATAAATGGCAAAAGACTGTAAACGATCAGTTTAGCCAATTGCAGAAAGATACTGGAATCGATAAGGATACACTGGCATTAACTCTGGGAATTAAGCTTGACGATAAAGATAATGTATTGTCTTCTACTGGTAAAGATATTGCCAAAATGCAGGAGACTTTGAATGATACATTTAAGAATCAGGACATCTCTAAGTTTACAAATTCTTTGAACTTAAATGACTTGTCAAATGCATTCGATATTGTTACGGATAAGACAAATATATTTACTGGTTCTGTAGATCAGTTGAAAGAACGTCTGAAAATGTTAAATAGTTCTGCTGCTTCTGCTTCTTATACTGTAGAGGGATATAAAGCCGCACTTGACACAGACGACGACGATTCCGCTTATAATACACTTGTTTCTGGTATGAAACAAACCAAAGAGGATTGGAATAAAGGTAAGGTCGGAACAGATCAGTTTAAGACTTTTGCTGGAATGATTTCTCCAACTGGTAAAACAGATGCGAAGAATTTTAAAGAGAATTATGATAACTTAAAGAAATACTTCACTGAAGATAACTCTGGTATCTATAATTTCTTTGATGGATTAAAAGAAAAGACGAATGATTCTGGAAAAGCATTAGCTGAATTTGATAAGAAAACTCAGAAATGGAAATTCAATATTGATTCTACTGCTTCTGCTGCTAAGAAATTTGGCATGGGAGTAGAACCATTTGAAGCATTGCTTAATAATCTGAAGACATATGGATTCGATGTTAATTTCAGCTCTCTTACAAAGCAATATGAAGATGCCCAAAATAAACTTGACGGCTGGGCTGAAACATGGCAGAAAAATGGTGGAACCGCAGGGGATAAAGAAGGGCAACGTATTGAGGCTTGGCGACAACAAATCGATCAGGCAAAAGAAGCTGGCAAGGAAATTCCTGATACATGGACAAAGGTTATTGATTTTGAGGTCAATATTTCTTCTCTGCAATCACAAATTAAAGAAGCCAAAGATGAATACAAAGCCGCACAGTTAAATGGAGACACAGAAGCTCAACAGAAATCTATTGACAAGCAATTGACAGCTTCTGCAAATATTCAAGCTAAATTGACTGGTGGTGAAGATGTTGGTAAATCTGGATTGACCAAGGGTATTAAAATTCCTGTTGAGGTTGAAACTAAAGCCAATGGTATTCAGAATGAAATTCAGAACCTTGTACAACAATACCAGTCTTCTTCTGGACAAGACAAAATCAAACTAGGACTAAAAGTCGAAGCAAAACGTGAAGAGTTATTAAAAGAATTGCAGAAATATCTCGATCCTGAGACACTTAAAATTCTTGGTGATAATTCTGATGCTAAGAAGAAAGCAAAAGAAACTAAATCTGAAGTAGATAAAGTTCCAAAAGAAAAGAAGACTACATATACTGCCGATGCTTCTGGTGCTGAGAAAGGTGCAGAGGAAGCACAAAAAGCAGTGAACAGTGTTGAAGATGAGCATGTAACGCAAATTAAGACACAATATGGTATTGGTAAAAACGGTAAAGTTTCTCAGAAATCTACAAGCAATATGGTCAAGAACAATTACCTTGGTAATGCGATTGACCAAACAGGACAAGGTGCATATACAGCGCCTAAGCGATCAAGTACTTCAAGTGGTAAAAGTAACAAGCAAAGTAAGTCTGATACTACTTCAAGTAAATCAGATACTACTACTGTTACAGTAAATGCTAAGGGAAATGCTAAAAAGACCATTGACTCTATCAAGAAATCTTTATCTAGCATGAAATCCAAAAGCATTTCTATTAAGGTTAAGGGAAATGCAAAGAAAACCATTTCTTCTATCTCTAAATCTCTCAAGAAATTAAAATCTAAGAGTATTTCTATTAAAGCAAAAGGTAATGCGTCTTCTGTTATTAAAAAGATTGCTAGTGCTTTAAAGAAACTGAAAAACAAGAAAATTACTGTCAAAGTAAAAGACAGTGCTTCATCTAAAATTAGTAGCATTAAAGAAAAACTAAATGCATTAGGTAAGATGCATCCAACTCCAAAAGTTACTATCAATACAAGTGGATTACCAGCCGTTGAAGCTGCAAAATCAGCGATCAATGGCTTGCATGATAAATCTGTTAATGTATCTGTAAATTATAGTCAGAGTGGCAAACCATCTAAAGGTGGTGGTGTTGCCCACGGTACTGCTGCTTTTGCTCATGGTACTATACCAAGAATCACAAATAGCAGACGTGCATTGGCGAGTGGAACATTAGGTGCTAAGTTCTCTGGATTATCTTTAACAGGGGAGGTTGCGCCAGAATTAGTCGTCCGTGGCAACAAATGGTTTACTACAGGAGATAACGGTGCGGAGTTCACTGATATACGTAGGGGAGACATAGTTTTTAATCATCAGCAGACAGCAGATTTACTTTCAAAAGGATCTACAAACAGTCGTGCTTCTATTAAAGGTGGTATGTCTGCATTTGCACATGGTAAGGCTTACGCTTCTGGACATCGTGTTACTGGTAGTGGTGCGTTCCAAGGTGGTGCTGCAAGCGGATACGAGAAACATTCATCTGGTTCTTCTTCTACCAAAAAGCATACAGAATCCACTAAAAAGAATACGGAAGCAACGAAAAAGAATACAGATTCTAAGAAGAAAGACAGCAAAGCTACAGACAAGAGCGCAAAGAAAAAGTCAAAATTTGCCACATTACTTGACAATATGGGTAAACAATTTGACTTCATTGCAATCGCTATTGATCGAGCTGCAACTGCTACAGAAAATTTTGCTAATATGATCAATGATTACGTGAAGCCAGAAGTTAAGCAAAGTGCGCTTTGGAATCAATATAAATCAACTGGCAAAGAAATTTCTGTAAATCAGCAAGCAGCAAGCAAATATAAATCTGAGGCAAGTTCTTTTGCAAGTAAGGCAATTAAGACAGTTCCTAAGACAAAGAACAGTTCTAAGAAAAAGAATCAGAAACGATTACGGACATACTTTGAACGTGTGCGTAACGGTAGTATGAATATCAATACTATCAAGAATGATAACATGCGTTCTGCTGTGGAGTCCTATCAGAATTTATATGAGAAGTATCTTCAAGCTAATTCTGCTGCCCAACAGTTAAAGAATACTCAACGTGATTTATTTAATCAATGGTTGAATATGCCTACTGAAAAGGCACAGAAAGCAATTGAAAACCTACAAAACTCCTATGATACATTATCTAATCGTTCTTCTGCTGCATCTACGGGAGAGTCTGGTGTCGCACGATTAGTTCAAACTTCAAATGATCAGTTATCCGAAGCACAATCTAGTGTTTCTTCTGCAAAATCTACTCAGAGTCGTGCCTCTTCTGCTAACAAAACAGCACAAAAGAAGGTTTCAAAAGCGACAAAGAGTCAGAAATCTAAGGCGAAATCTGCTAAAAAAGCTGTCAATAAGTCTGGATTATCTAAGAAAAAGAAAGCATCTCTTAACAAGAGTATTAAAGCAGGTAAGACAATTTCTACTAAGGGACTCAAGGGGTCTGCGAAAAAAAAAGCTACTGCTTATAATAAAGCGGTTAAAAGTACAAAATCTGCAAAATCCTCCGCTGCTAAGACAAGTGCAAATCTATCAAATGCTAACAGTGCATTATATGATGCACAGGTATATTTAGATAATGTTACTAAAAAACAAGCAATCGCCAGCAATTATGCAGGTCAGCCTGCTTACGCATACCAGAATGATGTGTTGAACAGACAGGTTCAAAATAAGAAAGAACAGTATGAAAATAGTCAGACTGCCGTAAGGGAAGCTAGTAAGAATCAGGCTAAATATCAGAAAGAACGTGAAAATGCACAAGCTAATAAGAATAAGGCGGATAGTGCAGTTAAGACCAAGGGTAATAGTATTCTTGGTGGTAAGAAAGCTAAGAAGTTATCTAATTCCCAGAAAAACGCAATTAAGTCTGGAAAAGAGGTTTCTTTAAAAGGAATCAAAGATAAGACTTTATTAAAACAGCTTAAAGCATATAACGAGCAAGTCAAAAAAGCAAAAGACGCTTCTAATAAATTGGCACAAGCCAAACAAAATGAAGCGGATGCTACAAACGCTTTGGCGACAGCGAACAAAAACGCAAATGATGCTGCTGCGGATTGGGCTGCTGAACAGACAAATGCAGCTGTGCAATCTCAGGCTAATATTAAAGCATATTATGATGCGAAAGCAAATATGGAAGCTACAAATAGTAGCAATGCTTCTTCTGCTGCCAAGTTGAAACAAGCCAAAGGTCAAGACCTTGATACTTCAGATTATCAGAATCAGATTGATGCTAATGAGAGACAAGCGCAAATCATTGATGAAGAAGCTGCAAAAATGCAAGAGAATCTAAATAATAAACTGAACGATGGTTCTATTAAATATGGTTCTCAAGAATGGATGCAGATGCAAAATGAAATCAATGCTTGTAAAGGTAGCGCAGATGATTTGAGAACTTCTAACGAAGAACTTAAAGATAGTATGCGTGACGATATTTACTATCGTGGTTTTGAACGTGCCATTAAAGCGGCTCAGAATTTACAAAATTCACTTACAACAATATCTTCTCTCATTGATGAAGATGCAATGTTTGATGATGACGGAAATCTGACTGATTATGGTACTGCTGCTATTGCAACAAATATTGCTAATGTTCGCTCTGAAAAAGAAGAATTGAATCAATTGATGCAAGAACGTGCCAAAATGGCAGAGCATCGTGATGAATATTCTGACACAGAATGGGCTGATGCAATTCAAAAGAGCGATCAAGATATTGCTGATGCAGTTAAGAGCATTAAGTCTGCCGAGGATAGTGTGACAACTATTCTGAAGAATAACGCAAAGCAGAAATTAGATGCGATTAACAAGACTATAGATGCTTATAAAACTAGCCTATCCACAGAGAAATCCTACTATGAATATGACAAGCAGTTAAAATCTTCAAACAAAGAAATCCAAATTCTTGAAAGCAAACGGAAAGCCTTGGAAGGAGTCAATACGGCAGAAGCTAAGGCTCAAAAAGCACGTTTGGATGCAGAAATTCAAGAAAAGAAAGATGCTCGTGATGATACAGTAAAAGATCATATTTATAATCTTCAGATTGACGGACTTGATAAATTAAGCACACAGCTGAATGATGATTATGAGAAATACTGTAAAGAGTTATCTTCTTCTGTCGATAAGATTGAAGAGACGTTTACTTCTTTATCTGGAACAATCAGTTCAGAGGGTGCAAAAATTGATAGTACGATTACTACTATCTTAGGTCATTATGGTGTTAAACCAAGTGATCTTGGACTAACAGATAGCAAAGTCACAGGTTATGCCAAAGGTGGATTAGTCAAATCTGTACATAAGAACGGAGATGATGGTCTTGCTTCTCTCGCAGTAGGTGAGGAAGTTGCTACTGTCGATGTTGTTAATCTAGCAAATAAAGTAAGACAAGACAAGGTATTAAATGCCTTAGCAAATGGACATATGCTGAACGGAATGACTATGGATGGAATTGGAACAACGGAAATCAATGTCAATTTTGGCGAAGCTATTGGTGCAATTAATGTTCCTTCTGGAGTATCTGACGAAGAACTTCAAAGAATCGTTAATGAATCTTATAAATATACTTCTCAAAAAGTTACTCGTGATGTTGCAAAAACACTTGGTCGCAAACGTCCAGTTTAAACCTTATATAATAAGGAAGAAACAGGTTAAGCGGTGCGTAGAAATACGCACTCTTGCCTGTTATTTTTATGCAAAAAATTTATACAGAAAGGAGATTACATATATGTTGTCATTTGAATATAATGGGCAATCTACAAAAACAATCTTAGATACACCTCTAATGGTCGTGCAGTTTGATGTGACAAATGACATCACAGGATTTTCACGAGAGATTGTTAAAGGTGAAAAAACAATGTTACGTCAGGAGACAAATCATTATGGTGCAATGTATTCTGATGAGAGCACATATGAATTTTACCTCGTAAAAGAAAATGGACATGGATTTACAAATTCAGAGCAGAGAAAAATTAATAAGTGGTTGACTTCTCCTACTCTTGTAAAACCATTGACGGGAATTGCAGATGATAAAGAGACTGTTATTTACAAAGGAATCTTTCAGAATATCGGATGGAAAATGATTACATGTAAACTTGGGCAACTTGATGCAGTTCAATGTAGTTTCGTTTGTGATACCCCCTTTATATGGAAACACTATGAGATTTCTGGCGAAGTCGCAACAAGTAATAAATTCTCAACAAACATCTTCGTAGATAGTGACGATACGGAGTATGAGATTTATCCAAAGGTGACGATCACTTCTCAGACAAGTCAAACAGTAACAATCGAAGTTCGTGATGAAAACTCTATGTCGGTACTGTGCAGACCTACTTTACCAGTATGCATTGATTGTAAACATTGTATGGTAACAGATGGAACTGTAACAGGGTTGACTAATTTTGAAGATATTGGATGGGCTGATGTCGGAAATATTTCGTGGCTTAAACTACATGATGGATATAATGTGATAAGTATTACAGGTGCGTGTACTTATAAAATTGAGTTTGATGTGCCACAGAAACGGATCGGTGATCTGTTATGATTAAACACAATTCAAAAATTTATTTATGCCGTCCTGACAGAACTGTTATCTGTGCTTTAAATGGAGTACAGATCAACAGTGTGGAATACGAACAGCAACTAAAAGACTTTAACCATCTTACATTTAATGTAGACAGATATATAGATATTGATGGTGAGTACGTTGAATCTGCTGGCTATGAGAAATTAAAAGACCACATGACGATTTATCTTGAAGGGCTTGACTATTTTCAGCTTCAAGAGCCTACTTTACAGAATGATAATGGCAGATATGAATACAAGGCATGTGAAGCATATTCTGATGAAAAAACCTTTGAAGATAAAGATATGAAAGGTTTGTCTTTCAACAAAGGTACAACCGATTCTATGGAAATGTTGGCTACAAATAATGTAGACGATATGGGTTATGCGAAAGAATATATCACATTCTGCAACGATAGAAACCACGAATTATCGCTCATGCATTTAGTATTAGACAGAGTTCCAGGATGGAGTGTCGGTTATATCGATCCTGCAATAAAGAATGAAAAATATTCGTTTGAGGCAGATAATACCAACGCTTATGCGTTCCTTAACACAACTGTAGCCAATGTTGTAAAATGCGTATTTTATTTCGATACAATCAATAGAACGGTAAGTGCCTATGCCAAAGAAAACATAGGAAAAGACACGAATATCTTCATTGGATGGCGTAATGCACTTAATATGCTCAAAATGACTCCGCAAGCAGATACAATGTATAATGCTCTGACAATTCAAGGCGACGAAGAGTTAGATATTACGAGAGTCAATTATGGTCGAAGTTATATTTATAATCTTGACTACTATTTGACTACAAACTACTTTCATCAAGAAACTATTGATAAGGTCAAAATATGGCAAAAGTGGCAAATTGATAACCATGCTAAATATATTGAGAACGGAAAGAAGTCTGCGGAATATCAGGCAAAGATAGATGAAATTTACTATCGTGTACCAAATGATGGTATTCAGATTGCTCAATATAAAACAATGGATCAAGAAACTCTTGAGAAAACTCTAAAAATGTATGAGCAGATGCTTACTACAATCCAAGTCAGTGTAGATACAAGAGATGATCATGAAAAAGATTCAAACGGAAATTATACAAAATGGGATAAACCAGATGACATTCAGAATCGTGTCTATAAACCTTGGACTACTTCTTCTGGCGAAGTTGATCACGAGAAATATCTTGCTTTGTTAAAAGAAAGCAATAAAGGATATTATACATATCAAGAATTAAGAGATTATATTATTCCGAATATTAAGGTAGCAATTCAAAACTTACATTTATCTGATGATAAGAAGATTGATTATAATGATGAATTTGAATCAAACTGGGATTTATATGGAATTAAAGAACTTGAAGGTAAACGTGACGAATACAAGAAACAGATTATGGACATTCTCGCTGCCTATCAAAAAGAATGGAATCAACTTACTGATGAAGAAATCAGTAAGGCTGGCGTAAAGGATGAAAAAACCTATAATGTATTCCATAAGAATTTTATTAAGTACAAAAATTGGCTTGGAGATGAAAATACAGAAGGTTCACTTTTACATAAATTAAAAGAGTTAAATGCACAGGTCGACGAACTTGAAACTCAGAAGAAACCATATGACGATGTAATGACAGATATGAATACTCATTCTGAACTCAATGATCCGCAATTTGGATTGACAGATAAAGAATATACTGCTGTCATGAACATTGTTCGTATGGGAGATTATACGAACAATAATATCTTTACTACTTCTCTTGATGACGCAATCACATCTTACGAGCATTGCGAAGAATTATATCAAGATGGATTAAAACGTATCTCTGAAACTTCTCAACCACAATATCAGATTGAAACTTCTCTCGATAACATTCTTTCATTAAATGAATATGCAGACGTAAACTCAGATAATAAACAAGGTTGGCATAATCAGTTTACGGTCGGTAACTTTATTCGAATTGGCGTACGTGATGACTATGCAGTTAAGTTAAGATTACTGACAATTACATATAATCCTTGCACAAAAAGTTCGGAAATTAGTGTGACATATACTAACATGATCACAAGTCTAACAGGTAGGGATGATTTTTCTTATCTATTTGACGATACTGCTGCTTCGCAGAAAAATAGTATTTCTGTCGGAACAGGCGACTCCAAAGATTCTGTTGAGTATATGACTAATATGCTTCAGAGAATGACGAACAGTTCTTTGTTTGGAAATGCAGTGAATAATAGTGTGCAAAATATATTAAGCGATCAAGGAACAATTAACAAACTGCTTGGAGATTATCTGAATTATAAAGTAATTAATGTCGGGAACATCACAGGTGACAAGGCTGAGTTTAATGAGTTATTTAGCAAATATATTAACTCAGAATATATTGCTGCTAATTCGGCTGATATTAAAAAGTTAAATACAGACGTTGCCAATATTAATTCTGCAATCATTGGCACTTCTTCTACAGAAACGGGTATCGTATTCAACCTATCCTCAGCAAATGCTAAATTTGACTCTGCATGGATCATAAACGGTATCGCAGGGAAAATGACGATCGGTGACTTAGCCGCAGGCGATATTACAATCTCTGACACAATGCGAATCTTATCTGAGAACGGCAACTTTATAATGAACGGGTCTGCCATGCAGTTTTTAGATACTAAGGGCAATGTTGGAATCCAGATCGGTTATGATACAAACAAAAATCCTAGCATTATTATCAAAGACGATAAAGGTGCAACGATCATGACAAGTCAAGGCATTACTAAGGATGCGATTGCTGATGGATTGATTGTAAATAATATGCTTGGAGATAAATCTGTTTCTAAAGATAAATTAAGCTTTTCTACTGTTGAAGCGAACGCACAAGGCGGAGTTGATATTACACAGATTTATGATGGTAAAGGCGGTTTATGGGGAGAAGAGTATACGACATTTAAGGAAAGTGTAAATAGTACATTGGATGACTTTGATTCTCAAATGAATGAGATGGGTTATAATATCATTCTTACTTCTTCTACAGGAGCAAGGCTTGGTGTGGACGGAACATCTACATTGAGTATCACATTAACAAAAAATGGTACAGTTGTAACAAGCGAATGGTCAGAAAATCACTTTGAATGGTGTAGAAAATCGTCTGACACAGATGGAGATACTTATTGGAACGAACAGCACTCTGGTGTAAAAAGTGTTGTTGTAAATAGACAAGATATTATGAATGGAGCGACTTTTGGTTGCTCTTTTGTTGTTGATGGAGAAACATTAGCAACAACTTTAAATTAAGGAGGATATAGATATGGGAAAAGTACTTGCCTATGGCGAGATTACAATTACAGACCTAACAGACGGGAAGCAGATACAGGCTTACGTGACATCAAATCAGCCCAACTATGTATCATATAATCCCAATGTAACTACAAAATACAATCCTGACTGGACAGCAAGTAAATTAGTACTTACGCCAGTCATTTTTATTGACAATAAACAAGTATCACTCACTCAGACTGGGTTGAGTATTACTTGGCAGAGAAAAGTTGGATCAGCAGCATCTACAGATATTACCACAGGAGAAAGTGTATCTAGTGGAGTGTTAAGTGTTAGTAAAAATATGTTGATACCAAATAGCTCAGAAATGATCACTTACATTTGTAGCATTATTTATACTGATCCAGACACACAAATCAAGGCAGAAACAAGATGTCAGATGTCATTTATCCTGGTACCAAAACCAACAGAATTATCCGATTGTAGTATTACTGGAGATACAACATTTAAATACAACGGAAATGGAACAATTACTTCTGCTTCTTCTATTACATTAACTGCTGTGTTAGCAAATACTTCTGTAAAACAATGGCAGTATAAGAAAACTGATGGGACATTCGCTGCTTATCCTAGTGCTGGCACAACTACTACTCTTACTGTAAATCACAATGATGCAGTGTTTGTAAATGATGTGGCAGTTATTAAATTACTTACAAATGATGATAATGTTTATGATATTCATCAGATTGTTAAATTAAGGGACGGAGCGGCAGGTAAAGATGTTTATAGTTGTGTATTAAGTAATGACACACAGTCTGTACCTTGCAATGCCAGTGGGGGATTATATAGTTCATCTCTTACTGGTGCTGATACTACAATTACTATCTATAAAGGTGGAGTTGATGATTCAGCAAACTGGACTATCAAAGCTACTCCAAGCAATGGTATCACGGGTACATGGGATGGAGACACAAGAAAGTATACTGTTACAGGAATTACTGCTGATTCTGGTTATGTTGAATTTGTATGTACTAAATCAGGTCAGGCAAATATTACAAAAAGATTTTCTTTAAATAAAGACAGATCTGGTAGCGATGCAACTATTTATCAAGTAAGTGCTGAAAGCAATGTATTAAAATTAAATGCTTCTAATGTATTTAGTCCAACGCAAGCTAAATTCAGTGCTACTAAAAGAGTTGGAAACACAACTACTGCAACTGCTTATTCTGGTAGATTTAAGATTTCTGAAAGTACAGATGGAGATACATATACAATTAAATACACATCAAGTTCTGACCAGACAAGTGTTAGTTATACACCTTCTAGTATAGGTATTAAAACGATCAAGACAGAATTATATGCTTCTGGCGGTACAACTACATTATTGGATACTCAGACCGTAACAATTATTGCGGATGGTAAAAATGGTGGGAATGGTAAAGATGGTACTTCTGCTGTAAGTACAGTTCTTGGGAATTACAGCGAAGTAATTCCTTGCAACCCTAATGGAACTGCCAGTGCAGCTAAAGATATTACAATTCCATATTCTTGCTATAAAGGGACAACAAGAATTGCAGGTAAGGCTACTGTAGGAACATTACCAAGTGGAATAACTGTAAAATCCAATACAGATGCAACTGCTTCTGCTGAAGGATCAATTATTTTAACTGTTGCGAATGGAGCTTCTTTAGCAAATGCCATGAGTGGAGATATTACTATTTCTATAGTTACAGAAGGATTAACAGCTACACACAAATTTAATTGGAGCAAAAATACGAAAGCCACAAATGGTGTAAATGCTATATTATTCCAAGCTTATGCACCTAACGGAAATCATATTATCAATGATAGCAACACGGTTTTATTACAAACAACATTAACAAATGGTACAACCACTGTAACTTCTGGTGTTACATATCAATGGAGTAAATATGTTAGCGGAGCTTACCAAAATATCGCAAGTGCTACATCTGCGAATTTAACAGTAACGCCCAGCATGGTAGATTCTGTTGCTTCGTTCAGATGTAATGCTGTTTATAGTAGTAAGACATATTCTGCATATGTCAGTGTTATTGATCAGAGTGACCCATGTTCAATTAATGTATTGAGTTCTTTAGGGGATCAATTGATTAATGGACAGGGTGCAGGCGCTTTATATGTAATCGTTACAAGAAACGGAAAAGAAATTGATACATTGAAATCTACAACATTCTCTACTTCTGCTCCTACAAAGCCTGCGAGTGGGGATTTTTATTATAAGGTAGATGCTTCTGCTAAAACAGTTACTTTAATGAAATATAATGGAACAGCTTGGTCAGCGGCTACTGGTAACGATCTTCCAAAATATACTTACAACTGGACTCGAAGAGATAAAAAAGGGGTGGAATTGGACACAGCTTCTAATTATGCATCTGGGAAAGCAATTTTCTTAGATTCATCTGTTGTAAATGGGAAAATGATTTTCGGCTGTGAAGTTGTTGATGATAGTGAATAGGCAATAATGTCAGGGCGTACATTATTGTCTTTTTTAATGTACGCCTAATTATCGTTAAGGAGGAAATATTTGAATGGGTAAAACTTTAGGCTATGGTGAGATTACTGTTGCTAATATGACAGAACCATTTACAGTCATGTTAACAAACGAAGCACAGCAATTTGCTACAGATTCAAATAGAAAAGTAACTTCCGCACAAAGTTACTATACAGACATTATTGTTGTTCGTGGTAGTCAGGAGCGGACTGATTACACAATTGGGAATATCACTTCTGGTAGTGGGATTACTGTCAGTAAGAGCAGTAAAAGAATTACGTTTAGCGTTAGTGCTGGTACTACTATCGGAGCCGATACGGGAGTAATCGAGATCCCTATTACACTTGATGGGCAGACCGTTAAGAAACAGTTTTCCTGGAGTTGTGGGAAACAAGGACCCCAAGGTGTTAAGGGTAAAGATGGTACATCTATAAAAATCACATCTAAATCAGTCACATATCAAACGTCAACTTCTGGCACAACAACACCTACAGGAACGTGGTCAACTACTGTTCCTATGGTCAACAATGGGCAATATCTTTGGACTAAAACTACAGTACAATACTCAGATGGTAATAAAACGGAAGCGTATTCTGTATCTTACAAAGGTACGAATGGCACAAATGGAACTTCTGTGACTGTAAGTAAGACAGAGGTTACTTATCAAGTTAGTACAAGTGGAACTACTGCTCCTACAGGTACATGGAGCACAACAATGCCAAGTTGCGATCAAGGGCAGTATTTGTGGACTAAGACTTATGTTAAGTATTCTGATGGGAAAGATACTACTTCTTATAGTGTAAGTTACAAGGGAGTTGATGGTGAGAAGTTTGCATTTAATATGCTGAGAGAAACTAATCAAGGTAGTAAGCATTGGGTTAATATGGGAGCATCTGGAAAATATTCTGTAGAATCTATTACTACGGAGGACAGTATAAATGCTGTAAAATTAATATGTACAGAACCAATTGCGTCTAATGAATGGCAATTTTGCGATTTTTCAGATTATGAGATGCTTAAGAGTTTAAAAGCATCAACTACTTATACTTTATCTTACGATATTAAAACAAATAGATCAGGGAAAATTTTACACAATATCAAAACTGGCGGTGGACAAAAAGTGTTCTTTGCGAATGATATTGCTTGTAAAGTTTTAGGAAATGAAACATGGGAGCACGTTTCATTAAAAATGACAAGCGGTACAACATTGCCAAACTTAGATGGACAGGTAATATATATGTTTGGTGACGCCCTTTCAAAAGTTGGTTATTCAATCATCAAAAATCTCAAACTCACAGAAGGTATAATAGACACACCTTGGGCACCTCATCCAGAAGATCTCGAAGGTCGTGGAGTTTCTGAAACAGTTCAATATTACTTAGCAACATCTCAAGCCTCTGGAGTAACTTCTTCTACTTCTGGTTGGAGTACAGACATTACAACTCAAAAACTAACTGCTGATAAAAAGTATTTGTGGAACTGTTATCAGACTAAATATTCAGATGGTACGAGTGAACCTATTAGTACACCTAAGGTTATTGGTGTATATGGGGATAAAGGGCAAAACGCCAAAAACCTCACAATCACACCTTCATCTCAATATTTCAAAAGCACAGATGGCGGTAAAACATTTACACCAGACACAATCACAATCAAACCTACTATTCAAGGCGAAATCAATTTCGGTAAATGGCAATACAGTATTGATGGTGGAGTTAGCTTCGCTGATGTTATGAGTGGGCAGAAAGGCTTGATGATCAGTAATAATGTGTTGACTGTTAGCAAAGATAGTAGTTTATACAGTGATGCTGTTACTATGGTTACTTTCAGAGCTGTGGCTAGTGATAGTAGTTTTTATGATACGTGTAGTATTGCTAAGATTTATGATGTGAGTGATATTGGTGATGGTAGGAATTTACTTTGGAATAGTAATTTTGCTAAGACCGATGAAACTATCAATACAAGCACTTATACTACATGGGGATTAATTTTAAGAGGGAGCACATATACAGCAACGATTGATACATCTGTTAAACATAATAATTTCAACACATTAAAAGTTATTGGAACTAAAGCTGGTGAAAACGGTGGACAAGACTTAATCTATCGAATCAAAGGATTGAATTTAGACGAAGTAAAATTCACAGAAATAGACGTGAAATATACTTTGTCTTTTTACGCAAAAGCATCTATAGCTTGTAATTTTAGTGCAAGATATTCTTATGATTCTTACGCCAAAGATACAAATGTTGCACTGAGTACAGATTGGAAAAGATATGAAATTCAAATGCATCCAACCACAGCTTCATACCAGACTTCCTTAATATTTAAAATGGATGCCGCTTCTACTGTTTGGTTTTCTGAGTTTAAGCTTGAAAAAGGCTCTTCTGCGACAGGATATTCTACTGCTCCAGAAGATGTTCAAATGGAGATTTTGTCTACAAAATCTGAGATCTCTGACGTGAGTTTAAAGGTGGATAACAACAGGCAAGCCATTGAACAAAGAGTGGAAAAAACTACTTATGAGCAAGATTTGAACTTGGTCAAAGGTGATATCAGTAAAGCAAATGAAGGACTGAATAAGTGGAGATATGAGATTTATCCTAAGAGTTTGTTTGCTGACAAGCCAGAGGATCAGAGTAAATATGACATTGGTGTTTTTATAAGGAATAAAAATCTTACACCTAGTCGCACTTTGGTATTTGATGATAACAAGTGGACGCTTTTAGATTATGAAAATAATTATATTGGCTATGGTTTAACTTTTGTTAAAATGTCTGCTAAAAAGACATTTTCGACAAAGTGGGCACATAGTAGTTCTTGCTCAATATACGTTAATGGAAAATTAATTATTTCAGATAAAGGAACGGTACGACTTGATAGCAATAACATAGGAAGAGATTTTAATTGTACATTTATAGAGGGTTGGAACTGTATTGAATTTGTTATGCAAGAAACAACAGGAAATGAATGGTTTTTCTTCAAAGATGCTATTTCTGCTATCTCAGAATGCCAACTCATGAACTGTTACTATGGTACTCCTGTTGCTAGACAATCACACATTACAAATCAGTTAGTCCAGAATACTACTGATATTGATGGTGTTAGTACGAAAGTCAGTAAAGTCACGAGCGTAATTGGTGACAATGGTGAGAACTTCACAAGTTTTAAAAATGACTACAGTGATTTTAAGCAGACGATGAACGGATTTAAAACGACTGTTGGTCAAACTTATGTGACTAAGGATGATTTTAATGGACTTGAGATTGGTGGTAGGAATTTAGTAAGGTTAGGCGGGCTATCAAGTAATGGTGCAACTTCTTTTTCTTACGATAAAACAACAGACATATACACCATAGTATCACCCGTTGTCTCAACAGTATGGGGAATCGGGGCTGCCGTAAAATATGACGATAACCATAAAGTATTAATACCATATGGAAAAACATACATATTATCTTTTGAAGTTAAAGTGCCACAGGCGTTATCCATCAACATTGATATAAACAACTTTGCTGTTTCTGGAAGTTCCTGGGCAGGGAATGATAATGATGATGGTTCTATGAGAGGTCAGTCTTCTTATAACATTCCTGCAAACACATGGACAAAAGTATGGGTTAGATGGGCAAACACTAATACTAAGAACACAAATAAAGTTGATTTATATGATAATTCTAGTATTGGATTAGTAACTAAAGATTGCACTTCTGCTATTACATGGCAAATCAGACATGTAAAAGGTGAATTGGGTAATAAACCTACAGACTGGACTCCAGCACCAGAAGATGTTAACGGAAAGATCGTAAATGTAGAAACTATTGCTAATCAGACCGCTAACAAATTTGAGTGGATTGTTAATGGCGGAGATAGTTCTAGTAATTTTACTTTGACTGATCGTGTTGCTGATCTTGTCGCTGAGAGGATTAACTTCAAGGGGTTGATTACGTTTAGTGGGTTAAATACGGATGCCAAAAACGAGATCGGAAAAGTAGCGCAGAGTAAAGTTGATGGATTAGAGGTTGGTGGTAGGAATTTACTGAAACATTCTTCTATGATTGGCGAAAAACTTGTATGTGATAATTATGTTGGATGTAATAACTGTGATACGAAAGAATATACAAACGAGGGATTCCATATCATAACGCCAACTGAAGGCAATGCAAATAACGGAATTGCATTTAGTTTTGATAATTTTACAATACTAGGAATTAATGGTGGAGATACAATAACTTTTAGCTGTGATATAAAAGGAACGAGTGATTCTCACGCTCCGTTTATAAGTATTCATATTTCAGATAATAATTGGTATGGATCGGATGTCATACAAAAGAATACTAGTGTAAGTATTTCTTCTAGTTGGCAAAGAGTGTCAGTAACAATAACTACCCCAACAGGACTGTCTAAGAACCACATGTGGTTAGCGATTCACGGTAATTATCAATCTGATTTATATGTAAGAAACTTTAAACTTGAAAAAGGCAATAAAGCTACAGACTGGATGCCTGCTCCTGAAGATGTATCTCAGGATGCAAGTAATAAAGCAAATCAGGCTTTAACAGATGCCAAAAACTACTCTTCTAATGCAGTCAATTGGGTAACCAACAATGGTTCATCAACAACGAGCCTTAACTCAATGGTCAAAAAATGGACAGATGGTGCAGTAAGCGACACAACACAGATCAATGGTGGATGGATTAAAGCAAATACTATTACTGCTAGTAAGATTGCTGTTGGAGATTTTACGAATTATGCAGATATAAATGAATCAAATACATATGGTTTTTCAGTAGAAAAAACAACTGATGGTGTTTGGTTTAGCAAAGATGGATCAAAACTAACTAGAGATAATTATATATCTAAGATGTATAGTTGTGAACCTGGGCAAACATTTTATGTAGAATATGATATTTCAAATACGATAAAAGATAGCACAGAATATAAAGCCGCAGGAATTATGCTATTTGGATGTGATGGCACGCAAACTGTAAAATGGTATCAACGAAGAGGTGCTGTTGTTGGTACGGCCGCAGGGACTGTGACGCATATGAGTCAACAACTCACAATGCCAAGTGGTACAAGATTCTTTTATGTAGTATTACAAATTGAAGGATTTCAGCCATTTACTGGAACTCTAAAAATTCGAAATCTTTCTGTACGAAAAGCGGTTACGGGTGCAGTTATCGTAGACGGTTCCATTACAGCCGATAAAATCGCAACAGATGCCATTAAATCTCGTAACTACATCTCTTCTGGTGGTACACAAGGGTCATTTTTGAATCTGAAGGATGGTAGCTTTACAAGTCCTAATTTGAGTTGGGATGCAAATGGTAATTTGATTGCCAAGAATGCGAACCTGAGTGGTGAGATTACAGCTACGAATGGTAGTATTGCGGGATGGACTATAATTAGCAATAAGATGTATACGACAGGATCTGGTAAATATACAGGTATTGGTAAGTACGGAAGTGCTTATGCTTTCTGGGCGGGTGCAACAAGCAATGATAACGGAAATAGTGCCGTATTTAAGGTTGGTCACACTGGTAAATTAACTGCCACAGATGCAGATATTACGGGAACAATTACTGCTACGAATGGTAAGATTGGTCGCTATGATATTACGTCAACATATCTGATGACAAACAGCGGAAGTAATGCATCTGGTATTGGTGGAAATCAGGCTTTCTGGGCTGGTGCTGAAGATAGCAATTCTGCTCCTTTTAGAGTTGGGTATGATGGAGTTTTGTGGGCAGAAAATGCCGCCATAAGAGGAAGTATCGAAACTGGAAATTTAGGAGATGAAGGAGATACTGTCTCTATAATAAACGGACATATAGGAATACAAGGTACGTCAAATAATGTTGAAATTTATTCAACTGGATTTAAATTTGGTATTGATGGGGACTATTATTTAATGTCAGTTTCAGAAGGAGTCAAATGCTATCGAAATTTGTATGCAACAGATTTTGTAGCGGACGGTTGGCTTTATTGCTCAGAAGTGCATAGTTCTGGTGCAGTTGTCATTGGTGCTGATAGCGAATCTTTTTATTGGGCGCATGGGTACCAAATTGCACGTGGAACATCGTGGGGAGGTGTATGTGTCGGTGATGATAGTCAACAATTGCGACTTTATGGTTCGTCTATCTGGGCATCACACAGCATTTCTACTTCAGACGAAAATCTTAAAGAAAACTTTACTACTCTTGATCAATATGAAAATTTCTATATGAATCTAAATCCTATAGGGTTCAATTACATTGGAGATTATGATGGTAAGAAAACTCATTTTGGATTTGGTGCTCATAAAACAGAAGACGTCTTAGAATCCGAGGGTTATGATGCTGATAAATTTGCTGTAGTAACACATAGACCTCTTGTACAGGAAGATATTGAAAAGCGTTTTGGCAAAGATGTTGAGGTCGATATTGAAACGGAATATGGTGTTTCTTATACAGAATTTATTGCATTAAATACCCATATGATTCAAAAGACACGAAGAGAACTTACCAAAGTCAAACAAGAAAAAGCCGACCTAGAAGTTCGATTACAAGCAATCGAAGCAAAGCTTGGACTTTAAGAACGGATAAAAACAACTAAATAAAACATAAATTTGATCGTACATAGAGCAGTTTTCGAACTGCTCTTTTTTGTATGTAATTTTATAGAAAGAAAGGTGAAATACATATGGTATACACAGTTAAATTAGATAGCTCTGACGACAAAGTATTTAATCTTATGCAGTTTAATAGCATGACTTTTGACATGGAATGTAAACTTGTTGTTTGCACAGATGATCTAAAAACAGTTAAATCAGCATTTACAAATTTTAAAACATTAGACATCTTCAGAGATGATGTGCAGATTGCAACTTACACATGCTTTAACAATTATAAAGAAATCTCTTTACAACAGGGATTATATAACAATTCTAACGGAGAATGGGAAGATGCGCTGATCGTATCTCTTACAAGAGCAAATATTGTAGAACAGGTACAGCGACTTGATGAAAAAGTCAATCAGGTTGTTGATATTAATACCTTGACTCTTGACGAGTACAAGAACTATTTACAGGAGAAAAACAAAGCTGCTCTCGCTGAGTTCTTAGCAAGTCAGAGTGTGGAATTCAATGGTAAGCTTTATGGAGTATCTGAAGAAGATCAGAATGAAATGGCTCTGAACTTTATGCAGTATCAAGCTCTTACTACTGCTGGTCAGCAAGTAACTCTTGAGTGGCATAGCAAAAAGAGTGCGTGCGAAACATTCACTGCTGAGGAATTTGTGCAGTTAACAGCAATGATCAAGGCATTTGTCTATCCTTACTTTCAGCAGATGAATGTTATCAAACAACAGATTTTCAGTTCTACTAGCAGAGAAGAATTGGACAAAATCGAAATTAAATATGAAGTAATTCCTGTGCAGTCAACAGAACCTACTATTCCTTCAGATGGAGAAGGCAAGACAGATGAAACAGGAAAAGATTCAGTTACGACTGAAGAATAATTAGTTTAACAGAGAAAAGGAGAATTTTAATATGGAAATGACAAATATGCAGGCAGATATGATCTTAGGACAGTTAAATACAATTTATGCATTCCTTATGAAAAACAGTGAATTGGTACCATGTACTTTAAGTGCTGGGCTTGCCAAGAATATTAGAAAGATTCAAGGAGAGCTGAAGGAATATTTTGAAGAAAAACACAAACTCTTACAGAAATATGATATCACTACTGATGCCCAGATCAATGGTACAGAGAACGGGCAGAAATTCTTAGCAGAGTTTAATCCTTTAAGCATGGAAAACTCAGGGGTTGAGTTCCATAAGATGAGAATGACTTTTAGCGAAGTTTGTGATGTTATTGAGAATTGTCAAGGAATTCTTGAGGGAGACATCATGATTTTACAGCTTATTTGTAAAGATGAAAGTGAGAACAAAGATCTAAAAGAAGGTGAATAAATAGAATGTTACATGTGAAGAAATCATGTAAATATCTTATCTTATTCCTTATTGGAGCATTTGCTTATTGTGGAATTGAAATCATCTGGCGAGGATACACACATTGGACAATGGGAGTGTTAGGTGGTACTTGCTTCATTCTTATTGGACTGATCAATAACAGTCGCTTCTTCTACCATCTTATGCCCTTTCGTGAGCAAATGGTTCTCGGAGGATTGATTGTTACTGTAATGGAATTCATAGCAGGTTGTATTTTAAATTTATGGTTAGGTTTAGGCATTTGGGACTATTCCCAGATGCCTTTTAATCTGTGTGGGCAGATTTGCTTACCTTATACAATCTTATGGATTCTATTGAGTGCAGTGTGCATTGTCGTGGATGATTGGCTTAGATATTTATTATTTGGAGAAGAAAAACCAGAATACATATGGTGATTTTAGTTGAGAAAGAGGAGTGATTTTATGTATTAGGAAGGTAAAAGACATGAGTGAATTAGAAACAATTGTAAAATTTTTATCTCAACATGGGAGTGCATTGATAGTTTTTATCTTTGCACTTCTGTTGTTTTTAGATAAATTTTTTGGCACTGTAAGTAACCTGATTGAAAGATTTGGGATTGAAACAAAAGCAACTCTTGAACGCAAGCATCAGAAAGAAGTTATTGAAAAGCAGGAAGAGATAATCCGACAACATACTAAAACATTAGCCAAGCTAACAGAGATACTTGACAACCAGAATAAGAATGTTCAAGAGATCAAGAAAATGGTTAGCGAACAGGCAGAAATGTTAAGTGAACAAAGGGTCAATATGAATAGATTATTCCAACACACTGCTGAATTAGCTCAGAAGCTAGATGATGCCTGTGGCACAGATACAGCATTAGTGAATGGAGTTGCTGCGTTATTGAGAGATAGGATCAAACAGGCTCATAAATACTATAAAGATAAGGGTGGAATCTCGCCTACGGGTTTAGAGAATATCGAAGCCATTTATGTAGTATATCACGATCAGTTACATCAAAATGGTGTCGGAGAAAAAATGTACAACGAAATTAAAGCATTGCCTATCAAGAGTGAAGAAACATTCTGATAGGTCTTTTTTTATTGCAAAGGAGGATTGCATTATGAACAAATTTAAAGAATTTTTGGCAAGTATTAATTGGAGTGAAGTAAAACCACATACTGTTGTGAGCCTGATTTTACAGGTGTTAGCTTGGATCAATATGGGATTAACTGCGGCAGGCAAACCAGTGATTGACGTACATGAAGATGTAATTAACCAGATTGTAGGTTGGGTATTTGTATTTGGTACTTCTGCCTATGGCAACTGGAAGAATCATAGCTTTACTTGGTTTGCACAGACAGGAGATAAGATTGCTTACGCATTACGTGATGGTAGATTAACTGCTGATGAAATTGATCAGATCATGGAAAAGGTTGCAGATAAAGACGTAATCGTAAAAGTTGATAAGGATTTATTTGAGAAAGAATTAGACGATGTCGCAGAAGGTAAAGAGTCTGACGACATTGTTGGATAATTTGTTAAGTGAGTAATTAGTTATTGAATAATTAGTTATTGAGCAGTTGCTGTTATGGTGACTGCTCTTTTTAGATAAAAGAAAGGAAGTTTGATATTTATGGCATTAAAATTTAAAACAAGAACGGCTAAAAGCGTAAGCTATGGAAGCAAGCGTAGCACGAGTTCTATTAAGTTTATTGTAATCCATTTCACAGGGAATGACGGAGATTCCGCTAAGAACAATGCAGATTATTTTGCCACTGGTAATACGAGAGCTGCTGGGGCACACTATTTCATTGATGAGGGAGATATTGTATGGAAATCTGTTCCTGTTAATCGAGTAGCATGGGCAGTTGGAGGATTTGTTACAAATGCTAATGGAGGTGCAAAATTTTATAAGATTTGTACTAATGCAAACAGTCTAAGCATTGAAATGGCTAATTCTGTAGGAAGTGTTCCTAAGGCTACATATAAAAATGCTGTTAGTCTAACTAAAAAACTTATGAAAAAATACAATATTCCTGCCAGTCATGTTCTAAGGCACAATGATGTATCGGGAAAACAGTGCCCAGAACCTTGGTGTGGAAAAAATAATAAACAGTGGGCTAAATTCAAAGCAGACATTTCTGGTTCTACAGTAGTAAAACCAAAAGCATCTTCTAAGTTCAAATCTTACAAAGTGAAAGTAACTGCTTCTGCCCTTAATGTACGTAAGTCTCCATCTA
>ENA-ORTW01001310-ORTW01001310.1-human-gut-metagenome-genome-assembly--contig:-NODE-1310-length-26926-cov-15.042946_pt1 | contig 26926 bp, 23 predicted proteins | sample MGYA00242072_ERZ509193 | MGnify/ENA primary metagenome ERZ509193 (study PRJEB26280, sample SAMEA2338813) | human gut metagenome | biome: human gut; feature: human-associated habitat; material: faeces... | reverse complement strand
TCAAGGTGCTGGCCGGTGAGTTTGCCGAGCTGAACGGCGACAAGTACGTTGCCGCCTGCAAGGGGCTGGACGAGGAAGCTCTGTTCGAGAGCGAAGCCTTTGCCGCCCTGAAGGACGCACTGGTGGCCTACGCCCTGCCCAAGAACATCGCTGCCCTGAAGCGCGACCTCGGCAAGTACCGCATTGATTACGATGTCTGGTTCCACGAGAGCACCCTGCACGAGTCCGGCGCAGTTCTGGCTGTGGTGGACAAGCTGCTGGAACTGGGTGCCTGCTACAAGGCCGAGGACGGTGCCATCATGTACCGCAGCGCCCAGTACGCTGCCAAGTACGGCACCGTGAATAAGAAAAAGACCGAGGACGGCACCGAGGAAGAAGCCAAGGACGAGGTGCTTGTCCGTGCCAACGGCATCCCCACTTACTTTGCCGCCGATATCGCCTACCACTACAACAAGCTGGCCACCCGCGGCTTTGCCAAGGCCATCGATGTGTGGGGCGCAGACCACCACGGCCATGTGGCACGCATGAAGGGCGCGATGGACGCCATCGGCCTGCACGGCGAGGATCTGGACGTTGTGCTGATGCAGATGGTCAACCTGATGCGGGACGGTCAGCCTGTTCGTATGTCCAAGCGCACCGGCAACGCTATCACCCTGACCGACCTGCTGGAGGAAGTGCCCATCGACAGCGCACGCTTCCTGTTCAATATGCACGATGCCGGCAGCGGCATCGACTTTGATCTGGATCAGGCCGTCAAGACCGACAACGACAACCCCGTGTACTATGTGCAGTACGCCCATGCCCGCATCTGCTCCATTTTGAAGAAGATGGAGAGCGAGGGCGTGCAGTTTGCCGGTGCGGAGAACATCGACGCTACCCTGCTTACCGAGCCCTCCGAGATGGATCTGATCCGTATGCTGGCTGCCTTCCCGCAGGAGATCGTGATGGCTGCCGAGAAGTACGACCCCAGCCGCATCAACCGCTTTGTCATCGACCTTGCAAGCGCCTTCCATCGCTTCTACGGCAACTGCCGCATTCAGGGCGCAGACCCTGCCGTGCAGCAGGCACGTCTGGCCCTGTGCATCGGCGTGAAGAACGCCATCTTCAACGTGCTCACCATGTTCAAGATCAACGTGCCCGAGAAGATGTAACATAAAACCACAGGGGCTGTTGCACAGCATTTGGCGCAACAGCCCCTTTTTACGGTGTATAGAGAGAAATAACCCCTCCCGTGAAAATGCGTTTGGAGCGCTCCGCAGAGCTTGTCGGGGCAAAGCCCCTCCATCTGCTAACGCAGACCGCTCTGCCGCTTAAAAGCCCCACTGGGGCTTTCATTGCTACGCTGCGCTCCGCAAACGCGGTCGCTCCAAACGCGAAATATAAAGAATTGTTCCGCTATTTATGCGCAGAGCGAAGCGGAGCGCATTTTAAATGTCTTTCGGCAGAGTGTTCAACGGCGGGGCGGCGGTGTTGTGCGGAATATCCAAAAATTGCGCGGATGCTTGTATTTTGCTTGCGGAGCGTGTACAATAAGCACAGAATATGTTTGCGCAGAGCAGGAGAGCGACAGACAGAGCAGATGGCTTTGTTTGGTGCGCTCTTTTTTGTTTTGCGCTCAAGCTTCAGAGCAAGGAGAGAGCATTATGAGCCAGACCAAATATATCCTCTCGTTGGATCAGGGCACTACCAGCAGCCGGGCGATCCTGTTTGACAACGAGCAGAACATTGTCTGCGTGCAGCAGCGGGAATTTGAGCAGATCTACCCCCATCAGGGCTGGGTGGAGCACAACCCTATGGAGATCTGGTCCAGCCAGTACGGCGTAATGAACGAGGTCATTGCCCAGAGCGGCGTAGACCCCAGGGACATTGCGGGCATCGGTATCACCAACCAGCGCGAGACCACCATCCTGTGGGACAAGAACACCGGACGCCCGGTGTATAACGCCATCGTCTGGCAGTGCCGCCGCACCGCGCCCCTTGTGGACGAGCTGCTCCGGACCCCCGGCATGGCGGACTATATCCGGGAAAACACCGGCCTTGTGCCGGACGCCTATTTCTCCGCCACCAAGATCAAGTGGATCTTAGAGAACGTCCCCGGTGCGAGGGAAAAGGCCGAAGCAGGGGAGCTTTTGTTCGGCACGGTGGACACTTGGCTGGTCTGGAAGCTGACCGGCGGCAAGGTGCACGTTACCGACCGCACCAACGCCAGCCGCACCATGCTGTACAACATCCGCACGCTGGATTGGGACGACACCCTGCTCAAGGCACTGGACATCCCCCGCTGCATCCTGCCCAGTGTGAAAGACTCCAGCGAGGTATACGGCTATACCAACATTCAGGGCGTGGATGTGCCGGTAGCCGGTATTGCGGGCGACCAGCAGGCTGCGCTGTTCGGGCAGGGCTGCTTTAAGCCCGGCGACGTGAAAAACACCTACGGCACCGGCTGTTTCCTGTTGATGAACACCGGCAACAAGATCTACCAGAGCAAGAACGGTCTGGTCACCACCATCGCCATCAGCCTTGACGGCGAGGTGGAGTATGCGCTGGAAGGCTCTGTCTTTGTGGGCGGTGCGGTCATCCAGTGGATCCGGGACGGGATGCACCTCATTCAAGACAGCTGCGATTCCGAGTATTACGCCCAGAAGGTGCCGGACAACGGCGGCGTGTACATCGTGCCAGCCTTTACCGGTCTGGGCGCGCCCTACTGGGATATGTATGCCCGGGGTGCCATTCTGGGCATTACCCGCGGCACCACCCAGAACCACATTATCCGCGCGGCAGAGGAATCCATTGCCTACCAGAGCGCCGACCTGATGTGGGCAATGGAAAAGGACACCGATATCACCATCAGCACCCTGAAGGTGGACGGCGGTGCCAGCCGCGACCACTTCCTGATGCAGTTCCAGTCCGATATCCTGAACAAGGAGGTGCTGCGCCCCGCCATCCGGGAGACCACCGCCCTTGGCGCGGCGTATCTGGCAGGTCTTGCCACCGGCGTGTGGAAGAGCCGGGAGGAGATCAGCCACCTGTGGAGCTGCAACCAGCTGTTTGAGCCCAAAATGGACGATGCCCAGCGGGAAAAACTGGTCAAGGGCTGGCACAAGGCCGTGGGCCGCAGTCAGGACTGGGCGGAGCACGAGGTGTAAGGCAGAAAACTTCTGACAGGATAACGCGATACCCCCGGCAGGCTGCCGCCGCAAGAGCGATAGCCTGCCGGGGGTATTTTGTGCCGTTCCGCTCCAGCATGGACGGGTGGATGACGCAGCAAAAAAGCCCCTGACCGAGGTCAGAGGCTTTGATCAAGGGGTGCGAAGTTCCAAACTTTGCCAGAAACAGAGGTTATCGGGTGGAAGCCGCATTGTCTGCGGGCCACGATCTTCTGAGCGCCGCATAGGAGACAAGGAAGTTTGCCAGCCAGCCCGCCGGGACGGCAAGCCAGACAAAGGCGATGCCGAAACGCGGTGCGCAGATCAGGGCAACGGACAGACGGATCGCAAGGTTTACCATGTTGGCAATAAGAAACGGGCGCATGACGCCAAGCCCGCGCAGGACGCCGTCGGTCGCCATCTTGATGCCCATGAAGATGAAGAAATAGCCGAGCCATCTCATGTAATCACCGGACACCTGATAAGCCAACGCTGTTCCGTCCTTGCCCAAGAACAGCGAGGAGATCTGGGTGTGCAGGGTCTCGATGACCACGAATGCAAGAACGGCAAAGCAGAGATCCAGAATCAGTGCGGCGTGGTAGCCTTTTTTGAGACGATTGGTTTTCTTTGCGCCGAGATTCTGGGAAACGTAGGGCGAAACGGCATTGCCGATGGATACAAAGATCAGGGAGAAAACATTCTCTACCCGCATCGTTGCCGAATATCCTGCAAGTGCCTGTGTGCCAAAGGGATTTACCACAGCCTGCACGATCATCATACCGATGGACACGGTGGACTGCTGTAAAATCGACGGGACGGCAAGGCGGAGCATGGACTGCAGCTCCTGCCCGTCGAACCAGTGAAAGGGGCTTTTGTACCGCCGCATCCGCGCAAAGAAGATCAAAAGCGAGAACACAGCAGAAATGCCCTGTGCGATCAGGGTCGCAAGGGCTGCGCCGAACACGCCGAGATCAAGACCGGCTACCATCCACAGATCCATAAAGATATTCAGGATGGACGAGAAGATCAGCAGCCCCAGCGGGATCTTGGATTCCCCGATAGAGGTGAACATGGTGGAAAGGATGTTGTACATGAACAGGAACGGGAAGCCTGCAAAATAGACCCGCAGGTACAGCACTGCATCTTCCAGAATGTCGGCAGGGGTCTGCAAGCCGCTCATCATCGAATGGGAAAAGCAAAAGCCAAAAACGCCAAGGACGATGCTCAGGATCAAAAAGCTGAGCAGGGATGTTGACACGATGGTCTTCATTTTGCCATAGTCTTTGGCACCAAAATAGCGGCTTACAAGCACGCCTGCACCCACACCTGCACCAAGCGCCACACAAATAAAAACGTTGGTCAGCGCAGCACAGGCACCGACAGCCGCAAGCGCGGAGGAACCAACAAACTGACCGACGATGATGGAGTCGGCCATGTTGTAGACCTGCTGGAAAAAGCTGCCGAGGATCATCGGCATTGCAAAAACCGTCAGCGCTTTCAGGGGCGCATCGGTGATCAGATATTCATCCTTTGACATGATTCCATTCCTTCTGAAATTTATTGCTCTTCTGAGTCAAATCCAAGTATACCACACCCGTCAAAAAAATACACCCCAAGATACCGGAATTGACAGGCAGACGTCCTGCTACTGCCAACCACAAAAAAATCCCCAGACCGAATGGTCTGGGGATGTGGTGGAGCATTGTCCACAGCACTCGAACCTTTATGCAGGCATTTCATTACCGCGTTCCGTGCGCTTCAAGCCAAGGAACGGCGGAACGTCAGCACGCTTTAATCCTTGCTCGTGAGCTTTTTTGAGCTGGTATTCATGCAGGGTAACTGCTTCCACAAAGAAACGGTCTTTTTCCGAAGCGTGTGGATAGTCCACATGGAAACGCTTACAAACAACGTTAAGATGGTCGAGTAACTCAATGTTATTGTTTGACATTCGTTTTACTTCAATATTCATAAAATCTTCTCAATAAGTAAATATAGCAGTTGTAGATATACGTTTGTAAATCCACTTTTGAGATGTTGATTCGACCTCGTCGCATTTGTATTTTCCGCGGAAAATATAAGCACCTGTTTTGTCTTTCGCAAAAACATACCGGACACGATGATTATCATGGCGAGCGCAAGTGTTACTGAACGTATGACATTCTTCAAAAATGTGTTCCCAATTATCTTCAGTATAGTTTATCCATCCATGGTTTCCTGTGGAATGATATCCATCTTGTTCAAGCGGTGAAATTTGAGGGAACCATGCCATTTCTTCAGAATTGATGTTCCAGATACTTCTTTGATAGCCCACATAGTTTTTGCCAAAGCAATCATTCAATACATCTACAATTTTTCTGAAAGACGGTTCGTCATTTGCACACAGGGTGATTTGTTCCATAGTGAAACTCCTTTTTGCGTTCTTAACGTTAAATTATAACATTGAAGGTAATTGAAAATTTAGCGTCGAATATTAGAGGGCAAGAACCGTCCCGTGGCCACAAATTTTCAATTCTTGAAAATTTCCAGCCCCTTGGGACAGCTTTCTTGTTGGGGCGTGCGGAGCCCCAAACCCTGCTTCATAATATCGATCATGACCGATCAACGACTGATTTATAGTAATTGCCAAAGTCTGCAAGTGCATTGACGATTGGTAACATTTCCGTTCCGAGATCGGTCAACCCATATTCTACTTTGGGAGGATTCTCGTGATAATCACGGCGGTAGGCAAGCCCATCATCAATCATCTGTCTTAAGCTCTCGGTCAAAACTTTCTGCGAGATCCCGTCGATGCTTCTTTGCAACTCATTGAATCTCCATGGACGCTCTTTCAGATTGCGCAGAAGCAAGAGTTTCCATTTTCCGCCAATCAGGGATACTGCTGTTGCAACCGGACATTCCGGCAGTTCTTCTTTTGTACGCATATCAGTCACCTCTGTGTATAGTATAGCACATTCATTTTTGAGTGTACAGTTACAAAAAGGTGCGTACTTGTTTTTGAATGTGTGAGCTTCTATACTTAGCTCAGGCAATGAAAGATTGCGAATTAAAATGGAGGTGCTTACAATGGCAAGCTACACAAAAATGACAGTTGGAAAAGAAAATCGGACGGAGCTTCATGAAAAGCTCGCCCTGACTGGTGCGGAGATCAGCCTGAATACGCTTCCTGCGGGAGCAAATGTTCCGTTTGTCCACTCCCACAAGGCAAATGAGGAAATCTACGGTGTTCTTTCCGGCAAAGGCAAGGTCGTTATCGATGGCGAAGAAATCAGCCTTGCAGCAGGCGACTGGCTGAAGATTTCTCCCGTGGCAAAACGTCAGTTCTTTGCTGCAAGCAATTCTGAAATCACTTATATTTGTATTCAGGTCAAGGAGAATTCTCTCGAAGGCTATACTGCAACGGATGCTGTGATCTACTGATAAAACATATCAAAACAAAAGGCAGGATACCACCGTCATGGTGATACCCTGCCTTTGCTCATTTACCGTTCGGTTGCTGCGGTAAACTTCAATAAACAAAAACGTACCCGAACCCTTTTTCGTAAAGAATCGGGTTCGGGTACAAACTGTATGGTGGACGGTACAGGACTCGAACCTGTGACCTCCTGCACGTCAAGCAGATGCTCTACCAGCTGAGCTAACCGTCCAGATGTCGTATCGACTTGAGTATGATACCACATTTTTTGCGCAATTGCAAGGGCTTTTTTGAAAAAAGTCTGCCTTTTCCGTTTTTTGCCCCGGAGGATTGGCGCAAAGGCCCCTTTGCGGGGGCTGGCAGAGGAGAGGTGCGCTCAGAGCGCCCGGCGGATGATGTCGTAGAGGATGGGCTTCATGTTGTCGATGTTGTCGGGCTTGCCCTCCAACACGGAGGTATAGCACACCGACATGCACATGCTGCCCAGGGCGGTGATGCGCTGGTAGATCTCCCGCTCGGTGCGGCCCGCCATCTCGGGGCTGCACATCACGATCTGGAGGACCTTGCGCATCAGCGGTTCGGCCTCGCCGCTGGCTTCGATCTGATCCAGCCCGGGCCAGACAAAGCTGCGCTCCAGGAAGCGGAGCATCAGGGTGTCCGCGCGCAGGGCTTCGATGATATGGTCAATGACAAAGATCATCTGGTCGGGGAAGCTGGTAAGCTCGGCGGCGTGCTGCTCGGCGGCGGCACAGGCGTTGTCCAGCAGCTGGTAGCTCACCCGGGCCAGCAGGGCCTGCGTGACTGAACCCTTATCGGCAAAATAGAGGTAGAATGTGCCCTTGCCCACCTTGGCGCGGGAGGTGATATCCTCCACGCTGGTCTTGGAGGTGCCCCGTTCCAGAAACAGCTCGTAAGCTGCATCCAGAAGCGCGCGGCGCTTTTCCTGTTTCTTTCCTTCCACGGTGCTCATAACTTGCTGCATCCTCTTTTCTGACGTTGTTTTGTCGTGTAAACAATATTTTAGCAGGGAGAAGGGAAGAGTGCAAGAGCAAAAGTCCCCGGACAAGCTATACAATTTTTGCTTTGTGATAAGAAAACTGACTTTTGGTCATTTTCTATCTTGACACCTTGCGTCGATTGGTTATAATAGTGCTTGCTCAGAAATGACCACGGGTCATTTTAGGGCAGATCCAATCAACTTTCGTATGGAGGGTTCCCATGAAAAAGATCGCACAGAGCATCGTGCGTCTGCGCAAGCTGATCTTAACAGTAGCGGTCCTGCTGTTGATCCCTTCCGCAATCGGCGCGGTTGCTACCCGCATCAACTATGATGTCCTGACCTATCTGCCGCAGGAGCTCGACTCCATGATCGGCGAGGTAGCGCTTGAGGACGACTTCCATCTGGCCTCCACCGGCATGATCACGGTGGAAGGCCTGCCTACCAATGAACTGATCGCCATGAAGAAGGACATTGATGCGGTGCCCGGTGTCACACAGACCTTCTGGCTCAGCGATGTCATCGACCCCAGCATCCCCACCGAGATGCTGCCCGCAGATGTCCAGCAGTTCATGTTCGGCAAAAACGATTCCACCATGCTCATCGTCCGGTTTGATGCGCCCAGCGCCAGCGACGAGACGATGAACGCCGTCCAGCAGATCAAACAGGTGCTGCGGCACGACTGCTACTTTGGCGGCATGAGCGTCATCTTGCAGGATACCAAGGCACTGATCAATAAAGAGATGCCGCTGTACATCCTGTGCGCTGTGGGTGCCAGTATGCTGGTGCTGTTCCTCTCGCTGGAGAGCACCATTACGCCCGTACTGTTCATGCTGGGCCTGCTGTTCCCCATTGCGTACAACTTTGGCACCAACATCTTCCTGGGTCAGATCAGCTACATTACCCAGGCGCTTTCCACGGTGCTGCAGCTGGGTGTGACGATGGACTTCTCCATCTTCCTGCTCCACCGTTATCAGGAGGAAAAGGAACTCCGCTCCTCCAACGAGGAAGCCATGGTGACCGCCATCTGCAAGACCATGACCTCCATCACCGCTTCCTCCCTGACCACCATTGCGGGCTTCTTGGCACTGTGCGCCATGCGCCTGACGCTGGGCCGCGATATCGGTGTTGTTATGGCAAAGGGTGTGGCGCTGGGTGTCATCTGCACCATCGTCATCCTGCCTGCTTTGATCCTGACCTTTGATAAGCAGGTCGAAAAGTACAAGCACCGCACCATCGTGCCCAAGCTGACCAAGCTCAGCTACTTTGTTTCCAAGCACGCAATGCCCATCGTGGTCGTCTTTCTTGTGCTGCTGGTGCCCTTTGTGGTGGCCCAGCAAAAGACCGAGGTCTACTACACCCTGTTCGACTCGCTGCCCCAGGATCTGACCGGCATCGTTGGCACCAACAAGCTGGGCGAGGACTTCGGCATGACCACCTCCCACTTTATTCTGGTGGATGAGGACCTGACCGCAACGCAGGTGTCTGACCTCTGCGATGAGCTCAAGGATGTGGACGGCATCACCCAGGTGGTGAGCCTGGATTCCATCACCGGCCCGGGCTTCCAGACCGAACTGCTGCCCGACAGCGTGACCGAGATCCTGCAGTCCGGCGGCTACAAGCTCATTCTGGCCAACAGTTCCTATAAGACCGGTACCGATGCCATCAACAACCAGCTGACCGAGATGAATGACCTCATCAAGGCGGTTGACCCCAACGCTGTCATCACCGGCGAGGGTGCCATGACCAAGGATCTGATCGAGGTTGCGGACGTGGACTTCAAGAACGTCAACGTCTGGTCGATCATGGCAGTCGCTGCCATCATCCTGATCTCCTTCCGGAGCCTGTCCATCCCTGTGCTGCTGGTTGCCAGCATCGAGGCCGCCATCTCCATCAATATGGGCATCCCGTACTTCACCGGTACCCAGCTGCCCTTCATCGCCAGCATCGTCATCGGCACCATCCAGCTGGGCGCGACTGTGGACTACTCCATCCTGATGACCACCCGTTATCACGAGGAGCGCAGCTATGGCCGCACCCCGCAGGAAGCTGCCCAGCAGTCGCTGGAGCACTGCAGCCAGTCCATCCTGACCAGCGGCCTGACCTTCTTTGCCGCAACCGTCGGCGTGGCCGCCATCAGTAAGATGGAACTGCTGCAGAGCATCTGCCGGCTTATCTCCCGCGGCGCACTGATCAGTATGGCTGTCATTCTGGTTGTTCTGCCCGCTGCCCTGATGCTGCTGGACTGGGTCATCCGCCACACCACCATGCACTGGCTGGTCCCTGAATCTTCCAACGCCAAGAAGTCTGATAAGGAGTAACTACCATGAAAAAATCGCTTCGTTTCGCCAGTGCGGCGCTGGCGCTGACTCTCGCCGCAGGCATGACCCTGCCCGCCTTTGCAGCCGCCAAGGCCGATTATTCCAAGGATGAGACGGTCTACGCCGTGATGAACGCCGACGGCTCCATCAAGTCCACCACCGTCAGCGAGCACCTGTACAGCGCTTCCGGCCTGTCCAATGTCACCGATGAGAGCACTCTGACCGATATCCAGAACACCGAGAGCGATGCCGCGTTCACCCAGGACGGCGAAAAGCTGGTTTGGAACACCGACGACACCGACGTGTACTATAAGGGCAATACCGACAAGGCCCTGCCCATCACCGCAAATGTCACCTATACGCTGGACGGCGTGACCGACAGCCTTGAGAACCTGATCGGCAAGAGCGGCCACCTGACCGTGACCGTTGACCTGACCAACAACGAGACCGGCACCGTGACCGTCAACGGCAAGGAGCGTACCGTTGTCACCCCGCTCATCACTGCTGTGGGCGTGATCTTTGGTCAGGATGCCACCAACCTGAGCGCCGAGCACGGAATGCTGGAATCTGCCGCCAAGAGCAGCGTGGCCGCTTTTGTCTGCCTGCCCGGTGTAAAGGATTCTCTGGACGGCCTGCTGCCCGATGACCTGTCCACTGTGGAGGATTATCTGCAGGACAGCGTCACTGTGGAAGCCGATGTCGAGAACCTGACCGCGCCGCAGGTCATGCTGGCCTGTGCCACCAACGCCGATGCGCTGGGAACCAATGCCTTTGACCTGAGCAGCCTCAACGAGCTGACCGATGGCATCAGCCAGCTGAACGATGCCATGAACCAGCTGATGGATGGTGCCGCCCAACTGGTGGACGGTGCTTCCCAGCTGGCCAACGGTACCCTGGCCCTGCTGGACGGCGCTTCTCAGCTGAACAGCGGTGCTTCCACCCTGGACGATGGTCTGGGCCAGCTGACCAACGGTCTGGATACCCTGAGCTCCAATAACGCCGCCCTGCAGGCCGGTGCCCAGCAGGTGGCCGATGGTGTTCTGGCCTCCGCCAACAGCACCCTGATGGAGGGCGGCCTGATCGACACCCCCATGACCTGGGACAACTACGCTTCCGTCATTGACGAAGTGCTGACCATGAACGAAAAGACACTGGCCGCTGCCCGCAAGAAGATGGTGCGCACCGTCTGGGAGCAGGAGCCCAGCTTCAAGGCCAGCCAGCTGGACATTGCCCTGTATCTCTCCGCAACCAAGACCAACCACGACCTGGAAGCTGCTCTGCGGCTGATGCAGAGCTACGACCCCTCCATGTTCAGCGCCATGCTTGATCTGAGCACTGCCAGCGCCAAGCAGACCGTGCATGACGAGCTGAAGTATCAGGCTGAGAACAGCCAGGATATCGCAGATGTCCGTGCCCTGAAGAACAGTCTGGCGCAGATCCAGTATTTCGTGTCCAGTGTCAACCAGTACACCAACGGTGTTGCCACCGCTGCTGACGGTGCCCACTCCGCAAAGGACGGTGCCGCCCAGCTGGCCGATGGCACCAAGACCCTGTATGACGGCGTGACCACCCTGAACGATGGCGCAGGCCAGCTCAGCGATGGCACGGTCCGGCTGAACGATGGCCTGAACCAGTTCAATGAGGAGGGCATCTCCAAGCTGACCGGCGCTCTGGACGAGGAGCAGATCCATGGCCTGAAGACCGTGCTGGACGAGATGACCAGCCGTCTGGAGGACTACACCAGCTTTGCCGGTAAGTCCGAGGATGCTTCCGGCAGCGTGAAGTTCATCTATAAGACCGGTGAGACGGTCGCCGCTGCGGATGTTACCGCCCAGACCACCGCCGATGTGCAGGAAGGCAACTTCTTCACCCGCCTGTGGCAGCGGATCGTGAACCTGTTCAAGTTCTGAAAAAACGGCGTGCCTGCTTGACAAGCCGCCGGAGATTGACTATACTACAAATAGATTCGTCAAGAAAAATGACCGCTCAGGCACTGAAACGTTGAGGCGGTCATTTTTTATGCCAATTTTAAGGAGACCACAGCATGGCAGAGAGGGAATTGTATCCGGACGGGGAACAGCGCCGCCGCATCATGGATTTTATTATGGCGGCCGGTCAGACCCTTTTGGAGAACGGGGCAGAGGTGTTCCGGGTGGAGCAGACCATGGAGATCATGGCGGCCAGCTTCCACCTGCGGGAGTTCCATGTCTATGTGCTGACCAACGGCATTTTTGCCAGCGCAGGCACGGCGGAGATGAGCGAGGTGCGCAACGTGCCCACCCGTACCACCCACCTGGGGCGGGTGGCGGCGGTGAATCAGCTTTCCCGCCAGATCGCGTCCGGGGAAGTGGACACCATCGATGTGGCCGAGACCCGGCTGGCTCAGGCCAGGTGCATCCCTTTTCCGAAGGACTGGGTGCAGATTGCGGCGGGCATGGGCGGCGCGTTCTGCTTTGCGCTGATTTTTGGCGGCGACCTGAAAGCAGGGCTTGCCGCCGCTGCGGCCGGTGTTGCGGCCAACGCCTACCTGCTGTTCTGCGGGCGGCACGGCGTGGGGGGCGGGTTCCGAACCATCTCCACCGCCGCCCTCATCACCCTATGCTGTATTCTGGGCTGCAGTCTGCTGGGCACTGAAGCCAGTCACGCCATCATCGGTACCCTGATGATCCTGACCCCTGGCATCGCCTTTACCATGGGCATCCGGGACTTTGTGCAGGGCGATTACCTGTCCGGCACCATCCGGATGATCGACGCGCTGCTCATTGCGGCCAGCATCGCCATCGGCACCGGCCTTGTGCTGAGTCTCTATGCCTTTTTGAAGGGGGTGGCCGTGGTATGACAGAGCTTCTTTTCACCGGGGAGCAGCTAGGCCGTCTGGCCCTGCAGTTCCTGCTGGCCGGGGCGGGCACCCTGAGCTTTGCCATCCTCTTTGCCTGCCCCAAACGCACCCTGCCCTATTGCGGGCTGGTGGGCGCAGTGGGCTGGCTGGTATACGAGATCGCGGAGCTGTTCGGGATGGAAGCCTTTGCAGCCTCGCTGCTAGCGGTCATTCCGCTGACGCTGCTGGCCCGCATCCTTGCGATGACCCTCAGAGCACCGGTGACGGTATTCCTGCTCACCGGCATCTTTCCGCTGGTGCCCGGTGCGGGCATCTATTACAGCGCCTACTACTTCATTCAGGGCGACAACGCGCTGGCGCTGGCAAACGGCATCTCCACCTTCAAGATCGCCGTGGCGCTGGCCGTGGGCATTGCCCTGGTGCTGGGCATCCCCCTGCCACAGAAACGCCGATAAAACAAAAACGAGACCGCCCGGTGGGCGGTCTCGTTGGTTATGCGGGAGAATCAGGTGGTGGGAACCATCCGCAGCAGCTGGGCCCCGGTGGTGACATCCAGACGGAAATATGCTTTGTTCAGCTCGGTGTTGTAGGAAACACTGACCGGTGTTTCGGTACCGTCGGCATTGATCTGCATCAGGCTGTAGCCGGAAATGGTATTGGCGGGTACCTCGATGCTGGCAATGACTGGCTGGGCCATCACACGGGCGGGGGTGACCTCCTCGCTCTTTACGGTGCCGCACTTTTCGCAGATGACCCGTTCAATAACAGTGGGATAGTAGAATGCTGCTGTCATTACCTGCTCACCGTTTTTCAGAGTCCCGGTGTGAACAGTCAGGTTGGAAAAGTTGGAGAAGACACCGTTTACCTTGGTCAGCTGGGTGTTATTTTTTACCTTGCCGCATTCGGGGCAAAGTGTAAGGGTCTCGGTGGTGCCATCGGGGAGCTTATGCTGGAAGGTGGTCTCCACACACTCAGTCTTATACTCTGTCGTGGTCTTCCAGGTGTGTTCCTTGCACTCGGTTTTGCCCGGGGTCTCTTCGGCCATGCTGACCACAGAACTGCCTGCCAGCACACAGACGGACAGACCAAAGGAGGCCAGGGCTTTCAGTATACGATTTTTCATAGCAGGATCCTTTCTCCCCGCATCCCGGCGGGGCAGCACGATTTGAGCTTGGCTGCTTTTACCATGCTTCCAGCCTGATTATACCAATTAGAAGGAAAAGGTGTCAATGTCCGGGATTAAGTTCCGTGGGAAGATTCACTAGCAGAATACAACGGAATGACAGAAACACAGGAGCGAAATGTATATATACATTGAGAATGGGCCGCTGTATGTATAAATGTTTTCAAAAGGGTTTCATTTGTTCCGATTTTTTGCACAACACTTGACTTTTTTATTTGTACAACATATACTAATCCTGTTCCTTGATGACACGATGAAGCGCATCGTGCCGGGAAAGTGAAAAATTATACAATCAACAGAGGAGTGTTTGAATATGAAAAAGATCAATCGCCGCAGCTTTCTGGCTGCCGCTGGTCTGACCGCTGCCGCTCTGGCTCTGACTGCCTGCGGCGGTTCCGCCTCCAGCACCGCTTCTTCCACTGCAAGCAGTGCAGCTTCTTCTGAGGCTGCTTCCACCAGCGCTGCCGCTGAGCTGACCACCGTTGAGGCTGGCAAGCTGACCATGGCCACCAACGCTGCCTTCCCTCCGTACGAGATGACCACCGATGCCGGTGAGTTTGAGGGCATCGACATCGACACCGCCAAGGCCATTGCTGAGAAGCTGGGCCTGGAGCTGCAGATCGATGATATGGACTTCGACGCAGCACTGCTGAGCGTGCAGCAGGGCAAGGCCGATATCGTTATGGCTGGCGTTACCGTGACCGACGAGCGCAAGGCTGTGATGGACTTCTCCGACAGCTACGCTACCGGCATCCAGTCCATCATCGTTCCCGAGGGCTCTGATATCACCTCTCCTGATGATCTGGCAGGCAAGAAGATCGGTACCCAGCGCGGCACTACCGGCTACATCTACTGCTCTGATGACTTCGGCGATGACGCTGTGGTCGCATACGACGACGGCCTGACCGCTGTGCAGGCTCTGAACAATGGCCAGGTCGATGCAGTTGTCATCGACAATGCCCCTGCAAAGGAGTTCGTTGCCGCCAACCCCGGTCTGGTCATTCTGGACACCAGCTACGCCGAGGAGGATTACGCCATCGGTCTGGCAAAGGGTTCCGCTCTGGAGGATGCTGTCAATGCCGCTCTGGAAGAGCTGAAGGCTGACGGCACCCTGCAGTCCATCGTGGACAAGTACATCACCGCTGAATAATTCAGCTGTACCTTGTATCACGGGGAGGCGGCCCCATCTGGGGCACCTCCCCTTTTTTGGAAAGAACAGGTTACAAAATTCTAACAATTTTAGAAAGCGAGGATGCGAATGGCCGCACAATACGAACTGCTGAAAGAGCTGCTCAACAGCGGCACGAAGCTGGACTTCGGGCAGGAAATGTTCTTCAAATTCTATCAGGCGTTCATCCTGAACGACCGCTGGGTGCAGTACATCCAGGGCGTGGGCACTACGCTGCTGGTCACCGCCATTGCGCTGGCACTGGGCGTGGTGCTGGGCAGTGTGGTGGCACTGGTGCGTGTTGCGCACGACCAGCAGCGTCCCGGCCGCAGGAACCCGGTGCTGGGCTTCTTCAATGCCGTCTGTCAGGTGTACACCACCATCATCCGCGGCACCCCCATGATGGTCCAGCTGCTCATTATGAGCATGGTCATCTTTGCCAACAGCCGCAACTTTACCATGGTCGGTGCGCTGGCACTGGGCATCAACTCGGGCGCTTACGTCTCGGAGATCATCCGCGGCGGCCTGATGGCGGTGGACCCCGGCCAGATGGAAGCCGGCCGCAGCCTGGGCCTGAACTACATGACCACCATGGTGGTCATTGTCATTCCGCAGGCCATCCGCGCGGTGCTGCCTGCACTGGGCAACGAGTTCATCGTCCTGCTCAAGGATACCTCGCTCATCACCGTTATCGGCGGCAAGGAGCTACTGTATGCGGCGCAGGGCATTATGAACCGTACCTACGAGGCCATGTTCCCCCTGTTGGGCGTTGCAGTGGTCTATCTGGTCTTAGTCATGCTCTTTACATGGCTGCTGTCGAAGTTTGAGAGGAGGATGGCGCAAGGTGACCGCTAATCATGCTGAAAAGATCCTGGAAGTCCGTGGTCTGACCAAGACCTACGGCGGTGAGGCCAAAAAGGGCGCAAAGCAGCCCACCCCCACCCTGGATGTCCTGAAGGGCATCGACATCGACATCTACCGCGGCGATGTGGTCTGCCTGATCGGCCCCTCCGGCTGCGGCAAGTCTACTTTCCTGCGCTGCCTGAACCGGTTGGAGATCCCCACCGGCGGCTCCATCAAGTTTGAGGGCATCGAGGTGGATGATGCCCACATCGATGCCGTGCGCCAGAAGATGGGCATGGTGTTCCAGCACTTCAACCTCTTCCCCCACCTGACCGTCAAGCAGAACCTCTGCCTGGCCCCGGAGCTGCTCAAGCTCAAGAGCAAGGAGGAGGCTTCCAAGCGTGCCGAGGAGCTGCTGGCCCGTGTCGGCCTGTCCGATAAAGCCAATGTGTTCCCCAAGAGCCTTTCCGGCGGCCAGCAGCAGCGCATTGCCATTGCCCGCGCTCTGGCCATGGACCCGGATGTCATCCTGTTCGACGAGCCCACCTCCGCCCTTGACCCTGAGATGGTCGGCGAGGTGCTGGAGCTGATGAAGGAGCTGGCCCACACCGGCATCACCATGCTGGTGGTCACCCACGAGATGGGCTTTGCCCGCGAGGTGTCCAACCGCGTCATCTTCATCGATGAAGGCAGGATCCAGGAAGATGAGCCCCCGCAGGAGCTCTTCTCGAACCCCAAGCATCCTCGTCTGAAGGCTTTCCTTTCCAGGATGCTGTAATTGAAGCTGAAAATGCCGTCGCACAAATTCGTGCGGCGGCATTTTTTGAATGGTTTAAAGTTTCCAGAGACTTTGTGCCTGTTTGTAAAGCCAGAGGGCACGGGCCTGAATCTCAATCTCGTTCCAGTCCGTTTTTGTCAGGGAATCCTGAAGCGTGGAAAGGCCCGATGCGCAGAGCGTAAGACCGGGCTTTTCCTGGCCCTTTCCGGCTTTCTTTGTGCTCCAGTCACTGTCCCGGATGGAGGCGTTCAAAGACTGCGGGATGATTGCAAGATTTCCCAGAGTCAGAAGGATAGAATCTCTTTTTTCTGCGTCCAACGGGGTAGGGCAGGCAGGCCAGTTGTTGCGCCATTTTTTGGGCATCAGATGCTCAAGACTGTAATTGTTGAAACCATGCAGCACAACAGCACTCTGAGCGGGGCGGATGTGGCTCTCAATCAGATAAAGGACACCTTTAGAATAAAGGTTCATAAGTTTAGAGTGTTCAAAACCATCCCGAAGTTCAGTGTCATCAGGAATCGAGGAGTTGGTGCCGCCAAGCACTTGCAAACGGTCTCGTAAATCCTGTGGAGTAAGTATTTCGTTGGCGATAAAGGAGAGAAATAACTTTGTATAATTTGTTGTGGAAGCACGAGTGACAATACGACGCATAACGTAGCTTTCCAGAATGCCATACATCTCGTTTAGAATGGCTAAATTAGAAATGTTTTTTGCAAGGTAGAGAACGTAAGGAATCAACGTTGTGGTTTTTAGACCAAAAATAACGATGTTCAAACGTTCGATGCCAAAATCTGATGGAATTGTGGTGCTGCAAAAATCGGACTTGAAGGTTTGCTGGAATAAAGTGGCATAATCCTTTAGAGTATCCAGAATAGTATTTTTATTACCGCCACAATAAGTGTTTACAAAACTCTGATAGGAATTGGCAAGCTGATCTGTGCGAGCATATATTAATTTGTCGTCAACACTAATATTATACTTTTTCTTTTGGATAAACTGCTGAAAATAGGCATCGAAGAAGATATCAATAAGTGGGCGTTTTACGCGGCCGGCCTCAATTTCGGTATCCCAATAGGCTTTTGCGCTTTCGTTGGCTTCAAAAACAGATTCCCAAATATTTTGATACGCAGTGATGTTATTCCTGCTAAAAAAGTAATTCTTTAAAAGCTCAGAGGTGGTTAAGCGAACGCCAAGGGAATTTAGAGAATCAAAAATCTGCTGTTCATCATCGGTGGGGCCCAAATCAATCCGGACAAATTGAACGTTGGAAATAACTGTCATATAGTCGTTTAAAGTACTCATTTGCAAATGTGAAGCAAAATAGTTGAATGCCTGAACGATTGGAGACGAGGAGCGGCCGTCCGTGATTGGCACTGCATTTGTTTGATCCATAACGCATTTGAATGCTTCGGAATCATTTTTTCCATGCTGTAAAGAAAGCTCCCGCGTTGTTATTAGGCGAAAATTTGTATCAAAGATACCCGGCTGATTCATTTTTAAACAGAGCACCTTTAAGAAAATCAAAAATGTCGTAAGACGTTGTTGACCATCAACAAGAACAAGTCTTGTTGCATAAGAGGTATTTTGCTGAGGAACAGAAGCATCTTTCAGGATGAGAGTTCCAAGAAAGTGGGGACGGTTATATTGAACAACGAACGCCATGTCGTCAAGAAAACGTTCCCATAAATCCTCTTTCCAAACATAGGCTCGCTGAAAAAATGGAACTTCAATGAGAGTGGAGTTGTTTACAATGTCAGGTATTTTCGCTTTATGTGCGTCCATGGAAAATCCTCCCGCTGTTTTTCAGATTTATTAGTAGAATAACACGAATCCACTGTGAATTCAATGAATCACAAACAAAAGCTCCCGTTTCTCAGGAAAAGCTGAAAAATGGGAGCTTTACAATTCTACAAAACAGAAGCTATGCGCCTAGCCCATGGTCACGACAACTTCCACATTTTCACCGGCCTTTGCCAGCGGCAGGAGGGTACCCGCAATAGGAGCGCCGTTCACGGTGACGCTCTGCACGCCCTTCTGCACGGCGTGGGGGTTCTCCACCCGGATGTGGTACACGGCACCCCGGTAACGGCGGGTGACGGTGTAGCTTGCCAGCGTGTGGGGGATGCAGGGGTCAACGCGCAGGCCGTCCAGAGTGGGCTGGATGCCCAGAATGTACTGGCTCACGTTCACGAAGGTCCATGCCGCCGTGCCGGTCAGCCAGCTGTTCTTGGCCTCGCCGAAGGTGGGGGCATCGCGGCCTGCCACCATCTGGCTGTAAACGTAGGGTTCGGTGCGGTGGATCTCGCTGATGTCCTCGATATAGGCCGGGCAGGTCTTTTTGTAGACAGCAAAGGCCCGGTCACCGTGGCCCAGCACGGTCTCAGCACAGCTGATCCATGGGTTGTTGTGGCAGAAGATACCGGCGTTCTCCTTGTAGCCCGGGGGATAGCTGGAGATCTCGCCCAGATTGAGCCGGTAGGTGGTGTAGGCGGGCTGGAGCAGTACCACGCCGTACGGGGTGTCCAGCCGCTCCTCCACGCTCTTCAGTGCGGCTTCGGCCTGACCGGTCTCTCGGCCGATCCCGGCCATCACGCACATGCCCTGGGGTTCAATGAAGATCTGCCCCTCGTCGCATTCCCTGCTGCCTACGGGGGCACCAAAGGCATCGTAGGCACGGCGGAACCATGCGCCGTCCCAGCCGGCGGTCAGGGTGGCCTGTTCTACTGCGTCAATGGCGGTGCGGGCACTGGCGGCCTCCTCGGTGAGGTGCAGGTGGTCACAGAGTTCGGCGTACTCGCGGCCGTATTTCACAAACATGCCCGCAATGAACACGCTCTCAGCCACAGGGCCCTCGCTGGGGCCGGTGATCTGGAAGCTCTCGCCCGGGTGCTCCGAGAAGCAGTTCAGGTTCAGGCAGTCGTTCCAGTCGGCCCGGCCGATCAGCGGCAGGCCGTGGGGGCCCAGATGGGTATGGGTGTAGCGGAAGCTCCGGCGCAGATGCTCCATCAGGGGCTGTGCTCTGGTCACGTCGTTGTCAAAGGCAACCGGCTCGTCCAGGATCGACCAGTCACCGGTCTCCCGCAGATAGGCGGCGGTGCACGCAATGAGCCAGAGCGGGTCATCGTTGAAGCCGCTGCCCACGTCGCTGTTGCCCTTTTTGGTCAGGGGCTGGTACTGGTGGTAGGCACTGCCATCCTCAAACTGGGTGGCAGCAATGTCCAGAATGCGTTCCCGTGCGCGGGAAGGGATCATGTGAACGAAGCCCAGCAGATCCTGACAGGAATCCCGGAACCCCATGCCGCGGCCGATGCCGCTCTCGTAATAGCTGGCACTGCGGCTCATGTTGAAGGTGACCATACACTGATACTGGTTCCACAGGCTCACCATCCGGTCCAGCTTTTCCTCGCCGGAGGTCAGCTGCCAGCCCGAGAGCAGCTCCTGCCAGTAGTCGGCCAGTGCCCTGCGGGCGGCATCCACCTGTGCGTCGGTGGCATAGCGGGCCATCATGGCCTCGGCCCGGGCTTTGTTGATGATGCCGGGAGCGCTGAATTTTTCCCCGACCGGGTTTTCAATGTAGCCCAGCCCGAAGATGATGCTTTTTTTCTCGCCCGGTGCCAGCGTGAGATGGAAATGGTGGGCACCCACCGGAGCCCAGCCGTGGGCAATGCTGTTCGAGCAGTGACCGGCTTTGACCGCTTCCGGTGCGGCGGGGCCGCCGTACACGCCGCAGAAGGCATCCCGGCTGGTGTCGAAGCTGGTAACGGGGGTGTTGGCCCAGAACACGGCGTAGTGATCCCGGCGCTCCCGGTACTCTGTCTTATGATAGATGGCACTTTCCACCACTTCCACCTCGCCGGTGGAAAAGTTGCGCTGGAAATTGGAGCTGTCGTCCATGGCATCCCACAGGCAGAACTCCACATAGCTGAACACGTCCAGCGTGCGGGGGGCAGCGGTCTTGTTTTCCAGCGTCAGCCGGTCGATCTCACAGGCATCGCCCCGGGGCACGAACAACTCCTGAGCGGCCGCAATGCCGTTTTTTTCGCCCTGCAGGATCGTGTAGCCCAGACCGTGGCGGCAGGTGTAACTGTCCAGTTCCGTCTTGGCGGGCTGCCAGCCCGGGTTCCAGATGGTGCCGCCATCGTTGATGTAGATGCGGTGGCCGTCCATGTCCAGCGGGGAATTATTGTAGCGGTAGCGGGTCAGCCGCCGCAGCCGGGCATCCCGGTAAAAGCTGTAACCGCCGCCGGTGTTGGACACCAGACTGAAAAAGTCCTCGCTGCCCAGATAGTTGATCCAGGGCAGGGGAGTGCGGGGCGTGTCGATCACATATTCCCGGCGCGCATCATCAAAATGTCCGAATCTCATAGCCTTGTTCCTCCTTATAGGGTAAACCGGAAATGCTGAAATCATTTGATGGCGAAAACGATTTAGAATTTGCGGCCCAAGGGTGGGAAAGGCACTTGTCACCCTAAGAATAGTCTATCCTGCGGGAAAAATCAAGAGCGGACCTGAAATATACAACAAGGGTGCAGCGGGCTGGTTCAGGGGTGGAAACCGGTATGGGAACGAAAAAATTATCGAACGGTAACGAAATGTAACGAAAACGATACAGACTGCATAATTCTGAGGAAATGAAATCTCGCAACCTGCTGAAATGCAGACTTTTAGGATAAAACTTTTCTTCTTCTGCTTGATTTTTAGTGCAAAGTGCGCTATATTGAAATTGCGAAAACGATTTAGGATTCGTTCGGGAGCCCTGAGCGGGTCCCTGTGAGGGAGGGCGGCGAAATGTCATCCTTAAAAGATCTGGCGCGTGAATGCGGTGTCTCGGTGGCAACGGTGAGCAAAGCGCTTAATGGCCAGTCGGACATCTCTGCTGCGACTCGCGACCGTGTCCGCGAGGCGGCCCGCCGGATGGGCTATGTGCCCAATATGGCGGCCCGCGCGATGAAGACCAACCGTACCTACAACCTTGGCGTTCTGTTTGTGGACGAGCGGCAGAGCGGCCTGGCCCACGAGTACTTTTCGGCGGTGCTGGACAGCTTCAAGGTGCAGGTGGAAAAGCTGGGCTACGATATCACCTTTGTCAACCGGAACCTCGGCGGCAGAACAATGACCTATCTGGAGCACTGCCACTACCGGGGCGTGGATGGAGCGGTGATCGCCTGCGTGGATTTCAACGATCCGCAGGTGGTGGAGCTGGTCAACAGTGATGTGCCGGTGGTGACCATCGACCATGTGTTCAACAACCGGATGGCGGTCCTTTCCGATAATGTCAACGGGCTTTCGGCGCTGGTGCGGTACGCCTACGCCAACGGCCACCGCCGCATCGCCTTTATCCATGGCGAGCGCACAGCGGTGACGGAGAACCGGCTGGCGGGCTTCTACAAGAGCTGCGCGGAGCTGGGGCTGCAGGTCCCCGAAGAATATGTGCGCAGCGGTGTGTATCACGATCCCGACCGCTGTGCCGAGGAGACCCGGGCCCTGCTGGCACTGCCTCAGCGGCCCACCTGCATCCTCTTCCCCGATGATTTCTCGGCCATGGGCGGCTGCATCGCTCTGCAGGAAGCGGGCCTGAGCATCCCGGAGGATATTTCCGTGATGGGATATGACGGTATTTACCTCTCCCGCGTGATGAAACCCCAGCTGGTGACCTGGCAGCAGAACACCAGAATGCTGGGCCGGATGGCAGCGGATAAGCTGGTGCAGATGATCGAGCACCCCCGTGTGACGCTGGCCGAGCAGATCCCGGTGACAGGAAAACTGCTGGAGGGCGGCTCGGTGCGCAGCATCGAATGAATGGGTTGGATTTGGTTCCGGGCGAACCGGAGCCTTGAATTTGAAACGCTTTTTCACGAAAACCATTGAAGGAGGTTTTTCATTATGAGAAAGATTTCGCGTCGTAATTTCCTGCTGGCTTCCGGTGCAGTTACCATCAGTGCAGCGCTGAGCGCATGCGGCGGCTCCTCTTCTTCTACCGGCGCGGCATCCTCTGCCGCAGCTTCTTCCGCCGCTTCCGCTGCTCCGGCAGCTCAGGGCAAGGTGCTGAATATCTGGTGCTGGAACGACGAGTTCCAGGGCCGCTTCAATAACTATTACCCCGAGGTCGCCTCCATCGCTGAGGATAAATCCACCACCACCCTGAAAGATGGCACCGTTGTCAAGTGGACCATCAACGCCAACGAGAACAACAACTACCAGAACAAGCTGGATGAGGCCCTGCTGAATCAGGACTCCGCCGCCGATGATGATAAGGTAGATATCTTCCTGATCGAGGCTGACTACGCACTGAAGTATGTGGATTCCGATTACGCGCTGGATGTCAAGGCAGACATCGGCCTGACCGATGCCGATCTGGCTGGTCAGTACCAGTACACCAAGGATATTGTCAGCGTGGACGGCAGCCAGCGCGGCACCACCTGGCAGGCGACCCCCGGTCTGTTCGCATACCGCCGCAGCATTGCCAAGGAAGTGCTGGGCACCGATGATCCCACCGAGGTGCAGAGCCATCTGTCCGATTGGGATAAGTTCAACGAGGTGGCTGCACAGGCCTCTGCCAAGGGCTACAAGATGCTGTCCGGCTTCGATGATGCTTACCGCACCTTCTCCAACAACGTGGACGCTCCCTGGGTGGACGGCACGACCGTCAAGGTAGACCCCAACATTATGAAGTGGGTCGATCAGACCAAGGAGTACACCGATAAGGGCTACAACAATAAGTCCAGCCTGTGGGACAGCCAGTGGGCAGCCGATCAGGGCCCGAGCGGCAAGGTGTTTGGCTTCTTCTATTCCACCTGGGGCATCAATTTCACCCTGCTGGGCAACTCTCTGGAGACCCCTGTGGCCGAGGGCGGCAAGGAAGAAGTGGGCAACGGCATCTACGGCGATTACGCAGTCTGCGAAGGCCCTCAGCCCTATTACTGGGGCGGCACCTGGATCTGCGCGGCAGCCGGTACCGATAATACCGATATCATCCGTGATGTGATGCAGAAGCTGACCTGCGACGAAGCCATTATGAAGCAGATCACCCTGGATACGCAGGATTACACCAACAACGAGAAGGCCATGGAAGAAATCGCAAACAGCGATTATGCCTCCGACTTCCTGGGCGGCCAGAACCATATCGCCCTGTTTGCAGAAGCTGCAAAGAAGATCGATATGTCCAATGCAGGCCCGTACGATCAGGGCCTGAACGAGAGCCTCCAGAATGCCTTCAAGGATTACTTTACCGGCACGGTGGACGAGGATACCGCAAAGGCAAACTTCGAGACCGCCATCAAGGAAAAGTACCCCGAGCTGACCGATGTGGTCTGGCCCGCATAAGCGCAGCCGGAACCTGAAAACCTTTTGAACCGAATCTGAATGGGGCGGGCCGGACGCTGATCCCGCCCGCCCCGTTTTGCTTTGGGCAGTGTACGTCAGGAGGGCAGTTACTATGGGAGCAAAACCAAAGAAGAACGGCTCGATCAGCTATGCAAAGTGGGGCTATATCTTCATTGCACCGTTCTTCCTCATCTTTGCGCTGTTCCAGCTCATCCCACTGGGGTCTACGATCTATTACAGCTTTTTTGAATATTACCGCAGCGGCCTGAAGATCATCGGCCCTACCTTTGTGGGCCTGAAGAACTACATCACCCTGTTTGCAACTGACCTGCCCAAATACTTTGGCAACACGCTGCTGCTCTGGATCATCGGCTTCATCCCGCAGATCGCCATCTCGCTGCTGCTGGCGGCCTGGTTCACCGACCTGCGCCTGAAGCTGAAGGGCCAGACCTTCTTCAAGACAGTCATCTACATGCCCAACCTCATTATGGCTTCGGCGTTCGCCATGCTGTTCTTTGCCCTGTTCTCGGATAACGGCCCCGTGAACGCTGCACTGGTGGGCATGGGCATCCTCAAGGAGCCCTTCAGCTTCCTGAACAGTGTCTGGGGCAACCGCGGCCTTATCGGCCTGATGAACTTCCTGATGTGGTTCGGCAATACGACCATCATGCTGATGGCGGCTATTATGGGCGTGGACCCCACCCTGTATGAGGCAGCGGAGCTGGACGGCTGCACCCCGAACCAGATGTTCTGGAAGATCACCATCCCGCTCATCCGGCCGATTTTGGTCTATGTGATGATCACTTCGATGATCGGCGGCCTGCAGATGTTCGATGTGCCGCAGATCCTGACCAACGGCAAGGGCGGCCCCGACCGCACCTCCACCACCATGATCATGTACCTGAACAACCACCTGTTCAGCAAGAACTACGGTATGGCCGGCGCGGTCTCGGTGGTGCTGTTCCTGGTGTGCGCAGTGCTCTGCGTGATCGTTTACATGGCTCTGACCAAGGAGGACGACGGCCTGAGCAAGGCCGAGCGCAAGGCCCGCAGGCAGGCGGTCAAACAGGTGAAGGGAGGAAAAGCATAATGTCACACGCAGTCAAGACAAGATCCGAAAAAGCGACCCTTGCGGCCCGCCGCACGGTGTGCTATGCGGCGCTGGTGCTGCTGAGCTTTTTATGCCTGTTCTTCTTCTATGTGCTGGTCATCAATTCCACCCGTACCCATTTTGAGATCCAGAAGGGCTTTTCCTTTCTGCCGGGAAAATCGCTGATGACCAACCTGAAAAACGTGCTGTCAGATGCCAACATCCCGGTGCTGACTGGTGTGCGGAACAGCCTGATCGTGTCCGGCTGCTCGGCTGCCCTCAGTGTCTATTTTTCGGCCCTGACAGCCTACGGCATCTACGCCTATAACTTCCGGTTCAAAAAGGCGGCGTTTGCCATCATCCTGCTCATTATGACCATGCCGACCCAGGTCTCGGCGCTGGGTTTCCTGCAGCTCATCACGAAGATGGGCCTGAAGAACAGCTTCATTCCCCTCATCATCCCCAGCATTGCGGCCCCGGCGGTGTTCTTCTTTATGAAGCAGTATCTGGATGCCAGCCTGCCCATGGAGATCGTGGAAGCCGCCCGCATCGATGGCGCAGGGGAGTTCTACACCTTCAACCATATCGTGCTTCCCATTATGAAGCCCGCTCTGGCGGTGCAGGCCATCTTCTCCTTTGTGTCCAGCTGGAACAACTACTTCATCCCCGCACTGGTGCTGGATACGGCAGACAAAAAGACCCTGCCCATCCTCATTGCACAGCTCCGCAGCGCCGACTTCCTCAAGTTCGATATGGGCAAGGTCTATATGCTGGTGGCCATTGCCATCCTGCCTGTGATCATTGTTTATCTGCTGCTGTCCAAGTTCATCGTCCGTGGTGTTGCACTGGGCGGTGTCAAGGGCTGAGCATTCCGTTCTCTCTTTTGGAAAAAGCACCCGCAGCCAGCAGGCCGCGGGTGCTTTTCTATCCTCTCGTGCTCAGTCGGCTTTGGCAATGCGCTGCATCGCGGTGGAAGCGACATGCTTCTCCTTGATGGCGCGGAGCTGGGCCATGTGGTCGGTGTTTACGTGGGCCTGCTGCTGGGCTTCGGTGTCCCACTCCTCAACGATGAGCAGCTCGTCCGGGTCGGCGGCGCTCAGGTAGTAATCGTAGCGCTCAAAACCGTCCTCCTGCTGGACCTTTGCCAGAATGCCGGCAGCGGCGACCTCCTGCAGAAAAGCGTCCCGCTGGCCGGGGAGCATACGGTAGGTGACCAGAAGCATCATGTGTTCCATGGTGAAATCTCCCTTATAATGTTCCAATGTATGTTCTTTTAGACAAAAGCCGCCGGAAATCGCTTCCCGGCGGCTTTTGCTTATTAGGAGGATCAAAAGATGATCCCTGGAGAACTTAGTTCAGGATGGTCTGCTCGGTCTCGACATCAAAGAGGTGGACCTTGTGCGGATCAAATGCAACGCGGACGGTGTCTCCGTTGCGTGCCTTGGAGGTGGGAGCGACACGGGCGGTCATCTTGTTGCCCTTGTACTCCAGGTACAGGTAGATCTCAGCGCCCATCATTTCGGACACATCGACCTGAGCCTCCAGGTGGCAGTCGGGGTGCTTTGCCATAAACTCGGGTTCGTCGTCGATATCCTCAGGACGGATGCCCATCTTGACCTTCTTGCCAACGTAGGAATCCAGCTTGCCGTCAGCGGTCTTTTCCTTGGGCAGGGGGATGGTGTCGCCGCCCAGGTCAATGGCGTACTGATCGCCGTTCTTGGTCACGGTGCCGTCCAGGAAGTTCATCTGGGGGCTGCCGATGAAGCCGGCAACGAACATGTTGCAGGGCATATCGTACAGGTTCTGCGGGGTATCGACCTGCTGGA
>ENA-ORTW01001308-ORTW01001308.1-human-gut-metagenome-genome-assembly--contig:-NODE-1308-length-26959-cov-4.634255_pt1 | contig 26959 bp, 19 predicted proteins | sample MGYA00242072_ERZ509193 | MGnify/ENA primary metagenome ERZ509193 (study PRJEB26280, sample SAMEA2338813) | human gut metagenome | biome: human gut; feature: human-associated habitat; material: faeces... | reverse complement strand
GCTGCCCACCTGCCCGGCGTTCAGCGCCGTGCCGCCCGGGCGGTAGACGCCGTGGCTGGCAGCGGCTTCACCCACGGCAAACAGGCCTTTCACGTCGGTCTGCCACCAGCAGTCGATGCCAATGCCGCCGTTGTTATGCTGGGCGCAGAGGGCGATCTCCAACGGCTGGGTGTACAAATCCACACCCTTATCACGGTAAAAATCGATGGCGGGCTGGTTCATATGCGCCAGCCGCTCAATCGGCGTGCCGAAGCAGGCACCGGCGCGGGTCAGATACTCGCGCGCCTCGGGCAGCAAGGCTTCATAGCTAAACGCGCCGTCCACCGGATTTGTGCGGTAATCAAGATAGACTTTGCGTCCTTTGCAGGTTTCCAGATACACCAGAATGTCGATGATGGAGCTGCCATCGGCGACCTTGCGCACATCGAACGGCCACTGGTAGCCCTTCAAAAACAGCTTGCTGAGCATATCGTGCGCGTCGGTGAAAAAGTCCATCAAAAACTCGCGCTCGTCGCTTCCGTCCGCCGCTGCGGAGTAGACCCGCGGCAACACCTGCATATACGTTCCCGACACATTCCACCGCGGCGCGACCGATGCCAGGCCGTACTGCCATTCGGTCAGGTTTTTGCCCTTTGCGCCTGCTTCCAGCGCAAGGCCGGTGGCCCCATACTGGCTGAAGGGATAGACGCTGTCGGCGTACATACCAGCTGGGCCGCCGGTGGCCCAGATAACGTTTTTGCATCGAATCAGCGTAAAGCGGTCGGCGGCGTCCTGCGCAGCCGTGTTCAGGCAGAGCAGGCCGCAGACCGTACCGCCGTCTGCCAGAATTTTGATAACCTGAGTCTTGTCCAGCATCGGTACGCCCTTGGCCTGCACGGCTGCCTCCAGGCACTCTGTCATCTGCTTGCTGGTGTAGGGTCCCACGCTGGTGGCGCGGCGGCGCGGGTCGTGGTCGGTCTTGTAGCCGATGTACTCGCCGTAGCGGTTGCGGGGGAACGGCACGCCCAGCTCGACCAGCTTCAAGAAGCACTGGGTCGAGAGCGCGGCCTCGCACAGGGCAATATCACCATCCACGCAGCGGCCCGCAAACAGTGTGTCGGCCATCTCGCGCACGCTGTCGGGGTCGCCCCCGGACAGGGTCAGCTTATAGTAGGTCTGCTTGTCGCTGCCGGTGTTGCGGCTGGTGCCGCCGACGCGGTTCTCGGTGACGAGGACGATGTCATGCTGCCCCAGCTGCCACAGGCGGTCGGCGGCGTTGAAGCCCGCCGCGCCGCTGCCCACGATGGCCGTGTTGCAGCGGACGACCTTGGCAGTGTAATTTCCGGCGCGGAAAATTTCGTTTTCCATTTCGTTGCTCCCTTACAGGCGCTGGATATGGAAGCCGCCGTCCACATCAATGTAGTTGCCGGTGGTGTAGCGCAGGCGGGGGCTGCACAGCAGGCTGACGGCCCCGGCCACATCCTCCGGCGTGCCCCAGCGGGCGATGGGGAAGGTGCCCTTTTCAATCAAGGCATCATACTTGCCCTGCACCGTGCTGGTCATGTCGGTGGCGATAACGCCGGGGCGCACCTCGTTGACAAGGATGCCCTCAGCAGCCAGGCGGTCGGCGTAGAGCGTCGTCAGCATCGAGATACCCGCCTTGGAAACACAGTATTCACCGCGGTTGGTGGAGGACACCACCGAGCTGCAGCTCGACACATTGACGATGACGCCCTTGCGGCCATCGACAGGTTCCTGCGAAATCATCTGCTTGGCCACCAGCTGCGTCAGGAACATATTGCCCTTGGTGTTGATGCCGACAACATAGTCAAAGCTTTCCTCGCTCATATCCAGCAAATCGGCGCGGACTTTGGGAGCAACGCCTGCATTATTAACCAGCACATCCACGCGGCCAAAGGCGGCCAGTGCGCCGTCCAGAATCTTCTTGCGGTCGTCGGCGCTGCCGATGTTGGCCTGCACGTAGGCGCAGTCGATGCCCATCGCTTTCAGCTCATCCAGCGCATGCTGGTTTTTCTCCTGTGGGCCGGTGGCGACCATAACAATATTGTATCCATCCAGCCCCAGCTGCTTGGCAATAGCAAAGCCGATGCCGCGGCTGGACCCGGTGACGATGGCAGTTTTTTTCATAAATACACCCTCTCCATCAGCCGCGGAAGTTCGCAGGCTGGGTCTTTTTGATCTCCAGAAATTCCTTATAGAACGGCATAAACGTCTTACTGTCGCGGATGACACAGCCCGTGGGCTTGTGCGCGCGGATCAAATCGCCGCACTTGCCGCAGGTCAGGCAGACGCGCTTAGGGTCGATGCGGCCATTTTTGACGATCTCGTTGGCGAAATCCGGGTCAGCAAAGGCCATGCGGCCGAACAGCATACCATCGCACAGGCCCTGCTCGACCGCGCCTGCGCTGAACAGATCCGCATAGGCTCGCAGGTAAGTAGGTGCAGATGCCCAAACCGTCATTTCCGGCACCGCCTTTTTCACTGCGCCAATGCCGTGGATCATGCGGGACAGGCCAACAAACGGATGTTCGTCCGGTTCATACTTGCCAAAATCGAAGGGGCGGGTCACATGGGTGGTGGCGTAGGGGTTGCCCATCGTCAGGTTGACCATATTCAGACCCAGTTCGTTGTGCAAATCGCGCACCAGGCGGATGGGTTCAGTCAAATCGGGCGTCATGCCGCTCTCCGGACTGACACCGAAGCCCCACGGGTAGGCGTAGCCGTCGTAGATGCCGACGCGCGCCGTGACCATAAAGCTGTCGTCCTCGTACACCTTGGCGGCGCGGATTCCGTTTTTCAGCAGGCGGAAGCGGTTTTCAAAGCTGCCGCCGTACTCGCCGGGGCGGTTGTAGGCGGATGCCAGCTCTGCCAGCAGGTAGCCGTGGCAGCTCTTGATGTCCACCGCGTCAAAGCCTGCTTCCTTGGCAAGGGCGGCTGCCTCGCCGAACTTTTCTTCCAGCCCTTTCAGGTAATCGTCCGTCACGATGCAGGAGTCATCCGCGGCGCGGTACTGCTCCAGAATCGGGTGGCGGTAGGCGATCATCGGGGCAGGCTTGTTGCCGGGGTTAGAGTAGCGGCCGCTGTGGTTGGCCTGCATGATCAAATACGGCGCATAGCCGTTGGCCTTGAGGCCCGCCTCCTTGACGGCGGTGGTCATCTTCTTGAACTCGTCCAGCGTGTCGCGGGTCAGCAGCAGCTGCGTCTGGGAGGATCGTCCCTCCTCCACAATGGAGATTGCCTCGAACCAGATGACCGAGCTGCCACCGATAGCCTCGTTGACATAGCGGCGGGTCGTATACTCGGTGGGTGCGCCTTCAGGCGTCGAGTCCGCGCCCTCCATGGGCGCGATGCCCAGACGGTTCGGGAAGGTAATATTACGCACGGTCAGCGGCTGCGCCAGCGCGTGGGTGTCGGCTGCAAAGGGCAGGTCAACACCCAGCTCTGCGGCACGCTGCTTGACTTCTTCTAACGATTTATAGTGAAATTTTTCTTGTGGCATTGTATTACCTCTTTTCTTCGGGGCAGGACCATACAGCGCTCCAATCGGTAAAGCGGATGGCAGACGCCCCATGTACATACAGGCCCACCATAGCCCCTGTGAACCGCTTTCCGCACTGTAAGCCCTCACTGGTCAGGTAGTGTGGTTCTGGGATGCTCCAGAGCGTGCGCCAGTCTGTTCCGTCCTGTATGGCAAAATGTCGTTGACCGCCCGTTGCTGTAACGCGCAGACGAACAGGAGATGTGCCCGCAGGCAGCGGGGCTGTTTGCCTTGAAACCGCCTCATATCCTGCATATTCTTCCAATACAAGACCCTCCGTCCCAACGCCGAATTTCAAATAGCTGTGCTCATCGTAGTAACAGGTCAGACCTGCAGTACCTGCAGCGGGGATTTCCAGCGCTGTTTCCGCAGTGAACGCGCGTTCCTGCTGGCGGACGAGAAGCAGCCCCTGCATCTTCCTGTCGCACAGGTCAAGGCCGTTTCCACACAGTGTCAAGGCATCTTTTTCCACGGTAAAATTCGCGGTATCCAACGCACGCTGGGTAATCCATTCTTCGCCCTTCCATCTGGTTATGCCTACCGGGGTTAAAGTAGGAATCTCTTCAGAAAAAGGCATATTCAACACAGCTCGGGGGCGGCGGCCATAAGCGGCCACAGGCCAGCCATCAGGCGTCCAAGTCACTTCTGCAATCGAAGTTTCCCGTCCCATAGGGGCCGTGCCATCTGGATCGCGGCGCAGGCAGAGGAAGCATAGAAACCACCGTCCGTCAGCAGCCTGCAGCAGCTTGCCATGGCCGCAGTTCTGCAGATAGCCGCACGCGTCATCCTGGCGCAGAATCGGGTTATAGGGACAGTTTTCATAAGGGCCCCACACATTTTTGCTGCGTGCCGCCGAAATGCGATGTCCTGCACCCGTTCCCCCTTCGGCGGCAAGCAGATAGTAATATCCGTCATGCTTCATAAGCTGGGGACCCTCGGTCTTGTTCTTGAGATCTCCTCCCCAGATCAGCCGTGCGGGGCCGCGCATGGCGCGACAGTCGGGCGTCAGCTCCGCCATGCGGACGCTGCGATTGAACAGCATATAATGCCGTCCATCTTCATCGTGGAGGATGGACGGGTCTATACCGTCCTCATGGATCCACGCAGGCTCACCGTAAGGACCCTCGGGTCGCTCGGCACTGACGACCATCTGACAGCGCGGCTCCGCGTCGTCCTCGTTGCCGCGGTAGGTAGCCGTAATAAAATAATGCTTGGACACTGCATCGTAGGATATATCAGGTGCCCAATAGCCGCGCCCGCCTTCGGACCGCGCCACTCTGGCCCAGTCCGGGTTTGTAATGGCGTAGCCGACAGTCGTCCAGTGTACTAAATCGCGGGACTTGGAAATCGGAATACACGGGAAAAAGCTGAACGACGAGTTGACCATGTAATAGTCCTCGCCCACGCGGATCCACGACGGATCCGGGTAAAAGCCGCGCCGTACAGGGTTGTGAATGATTCGCGCGGGATCAACGCCTGCCTTATTTGCAAGGTACGCAGCAATTTCATCAAGGCCGTCTTGCAGAGCCAAGTCCAAGGGCGTGATGCCCGAAAGGTTCGCATCCAGTGGATCCAGTGCGAGAAAGTCTGTCAGGTAAGCCACTTTTGCAAGGCTACCCGAACGCACGGCGCAGTGCAGCAGTGTATTGCCGTCAGCATCGCGCTCACGGAAGTTCTGACCCTCATATTCAACCGTGTGCTGCAGGGTCTGCAGGTCGGCTTTCAGGGCTGTATCAAAAGGTGTCATTTTTGTATCTCCTTACAAAAATCGGCGCAGCTGTGCAGCCGTAGCTTGCACATGCTGCGCCATAGTCATTTTTGGATGAATTGCAGCAGCCGACCGATGGTACACCGGGGCAGGTCGTTGATTCTGGGACAGCCTGACAGCAATGCCTCTGTTACTTGTTACCCCGCCGGATGCCCGCTTCCTCAAAGGCGGAACGGAGAATACCCTTCTTATCCACATAGAGTGCCTGTGTCGGGCAGACCTGGAAGCAGTAGCCGCAGCCGATGCACTTATCGGTCTTGTAGGCCTTGCGCTCCTTGATCTCGATGCCCTGATGCCAGCAGACATCCTCGCAGCGACCGCAGCCGATACACTTGGTTCGGTCAGCGTCGGCGGTCTGGTAGGCATCGGCCAGCTTATTTTGACGCTTTTTCGTAAAATCGGCATCCATCTGGAACAGCTTCAAGCTGTCGCCGACAAGAGAATCCATGTCGGCATAACCGTTCTCGTCCATCCAGCGGTTCAGATCGCTGATAAGCTTCTTACAGGCCATCGTGCCACCGGCACAGGCCAGGGCGCCCAGCTGCACCATCTCAGAGCCTGCCATCAGGATACGCGCTGCGTTTTCGTAGTTGAAAACGCCGCCACCGCCGTAGAGAGGAATTTTCACACCTGCGGTGCGCGCCTCGGCGATGGAGTAGCACACCAACGGAGTGGCCTGCGTGCCGCCGTAGCCAGCACCGGGGCGTGCCTCGGTGCCGCGCCAGTCAAGATCCATGTAATAACCCTTCCAACGGGCGGTTGGACCTGCAGCTGCAGCGCCGGCTGCCTCGGCAATTCGCATGGAGGTCAGCGCGTCGGTGGACTCGATGGCAAGTTTGGCCATGATTGGCATATTGGGTACTGTCTTTTTCATCAATTCGATGGAATGGCGGAGCAGCTGATGATATGCAAATGTGCGGTCCTTTGCCACGGCAACGCCCGGGGTATTGAAATGCAATTCAATGGCATCCGCACCCGCGAGAGCGAGCTCCTCCGCCTGATGCGCCCAGTTTTTCTCCCAATCACCGCCCTTGACGATGTCGCTATAATGGCCGACAGACACCCACAGCTTGATGTCAGAGTCCATCTCCTTCTTGATTTTGTGAACTTCCTCACAATATTTTTCCAGCGTGTCGACACTGTCTGGGATTTGACGGCCCACAGCATGGCTGTGGATGGCCATCTCTCCGCCGAACATTGCCTTGGAGTCAGGGCCGATAAAGCTGCCGCCGCCCGAACCGTGGCCATAGTTGCGCAGCACAATGGCACCGGGCCGCATTTTAGCGCTCTTCAAAACATTCAGCGCGCCCTGCGTTGCGGGGCTCGAAGCCACAACAAAGGGATTGATCATATCAAATTTCTTTACATATAAATCTGCCATTTTGCTTTTCTCCTCTTCAGTTCATCGCCGTTTCCTGCAAAAGCCGCTTCCATTGAGCGGCGTCTTCCAGAAACTGCTCCTCGGTGTTGTCCAACACAAATTCCAGCAGACCGTAGCGTTTTTCGTTGCGGTTGACATGCTGTAAGTACCGCCGCCATTCGTCAAGACCTTCCGCAAACGGGCGGCGCTTGCCTTCCAGCCAGTAGTAGACATGCAGGTTGAGCAAACGGCCGCGGGCTTCGAGCATATCCAGCCCCGCACACCGCTCGTCCATATTCAGCGCTACAGTGGGCTGCCACAGGCAGTAGAGATTATCTGCGGCAGCTTCGTCTAAAAAGGACAGGCCCGATTCATTCGTATCGGTGACGGTGTTTTTGTGCCATTCCAGGGCAACCTTGATGCCCTCCGATGCCGCCATATCACTGACGGTCTTTGCCTCGGTCGCCAACTCCTTGCGTGTATCTGCATCCAGCTCTGACGATGCTGTGCCGCCACCCCAGATGCGAATGAGCGGCGCGCCCAATGCCGCAGCACTCTGCAGCGTGGGCAAAAAATCTTTGGCGGGGTCGCTGTTCTGGCCCAAGCGATAGTAGGAACCGTAGGCCGCAATCTCGGCACCCTGCGCAAGGGTTCGCTCCCGCAGGTCACGGGCCAGCGCGGTATCCCCCGCCGGGATATGCCAGTTTTCCGACCATTCCACCGCATGAAGATCGGCTTTTTTCAGTGCCGCCAGCACAAAATTGGGGCTTTCTGTTTTGAATGTTGCCGATACCAGTCCCGGTATGATCATACCGCGCACCTCCCTTTACAGTGCCAGCACCTGCTGCCAGATTGCTTCCTCGACAGGAATACCGTTCTCCATGTTGTCGCTGCGGACCTCGGCCATGTGCGCGCCGGGGAAATGAACCGGGCGGCCCTCTTCCACGGGGGTAGAAGTCTCCATATCGCGCAATGTTGCCTCAACATTGGCAGCGATATTCTCCTTGTCAGGCAGGCTGTCCAAGTCGATGCAGATAAACACCTGACTCAGTTCGGTTTCCAGCGGCAGCTCACCGACCTGACGGGTCGTGCGTCCGCCTGCCAACGCGGCAGCGATAAGATCTAGCGCCAAGCTCAGACCGGAGCCTTTCCAATAGCCAATGGGGTAGCTCTCATGTGTTTCAAGGATCTCGGCAGCGTTCCTCGTTGGCTGCTGGTCCTTGTTCAGGCCGCCGTCCACAGGCAGCGGCCTGCCGCTGCGCTTATAGACCTCCAGCTTACCGTAGGAGAACATCGACATAGCCACATCCACCAACACGGGCGTATCCCCGTGAGGTATGGCCAGCGTAATGGGGTTGTTGCCAAGGCGTGCATCACGCCCGCCCCACGGCGGCATATTGGGCACGGTGTTCGTCCAAAAAATGCCGATACAATTCTGCTCAACCGCCATCAGGCCGTAGTTGCCCGGGCGCATCCAGTGGTTGGTATTAGCCAGCGCCACACAGCCGATGGTGTTCTGCTTGGCCAACTCAATAGCACGCTTCGTGCAGGCGTAGGCGTTCAGGTTGCCGGGTCCGTGACAGCCGTCGTACCGTTCAAATGCGCCAAAGCTCTCCTTCAGCACAGGCTCGGCGTGGATGTCCACAATACCATCATGAATGCTCTTGATGAATTTCGGAAAGCGGTTCAGACCGTGGGTGTATACACCGTCACGGCTTGCATCGGCGTAGAGCTTGGCGGAGATTTCCGCTTTCTCCTTGTCAAAGCCGTACTTCAGCAGAACCCGCACAAATTCGTTATACATTTTCTCATAAGGTACGCGCATGGTAATTTCTCCTTTTCACTGTGCAGATTAGCCCTTGATGGCGCCGATCATAACACCCTTGACAAAGTACTTCTGAACGAACGGATAAATGCAGAGGATAGGCAGTGTGGCAACCACAACAGTCGCGTACTGTATCGTTTCGCTTATCAGGTAATCTGCGCCGGCGGTCATATCGGCCGTATCATTCTGGATAAGGATCTGGCGCAGGATCAGCTGCAGGGGATACTGCGTCTTATCGCGCAGGAACAGCATGGCGTTGAACCAGGAGTTCCAATGGCTGACCGCGTAGTACAGCGTAATGACGGCAACCGTAGGCTTTACCAACGGCGCCATGATACGCCACAGGATCGTCCACGCATTGGCGCCGTCCAGCTTGGCGGATTCTTCCAGGGAGTCAGGCACACCCGCAAAGGCGGTGCGCATAATGATGAGGTTGTAGGTATCGACCAGGGTGGGCAGGATCAGCGCCCAGCGGGAGCCGTAAAGCCCAACGCCCTTGACAACCAGGTACAGCGGGATCATACCGCCGCTGAAATACATCGTAAAGACAAGCAGCTTCATAATGGTGGGACCTGCCGCCACACGCTTGCGGGACAGGCAGTAGGCCGCAACCATCGAGAGAAGAACATTGAGAACCGTACCTACGAGAACAATAAACAGCGTGTTTGCGTAGCCGGTCCAGAGGAAGGCATTCTTGAACACAGCCTGATACGATGCAAGAGAAAATCCTTCCGGCCAGAGCAGAATGCCCTTATGCCCTACGAAGAGCGACGGGTTGCTGAAGGATGCCGCCACGATGTGGACCAGCGGGATCAGCACGCAGGCCAGCAGCAGGCAGACGATCAGTATATCCACGATATCAAACAGCCGGCTGCCGAAGGATTCCTTGATCTTGGTGCCGCGCGGTGCGTTTTTGGTATTTGTATTCGCCATGATCGTATCCTCCTTACCACAGACCGCTGCCATTGACCTTCTGGCTGATCTTGTTTGTGATCATGACCAGTGCGAAGCTGACAAGGCAGTTGAACATGCCGACCGCCGTACTATAGCTGAACTGTGCATCAATCAGACCTTTACGGTAAACATAGGTGTTGATGACATCGGCGCTATTATAAATTGCGGGGTTGTACAGCAGCATAACGCGCTCATAACCAACATTGAAGATCTTGCCCATCTTCAGGATCAGCATAATGATGATGGTCGGCGCAATGCCGGGAAGCGTGACATGCAGGCATTGCTGCCAACGGTTCGCGCCATCGACCTTGGCCGCATCATACAGTTCCTGATCTATGCCGGAAAGGGCCGACAGATAGATGATGGAGTTCCAGCCAAGCGTCTGCCAAAGCTCTGTCAGAATGTAGATCGGCAGGAAGTTGGACGGGTTATTTAGCAGCGCCTGCTCTTTGATGCCGAAAAAGTTGTGCAGCACCTCGGTAATGGCACCGGTGGAGCTCGTCAGCGTGATAACGATACCGCAGATAACAACTGTGGAGATAAAGTGCGGCACATACAGAAGCGTCTGCGCTGTCTTGGAGAATTTCTTGTTTTTCAGTTCGTTGATAAGCAGCGCCAGAATGACAGGCAGCGGGAAGGTCAGCAGATCCGCCACCGCAATGCGCACGGTGTTGATGAGCAGACGGCCGAAGTAATAGTCAGAGAAGAAAGACTTGAACCATTTGAGGCCGACAAACTTGCTGCCAAAAATGCCTCTGGCGGGCTTGTAGTCGATGAAAGAGATGTACAGACCGAACATCGGCCCGAATTTAAAGATGGCATAGTAGACCAGCACTGGAATAAGCATCGCATAGATCATGCTGTTGCGCTGCAGATCTTTTTTGATGCGGTAGCTCAGGGGCACATGCTCCGAGCTTAAGGTGATCGGCTTTTTTTCTTCGGCCGCCGCGGCTTTGCTCTTTGTGCTCATGCTTGATTCTCCTTTGTGTCAAGGCGGATGACCTCGTGATTTTTAGCGGAAGAATAAACCGCGTGGAGAAGCCTGGTACTGACGATAGCTTCCTCACCACTGACGGGGAACCGTTCCCCTGCTGCCAGTCTGGTGTAGTAATCCTCAATAAGGAACCCGTGACCGCTGCCCCAATAATCCTTGCCGAACACCGTACCGGAGGAGAAATCCTTCGTTTCTGTCTTGCCGTCCAGTTCAGTAGTGACAAGGTTGCCGACCATGCGGATACTGCCATTCTCGCAGACGATTTCTAACTCTACGGGGGCATTTTTCACATAGCAGTTCGTGCAGAAAAAGACGAGCCGCTCGCCGTTGGGGCCAGTCATAAAGACATCGCAGGTATCCTCTGTCTCAATGACACCCTTGTGACGCTTGGTGGAGCAGCTTGCCTCCACAGTCTTGATCGGCACTGTGAGCCACTGCATCAGATCAAATGTGTGGATTGCCTGATTTTCCAGTGCGCTGCCGCCCTCCTTGTCCAAGGTACCGCGCCAATCAGATTCGGTATAGTATTCGGGGTTTCGGTTCCAGAACACAGCGCCCCGTGCCCCCAGAACCTTGCCCATCCTGCCCGAATCCATCAGGCTTCGCATATACCTGGACGAATCGTTGTAACGGTTCTGGAAGCAGATGCCAAGCGTCCTGCCCGTGCGGTCGCGGACTTCGATCATCTTTTCGGCATCGGCGGGATCCAGCGCCATTGGCTTTTCGCAAAGCACATGCTTACCATGCTCCATGGCTTCTATGGCAACCTGCGCGTGCAGATAGTGGGGCAGGCAGATGTGTACAACATCGATTTCCGGGTTATCCAATACCCTGTGATACTCTGTCTCCGTGTGTGGGATGCCGTAGGCTTCTGCGGCGGCTGCGGCACGCTCCGGGCGAATATCACAGGCGACAACACACTCGGCGTTCTCGACATTTTTCAAGGCCTTGAAATGATTTTTGGAGATCATACCACAGCCGATAACTGCCGTTTTAAATGTTTTCATTTGTAGTTTCTTCCTTTTTGCTGTGCAGCTCCCTATATTGAGTAGGAGTTACACCCTCATATTGTTTGAAGATACGCAGGAAGCTGCGCAGACTGCCAAACCCGCAGGTGATGGCGATCGTCTCTAATTTTTCGTCCTGCAGCAGCTTTTCTTTCACATGCTCTAAGCGCACTTTGTGAATATACTGGGTCAGGTTCGTACCGTTCATCTCCTTGAAGTAGCGGGAGACGAACGGAGCAGGACGGTCGAAATGCTCCGAGAGTGCATTTACATTCAGCGCAGCATCCGAATAGTTGGCTTCTATGTAGTCCCGTATCTCCAGATACAGGCGGCCTTTTTCATCCGCTGACGCCTCCTGTTCGGAGGCGCGTACTGCTTGGCAGACTGTGCCTGCCAACCGGCAAAGCGCCTGCTCCATCGCCTCGGTGCTGCCACGGCGGGCGGCCTCCATGACGCGATTTTGATTTTCGGCCAGCTCTGGATCATCGCTCCGCTGTTCGCCCGCACGCACGATGGTCGACATGATCTTTCCCACCAGGAACTGCATGCCTGCGGGGCTCAAGTAGTTTTCCTGATTTTGGCGCATCAACGCTTGAATCTGTGTACAGGCCTCGCCTTCATCACCGCTGCGTACAGCCAGATGCAGCTTGTTCTCCGTTTCAACCGGATAGCGTACTGTCGTGTCGCCGGGCTGTACCTTCAGGTCGCTGTAGAATATCGTACCGGTATCCTGCGTGCGTTGCTGATATTGATAGACACGGCATACCTCGCGGTAAGCTTTATATACCCCATCAAGACCAGTGTGCCCACTGCTTACGGCAATGTCATAGCGAAACTCAAAATGCTGGGCCAAAAAGCTGCGACAGTATTCATAGCTCCACAAAATGCTTTCAAGCATCTCTGGGTTTTCCTTCTCGGTCCAAATAAAGTAAAGCTGCATGCCGCCTTCACGGAAGCAAAGGTTCTCCAGACTGCGGCTCGTAAGATTTTCTCTGGTTACATTCTGGAGTATGAACCACTGCATCTCATATATTTTGTCAGGATCCTTCTCGTTCGCAAGATCCTGTTCCTGCAGGCGGTAGGCCAGAAGATAATACTGTTTTGCCCTGTGGATCGGGAAGCCGAGATTTTCCAGCTGGTCTGTATCGGCCTCGTTTGCCGCATCTGCGTTCGTTATCATCGCGTGAAACTGCTCACGCAGCATCACGGTGCGCTGCTGTTCAATGAGATCGGAGCTTTCGACATTATCCTGCACAAGCTTCTGTACGCGGCTGTCAATATAGGCGAAGGCATCGGTCAGATTTTCCTCCGGGTCAGCCGCATTGCCACGGTGCAGCACCTGCACGATGTTGCGCAGCTTCAAATAACGCTTGGCTGCGCTGTTGGCAATAACCGCTACCGTCAACAGCAGGTAGATGATGACAACAACAGCCAAAAGCTTCTGTATATCAATGATTTTCGATGCAAAAGCCTGTTCCTTCAGAATGACTGCAATATCCCAGTTTTCGTAAGTGGAAGAAATGATTGAAATGTATTCTTCCTTGCTCGTTCTATGAGCCGCTTCGTCAAACTTACGGCTTCCGCTGCTTTTAATCAGCTCTGTGACAGCATTTTCCGTTGCCTCAGGGAGTTCATGGTTAGCAACCAGCACACCGTTGTTGCGGTCATTGATACACAGTGTATCGTTATTCAGCCAATCAGAGGCCTTGAACAGATCCTCCAAATCAATGATCATAACCGCCACTGCCTTATCAGGCTCTCGGCTTGTGATGTTCAGCGGACGCATCAGAACCAGATAGTTTTTGCTATCCTTGCCCTGTACAACAGGTTGAAATACCCGCGTTGTCACTAAGTTCTGCTTCAATATTTCCATCCAATCCTCATAGCTGATGTCATAAGCCTCCAGCACAAGGTCATAAAATCGACGGCTTTGCCCGTATTTCGTGTTGGATACTATCGCATCCGTGGACGGAAAATAGAGAAAGTATGCATCCCCTATACCGTAGTTGATGACATCTGTAGAGATTTTCCTCGTAAGCATGTAGTAATCATACCGTGGAATATCATCATAGTCATCCGCCTGACGTACGGCCTCAATGGCCGCTGTGCTACTCTCTTTTGCTGTGATGTTGCGTAGCAGCTTGACCTTCTGATCCAGCCAGACCCGCGTCATATCCAGCTGGATGCCGTTCGTGTATTCCAAATTGTCCCGCAGCACATCAAGATATCTGTACCCGGATGCCAAAAGCAGCGTCAGGGCAATAACAGAAATCAGCAGATAGGAAAGGCACCACTGCAAAAACATCTTTGTAGGGGCCCACTTTTTCTTTTCAGCCACGTTTGTATACTCCGTTTCTTCGGCTTAGCTTCTGCTGCGGGCAGCTGTTATTTTGTGACCGGTTCCTTGCAATGCTCCTGCAGTTTCTCAAGGAACAAATCTCCGTTCACGGGGATGTCGACCCATTCGCCATTCAGCCAACTCGAAAGGTGAATAGCGTTGGAAATCTGCAAACCACGGATGCCCTCGGCGCCGGGGGCAATGGGCTTTGCACCTTTCAGGATGCAGTCACAGAAATTGTTGATAATACCAGGGTGGGAGGTGTAGGTGCCCTTGATGGGAATCTTGCACTCCCACACTTCCGGCTTGCCAAGACCACCCTTGTAGGTGGCGTTGAATTCCGGTTCCGGAATACGCAGACGGTAGAAGGTAAGCTCGTTATTTTCAACTACAATTTTACCATTTGTCCCGTCAATTTCCAAACGATTTGTACCGGGGGCATCCCCTACTGTCGTAATGTAGCAGCCTGTCGCACCGTTTTCGTATTCGACAAGAGCATAAAGATCGTCTTCGACCTCGATATTGCGGTGCTTTCCGTAGTATACCTGTGATTTTACGCGCTTAGGGATGCCGCACATCCACTGCCACAAATCAAGATTGTGGGGATTCTGGTTCAGCAGCACGCCGCCGCCTTCGCCATCCCAGGTAGCACGCCAGCCGCCCTGATCATAGTAGCTCTGCGAGCGGTACCAATCCGTAACGATCCAAATAACGCGGGTCATCTCACCCAAATCACCGCTGTCGATGAGATCCTTGACCTTTTTGTACAGCGGGTTCGTGCGCTGATTGAAGTCCATACAGTAGACAAGCTCCGGGTGTTTGGCCGCAACAGCGTTCATTTCCTCGACCTGCTTGGTGTAGACGCCCGCGGGCTTTTCTACAATGACATGCAGGCCTGTCTCCATAGCCTCTATGGCCATCGAGGGGTGCAGGTAATGCGGCACTGCAATGATGACAGCCTCGCACGCGCCGGAATGAATCAGCTCGGATGCATCGGTAAATGTCTGAATGTCCTCACCGTTCGTCTTTTTTGCCAGTTCAAGACGGGCGGGGTCAATGTCGCAGACCGCTGTCAGATTGACCTGCGGACACTTTCCGTCCCTAATCGCGCGGCCATGCTGGCTGCCAATATGACCGTAGCCGATGATACCGAGTTTTACTTTATCAGCCATTGTTTTGCGCCTCCAACTGTTTTAAGTAAGCAAGGGCGGCCGCACCGTCCTGCTCGATGTTCTCTGTTTTGCCCTCGATACTCATGCGGCCGTTATAACCCGTCGTGTGCAGAGCAGCAAAAAGCTCGCCATAGTTTTCGCCATCGCCGGGCAGCGGATAACGCCGGCCATTGCCGGACGCAATATGGATATGCCCAAAGTCCTTGATGGTTGCGATGCTGTTGATGTCATCGTGGTTGGCACAAATATGGAAGTAGTCGGCCAGCAATCCTACATTCTCGTTGGCCACATCCCTCTGCAACAATGCGCCCTCGGCCACGGTACAGACCATATTGGTTTCTTTTCGGCTCAACGGTTCAATAACCACCCTGATGCCGTACCTTCCTGCGATTTCACCCGTTAGTCGGCAGGCTTTGACAAGGTTCTCGTAAGCGTCCAGATACTTGACCTCCGGCGGGCATGTACGGCACTTGCCACTGCCGAACACGACCACTTTACCATGCAGATCGGCAATCATTGCCATTGCCTTTTCCAGATAAATTTCCAACTCATCAAGGCTCGTTGTCTTACCATCAACGAAATTCATCGTTTTAGGGAACAGAATGTTGAAGCACTCCGCCTCGGTTCCGCTCTCCTCCAGCGCTTTCTTGCCTGCAGCGTACGCCGCAGGGTCAAGGCCCATGGTCTTTGTCACCGAAAGCTCAATGTAGTCATAGCCCAATTTTTTTACAAGCCCGGCATTTTCGATGCCGGTACAGATACCGTATCTCATCTTGCAGGCTCCTTTCTCAATGCAGTTCTACCGCATTCTCTGTCAGTGTCAATACCTTGCCACCAGCCAGCGTGACCATGGCGGCATCACCATTGATGGCAGTTTCAGCCTTGGTTCCCTCCGGGGCCAGCACTGTAATAAAGTGGATCGGTGCTTTACCGCTATGCTTGGCGATCAGCTGCGGGATGGGCTTGCGCCATGCGTAACCGTAGCTGATCCACCCACCGATGGGATTCTCGCTGCCCTCAAGGATTTCAAAATCGAGTTTCTTGTCAGCCTGTACGGTCATCGTATACCCGCGTCCCTTTTGGGAGGTATAGTCAAACTTGCCGTTTTCTCCATCCAGATGGCCAAACGCAAAATTATAATACAGGCGGATGTCATGGTCTTCCCTGCAGATGCCAGTTACACGGTCCTCAATGACATAAATATCATCAGGCAGGCGCACGACGCGGCGCCGGTGGAACATTGGGTCATCCATGAAGTCATAGCCGTTGTGGGAAATGTCGATAAGCTGATACTGCTCGTTTTCCTCAAAGGCGTGCAGATAGGTGCGCACACCGCGGGTGCGGGTAACACCGGGAACGGTACCCATCTCGTGGTCATCCACATAGAGCGTGTTGTGAGCCTTGGCGGACAGGAAGTAGTGCCGCCAATCCTTCCAGCAGGAGCTGTTGTAGATGTAACGGCCCGAGTCTGTCAGGATGTCCTCGCCCCTGGCGTGAATCTCCACATGGCCCGTGTCGTTGTGGGAGTGCGAGCTGACCTCACCACGCTCGAGCTGGATGCCGTGTACATGGAAGTAGCTGTCCTCCGGACCCCAGCCTGTGCGCATAACATAGATACCCGCCGGGATGTACTTGTAGTTGCGCTGTGCAGGCGGTGTGCCCTCTTTGCCCGCCGTGGCCATAAACCGGAAGTCCTCGCGGCCCGTTTCCTCGTACCATGTACGGAAGTACGCGCGCATCTCGTTCAAATCGTAGGGATCGAATGTCAGGTTCATCCCCTCGTACAGCGAGGTATCGCAGCGGCGGGTCGTCAGATCATCCCGATCCGCGTCGCCGATCATCGGCGTGGACAGGTCGGGCTTGACCAGACTCATAATAAACTGTGCGGATTTTTCCAGCGTTGGCTCCATGTAGGGCGGCACAGGGATGCCATTCAGCTTGCACAGGCGGTAACACTGGAAGTAGACGCCCGCAGCCACCATGTGGTAGATGGGGGTGCGCTCCATGTGGATGCCGTCATTATCGAAGGAGTACTTTACTTCCTGCATGACCCGACGGTAGCCGGTCATGAACCAGTCGGATTTGATTTCCGGGAAGAGAATGCCGCATTCCAGCAGTGTACCGCTTTCCATCGTCAGCCAGTTGGACGACTTCTTGTGGTTGCTGTAATGGGTCATCAAGAAATCTGCATGGTCACACAGCAGCGTCAGGAATGTTACCCATCCCTCTCGATCCCACGCAGGCGAGGTGCGGAACGCCTCCATACAGGGCAGCCAGACCGTGTAGATGCGCATGGCCGTCTCGATGGTGCGCCAGGAGTGACCGGGGAATTTGTACTTGGCTGCAGCATCCTCTTCATTTTCCATGAAGGGGGTCACAGGCCACGCTTTGCCCCACTCGGTCATTTCATGCAGGAACTCTTTCGTGTACTTTTCATCCTTTGTCAACGCGTAGGCACGGGCCAACGGCTGCCAATAAATGTGGCGGTACAGCGACCATGTCCACTCGTTATCGTGGGAGGTATGCTCCGTCGGGTTGAAGAACCAGTCGATCTCGCCGTCAAACTTGTGGCCATAGATATAATGATCCAGCGTCTCCTGCGCATCCTCGAGGATGCCATCGACCTTACACTGCTCCATCTCCTTAGCGGTAAAGAGATACTTCGGCGTTGTGCGTGTGCGAAAATGCTCAATAACCGCATCCATTGCGCCGTCCGCATCCCCCTGTGCATAGCACATCTTTGCTTTTTTCAGCCCGGGCAGATCATAATTGATCCGTTCCAGCAGCTCTGTCATTCTGTTCATAATCTTGTCAGCACCCCGTAGTGTTTCCTTATGGAAATGGCATCCGAAAGAGCATTCCTCCGGATGCCATTTTTAACATATTATTGTCGTTTTATCGCATCGGAACTCAGTTTGCCATGTAGGTGTCGTATGCTTCCTGCATCATCTGGACTGCCTCTTCAATGCCGGCATCCTTCAGCTTCTGCTGGTAGGAATCCCACTCGCTCATCGGGGTGGTGCCGCAGATGAAGCTGGCTTCCATCTCATCGGCCAAAGTCTTAACCTGACTCATGATTTCGGAGTAGCGATCCTGATTTTCTTCAGAAACGGATGTCGGCGGGAACATATGCTCGCCCATGTCGGTCTTCATAGAAAGCTCCAGCGCTTTCTTTTGATTATCCTGTGCGTAATACTGGTCAATGTAGTCCTCGCTCTGGATACCGGCGCCGGAGGTGGAAGCACGGGTGTACGCAGCCAATGCCTGTGCAACGCTCATGCCATCGGGGTTATTCATAATAAGATCGGTGTAGACAGGCTTGCCGTCCTTCATCTCGTAGCTTTCGCCCTCGATACCGAAGTTGTAGCAAATCTGACCTTCTTCGCTGTACAGCCAGTCGAGCAGCCAAACGGCAGCCTTAACATTTTTGCACTGAGAGGAGATGGCTGCAGAAGCACCGGACTGGTCATAGATGTTGTTCATCTTGGAGAACTTAGCGTTCTTACCCTTGGTAGAGGTAACGGGCGCAGCAGCCTGAATGTAATCTTCCTTGAAGTTGGGATTGGCCTCCATCATAGCCTTGGTATAGTTGCCGAGACCCTGACCGAACGGTGCGTAGCCCAAGATGCAGTTGCCGGAAACGAAGTCGGTCTGGGTGGATTTCTTATCCGCCTGCATCCAGTCGTTGTCCAGCAGACCTTCGGCATACCAGTCGGCCATCTTCTGGATGAAATCCTTGCGGCTGTCCTCAATGAGACCGTTCTTCACGACACCGTCATCTACATAGAAGCTGCCCCAGTTATCGTAAGCGGCAGACCAGACATCCTTGACCCACTCTTTACGGGTCGTGAACGGCTTGCTGTAACCGGCGGCCTTAGCGGCGCGCAGGACTTCTTCCCACTCATCGATCGTTTCGGGTACCTGGTCAAAGCCCAGTTCCTTCAGCGCATCGGCTCGATACAGGAAACCGGAAGAAAATTCGGTCTTGTTGGGGGATTCCAGACCGCGCAGACAGGGGAAGCAGTAATAGTTACCGCCGGAGGACTTGATCATCTTACCGATTTCAGGATGTTCCTGCATGACTTTGGACAGATTTGTAGCATCTGCCATATAGTCATCCAACGAAATAATGACGCCATCATTGATGGCTGCACCCGCACCGCCGGAATAAGTTGTCCATGTATACTCAATGATGTCGGGATACTCACCGGAGGCCAGCATAACAGCAAATTCTTCGGCCTCAGAGCCCTGCGTCGGGTGCTGGAATTCGATGGTGATGCCGGTCTGCTCCTCCACATACTTGGCCCATGGCGTATCGCCAAGGTTTGCGAAGTTGTCAGAAACATTGCCGTTCAATGTGGTGTACCAAGTCAGCGTAGTGCCCGCAAAGGGTTTGTCACTGTCCGTAGTCGCTTCCGCCTCAGTGGTTGCAGACGATGCAGTTTCTGTAGAGGTTGCTGCCGTAGAGGAGGCAGAACCGCCGCAGCCTGCCAACGTAGCGCTGACCATTGTGGCCGACATGCCAAGCGCCAGTGCGCGCTTGAGGGTGCTTTGTTTTTTCATGGTGTTTCTCCTTCTTATTTATTCCCGGGTAATCCTTCTTGGGAAAGCATTTCCCGGTTTTTGTAACAAGTGATAAAAATGTCATGCAGCCCTACAATGGTGTGGAATGTGTCATCATCTTCCCGGATATCCTCCACACCTTCGGCCGGAATGGAAACAATGGGCAGCTTTGCAATTTTTTCTACCGCCTCCAAATGAGGAATCGCGCACTGTACAGTGCAGACAGGATGCTTCCCTGTGCGCACGGCCTCAATCGCATCGTAGAATTTCTGCAGGCGCTCTCCCTTAGGGATGCGGCCATAGTCGATACGCTCGCCAGTATCGCCGATGTAGACATATTCAGCTATTGGCCCACTGCCGAAGTCTTTGCCGAAGTAAACCGTGCCCTTCTCAAAACGGTATTCAGCTATAGGTCCCAGCTTCTTGTCTACAATGGCGTGGCCTGTGCCGTACCACAGCGGCACACCTGATACCGTATGCGCCTGTACTGTAATCGTGTCGAAATTTTCGACATTTGGGTTTCCTTTATAGGGATCGGCCTGTACATCGGCCAACTCGGCCGCGCGCTCCAGACTCTCCCCCAGCAGGAAAGTCATCACTTGAAATTGGTGGGCGCAGGCGTTGTTGAACGGACTGTCGTTCACAGCACAGCCCTTTACATCTATGTGTCCCGCCCAACTGTTGCGGGCGTAGTATTTATCGCCTCGCCGCATCGCGTGCAGTGCTTTCATGTAGATGGGCTTGCCGAAGCGGTCGTCCAGAATGTCTTGTTTCAGAGCCAGTACATCGCGGGAGTAGTTAAGCTGATACCCTACCGAAATGAACTTACCGGTCTCCTTTTCCAGCTGTTCCAGCTTGCGTGCCCCCTCTACCGAGGTGCAGACGGGCTTTTCGGTCAGCACATTCGATCCATGCGTCAGGCAGGTGACGATCTGCGAATAATGCAGATGAATGGGCGTTGAGACAACAGCCAGATCGGCGGTATGTTCTTTATAGAAGTCCTCAGGCGTTTGATAGATCGGAATGTTCTGTTCTTTAATGATGGGATACAAATCTGCGGCGTTGGGAACGACCTCACAGATGCCCTCGATTTTTATACCGGGAATGTCGCGTTCCGAAATTTCCTTGATGTAGTTACTGCCATATCCGCAGATTCCCAGCAGCAGAATCTTTACCACTGCCTGCTCCATTTTCTGCTCACTCCTCTTTGCCGTTCATCTTCTCCATTTGGGGGAAGTTTTTCACTGCACCCTCATCCTATCACCCTGATGTGACAATGTAAACAGACAGTTTCTATTCGATATGTCAATTCTTGCATTCCGCTTTATATGCGATATATCGTCCCTATTTTTATGTCGATTTTTGCTTCTGTTTATTTTTAGACGCTTATGAATCATTTGTTCATGTTGCAGCCTTGATTTTTATGGCCGTAGTGGCGGGGTTAGAACTGCTTTCATCGCACCGAATATTTTTATCTCGCTTCATTTCTTCTTTATCCTATCGTTTTATATCCTTTGTCACCCAACCACTATTTTGTCATATCCAACGGTTCTATCCTGCCGTCTGGTCTATTATGCTGCAAGTGTAATTATTTCCGCTTAACAAATGCTAAAAAATCTGTAGAATAATAGGTTGTTAGTCTTTTCTAACCCAGTTTTGATTTCATTTTGTTTTCATTTCGCTCCGACAGGGCTGCCATAATCGTATCCACATCAGCTTGCAAAAGAAGTCATTTCATTCTTACGTATGTGATGAATGCTGCGCTTCGCGCTTGTTTGCAGGCGGATATTTGTTTGTCCGTTGGTTAGTTGACGCTAATTTGAAATTTGCGCCCTTGTACCGGCGCAAACAAACCATGAGGGAATGTCGAATGATAGACAAGGATCTTCTCCGCCTGCTCGGCGGCAACAAAAAGTATATCGGCTTCTGTGTAGGCTGGATGGTGCTGGGCCTGTTTGCGAATGTCGGCATCGCTGCGTCTCTGTGCTAGTCCATTGCACTTGCTGTCCAGTCTAACGGCGGCAGCGCGGGTGTTTTTCTGGTACCAGTAGTCTGCGCCTGTGCCGGATTGGCGGTTCGCTATGCCACCACCCGTATTGTCGGGGACTTGAAGGACACACTGGGTCTCAGCGTCAAAAAGAATCTGCGCGAGTGCGTCTACAATAAAATCGTTCGCCTTGGTGTGCGTTCTACCGATGACATGAGCATGGCGGGCCTGACTCAGATTGCCCTGGAGGGCGTGGAGCAGCTGGACCTGTACTATTCCAGCCACCTGCCGCAGTTCTTTTACGCCATGCTTGCACCGCTTTTGTTGTTTGCCATTACCGTAGGCATTTCGTGGCGCGTGGCTTTGGTGCTTTTGTGCTGTGCTCCGTTGATCCCGCTATCCATTGACAAAATTCTTCTTTAGGGCAACACCGCACAATTGAGCTTTCCCCAAAACAGAAAAACGTCCAACCACAAAAGGTCAGACGCATTCCAAAATCTGCTTGCGAGGCAAAGCTCAATTAAGCCGCCAGACAGGGTCTGTCAGCTAAAATCAAGTTTGCCAAAGCAAACATAATATTCATTTTTGCGATTTGCTTTTGCAACCCTCGGTATCGCGTTTTTCGAAAACGAAGCTGCAGCTTAACCACAGCAAAAACATGTTCAACTTTGGCGCGTACAGAGGATTTCTCATGCTCACGGCGTTTGATTTGTGCTTGGGAGCGTGCGGAGTTCTTCTTACTTTGGCTGGGACGGCGATTGATTTTGTAGTGGACCGACTTACCGGCCTTGTTCTTCTTCAGCGCTCCTGGTCGCTTCTCCGCTCCGAGATAGCTGCTGTCCCCATAGACTTATTCCTCATCTCCGGTAAGAAGTTCCGAGGTCACCGTAACATCATGCTCGTTGGCAGCTGTCACGGCTGTCGATTACCTCTGCAACCGCTGCCATATCTGAGAGATTATACAGATTTTGTACAAGATAGATTCTCAGCATCCGTTCCAAATCGTAGGGCTTATTGCCGCGCTCTCCTTTGTAGTAGTACGGCTTGATAATGCTTATCCATTTCTCCCACGGTATGATGCGCTCAATCTCGTCTAAAAATTCTCGTTTCTGTGTCAGAACCTGCGATAATTCGTCGCTCAGGGCGGACAGACTCAGTTATTTATTCATTTTTTAAAAGAATATCACAAATTCATTTTGCTCGCAACGGTTTTGTCACAACGTTCTACCTTGTAGAATCACATTCTGATTTTTACTTGATTAAAAATCTACGCACATCCTCATCAAAACGTTTTGCTTGCGGGCATTTCGCCACCACATCATTCCAGTTGTTACACACAACCGAAATCAACTCCTCATACGTTCTTTTTGCTTTATGAGGGCGATTTCTAATTTTGATTCCATGATATTGAGGCGCGTGTGCGATGATATTAGTCCATGGATCAGACAAAACCTCATAGTTTTCATACTGATCAAATGCCGCTACAATCCATGTAGGTGCATAGTAAGTTAGCTGCTGTAATTCATTCATTCATAGCCTTCCGCCTTTAATAATAGACACTGCAAAGGTTTAGAATATCCTGCAACAGATCGTACCCCGCCTTTGCCTTATATACTATCGGCTTCAGGAAGCCAACAATTCTGTAAAATTCTTTTACATTTCAGGCTCAAATGCCAAAAAATGAGTCCATCGCCCTCCGTGCTCACTTCAAAAGTAAAATTTTTATTTTCTGTCCGTCCCATTCCCACACTCCGACGCTATCCATTGTAATTGAGAGGAGATATACTTCCTCTCACCACAACTGAATAGCGTCCTCTGCCGTACCGCTTTTGGGGAAGCAGCGCGATAATCCGAATTTGTCCGGGGAGCGTGCCAAGAAGGCGTGACAACATGCTGCAAGGCCGGCCCAAAGGCTGCCTTGCAGGGCACAGCGCCGGGAAGGGTTGCCTGTCTGGAATTTGCAGGGGGAGAAAAACGCAAAACCAATATAGCAGCAGATTATGCCGTGAAAGTACCTGCTTTCACGGCATTGCTGTGCCGCCATATTGGTTCCATTCGTACATTTTTGAAATCGTAACGATTGTAGTATACTGGTTTTGCGGACGAGGAAAACGCCCCGTCCCGACAGTCGAATCTTGGAGGTGCAATCTTATGCCACAATGCTTTGGGAGGCCCTTCTCATGACAGCCAGCTTGCGCGTAAAAAACGACAAATACTATGTCGTGCTCACGCATACGACAGATGGCAAAAAAATCAGACCTGGGTTTCCACAGGTCTGTCAGTAACAGGAAACGAGGGCAAAGCCAGGCAGATCATGCTTGATATGCTCGGCGAAAAGCCTGAACAGGCTGCCCCGCCCGATATGCTTTTCAGCGACGCTGTGCGCCGCTGGCTGGAGGACGTCCGGCATCGCGTGGACGAGGTCACCTACCAAGGCTATGAGGTTCAGGCCCGAGCGCACATCCTCCCCTACTTTGATGACCTGCAAATCCGGCTGTGCGATGTTGACGGCGAGACGCTGCAGACGTACATCAACGTAAAGGCCAAATTCGGGCGCTCTGACGGCCACGGCGGCCTATCAGCGGTTAGTTTGCGCCAGCACAAGAACGTGCTCAATCAGACGCTCAAATTAGCGCAGAGAGACGGTCTGATCCATACAAATCCCGCCGATCTGGTGGTCATGCCGCACGCTGCACAGTTTACCGGCACGTTCTACACCGAAGCGCAGATGCGAGACCTGCTGACTGCCGTCAAAAACGAACGCCTCTATCCTATCATCTATGTCACCGCGCTGTACGGTCTGCGCCGCAGCGAGGTACTGGGGCTGAAATGGGACAGCATCAACTTTGCGATGCAGACGCTGACTATACGGCACACCGTGGCCCGGGTCACGAAGGTCGTGGAGAAGAACAAGACCAAGAACGCATCCAGCTTCCGCAGCTTTCCCCTGACAGACGATGCGGTGCGACTGTTCAAGATCCTGTTACAGCAGGAGCAATACTACCGCAACCACTTCGGCAAGGATTACATAGACAACGACTACGTATTCACATGGGAGGACGGGCACCCCTACTCCCCCGACTATGTAAGCCACACCTTCCACAAGCTGCTGAAGAAGTACGACCTGCCCCATATCCGGTTTCACGACCTGCGCCACACCTGCGCCAGCATGCTGCTGTCGGAGGGCTACGGCCTGAAAGACGTGCAGGAGTGGCTGGGCCACTCGGACATCAAGATGACCGCGAACATCTACGGCCATCTGGACATACGCCGCAAGCGTTCCATCGCCAACGGTTTGGAGCAAGCGCTGCCGCGTTTGAAGCCGTAAAAAACAAAAAAGCGCCAAATCCTTTCGGATTTGACGCTCCTGCTGACCTTGACAGCCATCTTTGGTCCGAGTGGCGAGAGTCGAACTCACGGCCTCTTGAACCCCATACAAGCGGGCTGCCCAATCATTCGATTTATGCTAGCTAATACACCATTTTGTTTTATACAGCCTGCAATGGGTAGTTCGCCATTATTTTTTTGAATTCTTCGACTGTCATTTTAGCCTTTTCAGCAGCACGCTCTGGTTTCAAATCACCGTCTCGAACAAGCTGAACGAGCATCCCAATCTCTCCTATGCTGATACCTTCTATCCTGCCTTCTTCTCTGCCTTCGGCCTTGACCCCCTGACTAAGGTTGCACATAATAAGCACCTCTCTTTCCAGTTCATCGCTCATTGCAACGCCAAACTCTTCTTCGAGAATTTTCTTTTTCTCTGTAGCTGCCCTTGACGAAGAAAGCAGCACATCCAAAAATTTCAGAATACCTGTATAGTTTTCCGAATCAGGTTTTCCCAGACAAATCGTTACCACGCTCATAAGATCATAGTTTTCTGATTTTTCAGTTGCATTTCCAATCAACTGTTCCGGGCAAATCGAATACCTTGTGAGTGTATTTTGAAATTCATCGGACGGTTTTGTACAAACCCATATAGAATACACTTTTCGGATTTTTTCATACTCCGACTTTTTGAATATCGGCCCGTGCTGGGCGGAAACCATTCTGCTGCAATAATAGATTGCACGTTTCGTCAGCGGATATCCCGGATTGAACGCAGTCTGTGCTTCCACGTTAATAATAAGCCGAATCACATCTTGCGAAGCCGCATCATGCGTTGATGTCGGCGCAATCGCATCAAAGCGAACATCATAATGTACCGTTCCCTCAGTCAGCGTAGAATCCTCATTATTGCTTCCAGTTATTACTTCAGGAGTCCTCGGCAATCTGTTGGTATCGTCAACATGAACGCCAACCGTGCCAACCTCCGGCGTTCCTTCGATATACTTTTCAGCAATTTCATCTACGGAACATTCGCTGTATTCATCTACACAGCCCTTCATATCTCAAATTCTTACCAAACATAAGCGCACCTCCTTCTGTTTATGTTATACCGCAAATCAAAAAAAGTAAACACCAGAGGCAACTTCTTTCATATAATATTTCTGCTTTGTTTCGCCAATATTTTCCAGCATGTCTTTCTCACACCGCCTTTTATCACTCTCCACCCATTCGCCAGGTATCTATAGCGTGTAATCTAAACGCCCCTGGAGAATTGGTTACCTAATATGGACACTTCGCTAGATATTTATTTACTAGTCCTGTTATATGCAATTATTAATTGATAACATGAAGTTTAATCATATATCAAATTATCGTCCAAAATACAACTTATTATAGAAATGCGCACTATCAAAAAACTGGGTTTTTGTACGTAGCCTTATTTAGAGTAGGCTTTTGTCCTTAATCTAGTAAGCTATTGCAGTAAGCGCTCAACCTCAACCGTCAGGCAAAAATAAAGCTGGAGCCAAAATCGGCTCCAGCTTTATTTTTGTTCGATGGCTGTGGTTGAGCGGTTACGTTGCCGCAGCCTAAACAGCATCTACAGCAATCAGTGTTATTCAATCGATGTTGCCGGTTTCGCGGTAGCTGCGCCAGACGTTTTCAAAAAAGTCGTCATCATCGGGGATGGGGCGCGGGGCGCGCCAAGCGGTGCGGCAGGTACCATCCTCGAACCACAGCTCCTGAATCAGCGGGGCTTCGGTTTCGTCCAAGGCAAAGGTGAAGGTATCCGGCAGCTGGGCAAACGGCTTGACGCCGCCCGTCAGGTCGGTGTACAGGGCACTACCACGGCTTTGCCCGCCGTGGGCAGTATAGTCCGCCATGGCGGTCAGGTAGGCGTGCTGGCTCAGCAGCATATCGCGCAGGCGGTAGACCATGGCAAGCTCGGTGCGGCTGCCCGCCTTGACCGTTTTGGCAAAGCCGGCAAGCTGCGCTTCCACCTGCTTGCCGTAGGCGCGTATCTGCGCGGGGTCGCGTATGGCGGCACCGCAGCGGCTCATTTCCTCGGCGGCATGCTGCCACAGGGCGCGCACATTGCCGGTATCGGCGCGGCAGGCATCTGCCAGTGC
>ENA-ORTW01001293-ORTW01001293.1-human-gut-metagenome-genome-assembly--contig:-NODE-1293-length-27172-cov-17.699156_pt1 | contig 27172 bp, 21 predicted proteins | sample MGYA00242072_ERZ509193 | MGnify/ENA primary metagenome ERZ509193 (study PRJEB26280, sample SAMEA2338813) | human gut metagenome | biome: human gut; feature: human-associated habitat; material: faeces... | reverse complement strand
CTTCCATATCGAGGAAATCCACGGGCTTTGTTGCGCTTTTTTTACAGCGCCTTTTGTTTTAATTATCATATTGTGCTGACTGATCAGATGACATATCAATATTGCTAACCAACTCATCAGCCATTGCCTCACGATCGATCGGTTTTGCATCTGTTGTCTTATTCTCGGCTTCAGAGGTTTGGTTTACAGTCTCAACAGCTGTTTCAACAGCAGCTTTACCAAGCTCTTCTTTCCCCCATGACAATATCTCATCGGGTGTTATTGTCATACCACTTGCCTCATTCTGTTCGATCTGACTATTTACGTACTGTGCAGCACCAAGTAACTGATTGGATCCATACTTGAAATCACTGACGTACTTCCCCGCCATGACGGAATCATCTTCTTTCGGTCTGCCAGGTTTACGAGGGTTGGAATCTAAGAACAGCTCTGTTGTAAGTGTGACAAGGTGGATTTTCACCCACACTTATGCCAGAAGCCTCACTTTCTACCAGAATTTCATAATTGCAAGGAGGTTAATATTAAATGAAAATGAAATCAAGTCTGCCCTTTAAGTACATTACTACCGTCAAAGACGGTAAACACTATGTTGTCTTTGATTATAAGAACAACGAAGGAAAATGCAAAAGAAAATGGATCGGTACTGATCTGCCTGAAAAAATGTGCTAAGAAGGCTTTGAACCTCATGGTCGAGGAGATTGTCACAGCGTTCCTTCGTGATTGGCTGGAGACTATCAAGCTCACTATTGCCGAAACAACATACGAAAGCTATTCGCAGAAGCTCAACAGCGTGGTTAGCTACTTTGATACGGTGTTTCCTGACATTACGCTTGCTGAGGTGACTGCTGTGGAGCTTCAGAAGTTCTATAACGATAAGTTTGCAGAGGAAATCACCGCTAACACGATCAAGCACTATCACGCAAATATCCATAAGGCATTGAAGTATGCTGTGAAGATCGGGCTTATTTCCTGCAACGAATCTGAAAAGACAGACCGTCCGAAGCTCGACAAGTATGAAGCGACATTCTATAATTCCAAAAAGCTTGAAAGACTGTTTTCTGTTTTCAGAGAATATCGTATGGAGGTAGTGATGCTTATCGCTGTCTACTATGGACTACGCAGAAGTGAGATCATCGGTCTGAGGTGGGACGCTATCGACTTCGACAACAACACGATCACCATTCACGCAAAGGCTTACAATGTTTATGAGGACGGCAAGCTCGTTGTGAAGTTTGAGAATAAGTTAAAGACCAAAGCAAGTCACAGGACACTTCCGCTTATTCCGTCCATTGCTGATGTGCTGAGAGCGAAGAAAGAGCAGGACGAATACCTCTCTACGGTTCTGAAAAGCGGATACGATCACGAATATGAAGATTACATCTGCACAGATAAGTTTGGAAGACTTATAACGCCTAACTATGTTACTGACCATTTCGCAAATGTTATCAAGAAATACAAGCTGAAAAAGATTCGATTTCACGATTTGAGATATTCTTGTGCGAGCTTGCTTCTTGCTAACGGTGTGCCTATGAAGGCAATCCAGGAGTGGCTTGGACGCTCCACATTCCATGTAACTATCTCCGTTCCACGCTCTATGTATCTATGCCCGAAAAAGCTGACAGTATAAATGTTCATAGTAATCCCTCCAAATTGTCTTTTATCTATTATAACGCAAAATAAGTGCAATTACAACGCTTTACAGCACTTATTTTTTTGCGTTGTGCTGTACTATAATAGATAAAGAGAGAAGATGAGCCTGATGGACATAGCAGAGCGACTGAAAAAAGCCCGAACAGCAAAGAATTTGAGCGTATACAAGCTGTCCCAGATTTCGGAAGTATCGGAAACGCACATAAGAGATTTGGAGCGCGGTGATCACAATCCCTCTTTCGATACGCTTAGTCGCTCGGTAAAGCCTTTTGGATTATCTCTTGCGGAGATGTTCAGAGACTCGGAAGATGTGTCCTACCTGAACAGTAACGAGAGGGAGCTTGTGGAGTGTTATCGTATGCTGTCTGATGAAAGGGCAGAAAAGCTACTGCAATTCTTAAAAACGCTAGTCTGAGCGAATAATGGTATATCAAAGGCTATTGCAGTATGCGATAGCCTTTTCGTTTTATCAACCGTAATTGTACTAAATACGAAAATCCCCAGTGAAAAATATAGATTTTTCACTGTCGAATGATTGACTATTTGTGCAGATTGTGCTATAATATAACAGATAATACCTCGCTGTAAGCGTAGGTTTAAGAGGTGTAAAAATTATGGCTGAAAAGAATTCTGCCAATATTGGCTTTGAAAAGCAGATTTGGGATGCTGCCTGCGTGTTGTGGGGGCATATTCCGGCTGCCGAATATAGAAAAGTTATCGTGGGACTTATCTTCCTGCGTTACATATCAAGTGCATTTGAGAAGCGTTATAACGAGCTTGTGGCTGAGGGTGACGGCTTCGAGGACGAGCCTGACGCATACCTTATGGACAATATTTTCTTCGTGCCTGAAAAGGCTCGGTGGTCGGTGGTGTCCGCTGCGGCTCACACTCCTGAGATCGGCTCGGTCATTGATGATGCTATGAGAGCTATCGAGGACGAGAACAAGACATTGAAAAACGTTCTTCCGAAGAACTACGCAAGCCCCGACTTGGACAAGCGTGTTCTCGGTGATGTGGTCGATCTGTTCACCAATATGGATATGACCGACACAGAGGACAGCAAGGACTTGCTCGGTCGCACTTATGAATACTGTATCGCTCAGTTTGCCGCCTACGAGGGTGTCAAGGGCGGTGAGTTCTATACTCCGTCAAGCGTGGTGCGTACCCTTGTTGAGATATTGCGTCCGTTTGAGAACTGCCGTGTTTACGATCCTTGTTGCGGTTCGGGCGGTATGTTTGTGCAGAGTGCGAAATTCATTCAGGCTCACAGCGGAAACAGGGGCAATATCTCTGTTTACGGACAGGAGTCCAATGCCGACACTTGGAAAATGGCTAAGATGAATATGGCTATCCGTGGTATTGATGCGGATTTCGGACAGTATCATGCCGATACGTTCTTCAATGATCTTCACAAGACGCTGAAAGCTGACTTTATTATGGCAAATCCACCATTCAACCTCTCCAACTGGGGGCAGGACAAGCTCAAAGACGATATTCGCTGGAAATACGGTGTGCCGCCTGCCGGAAACGCTAACTATGCGTGGATACAGCACATGATACACCACCTTGCACCAAACGGCAAAATTGGTCTGGTGCTTGCAAATGGTGCGCTGTCAACGCAGTCCAGCGGTGAGGGTGACATTCGTAAAAATATCATTGAAGCCGACTTGGTTGAGGGTATCGTTGCGATGCCGACACAGCTTTTCTACTCCGTTACTATCCCTGTAACGCTGTGGTTCATCACAAAGGGCAAGAAGCAGAAAGGTAAAACGTTGTTCATTGATGCCCGTAAAATGGGTTATATGGTTGACCGCAAGCACCGTGATTTCACGGACGAGGACATTCAGAAACTTGCTGATACATTCAAGGCATTTCAGGACGGCACATTAGAGGAAGTCAAGGGCTTCTGTGCGGTGGCTGACATTCAGGCTATCGCTGCACAGGACTATATCCTTACACCGGGACGCTATGTCGGCATTGAGGAGCAGGAAGATGACGGCGAGCCGTTCGATGAGAAAATGAAGCGCCTGACCTCGGAACTGTCGGATATGTTCAAGAAGTCCCATGAGCTTGAAAACGAGATAAGGGAGAAGCTGGGGGCGATTGGGTATGACATTTGAAACAGTTAGGCTCGGTGATGTTGTCCTATTCAATCCTCGTGAAAACATTAAAAAGGGCGTAATAGCAAAGAAAATTGATATGTCCGTTCTCCAGCCTTTCACAAGAGATGTTCCGTCTTATGAGTTTTTAGAGTATAAGGGCGGTACAAAGTTCAGGAATGGCGATACAATTATGGCAAGAATAACTCCTTGCCTTGAAAATGGGAAAACCGCCAAAGTTAATGTGTTAGAGGAAAATGAAGTCGGTTTCGGCTCTACGGAATATATAGTGTTTAGAGCAATAGACGGCATTTCAGACGAAGATTTTGTCTATTATCTTGTATGTAGCCCTATTGTGCGTGAGCCTGCAATAAAATCTATGGTGGGTTCATCAGGTAGGCAGCGTGTTCAAACCGATGTACTTCAAAACCTCGAAATCAATTTGCCTGACTTAGAAACACAACGGATTATAGGATCGGTTCTTAGGAGCATTGACGATAGAATATCCTTAAATACTGCGATAAATGAAAATTTACGCTTGCAAGCCGCCTAAATCTTGACCGCCGACACGTCGATCTCGCCGTTCATCAGCTTCGGCAGGAGCGTGTCTCTTATTGCTTGTAATCTGCATATTTCCTCATAATTGTTGCGGATAGCCCTATCTATCGGACTTACGGTGCTTTCAAATCTGTCCATAAGCTCCCTCGGTGGAATAGTAATTTCCATAGAATTAAGGGATTCCTTATTGATAGAGCCGAAAACAGTACCCTCACCATTGAACACATCGAGCTGTTTTTTCAAGGTGAATAAAGTATAAAGCACAAACGATTGGTGGTTATCCTTAGAGTGGATAGCAGCAAGACCACGCCCGATACAACATTCTTCGTAAGCAACATTCAAATCACCAACAGGGGCACGAACGCTCATCAGGGCATCATCGCACAAAGCTATTCGCTTAGGTTCTGTTGTATATAGCCTTCTTGTAGGAAATCGAAAACCAAAATCAGTGCGCCCCTGATAGAAAACAGCACCTTCACCTGTTTCATTGAATGTGTCGCCCTTTGGAGATTGCCCCATAGTAATCACAGCTATATCAGAGAGACTTCCTGTTTCCCACGATTCTTCGGCGCTTTCTATGAACATCTGAGCGTAAATCGCCTGCGCCTGCTGCTCTAAATTTTCATTTATGTTAGGAGACATCGATGAGAGAAAGATATGATGACAATGGTAATCTAATCGGCAGTTGCCGAATGGTGTTCGACGAGATACCTGATGATTACCAGATTAAAAGAGTGATATTGGAAGATAAAGTATATGATCTCTCTTTTTTAGGCGTTATGAAACATTTGAGGGATAATAACGTAGCGCCAGAATTTGCTAATAATACCTTCTATTCCTCGGAAGTGCTGTCTAACATGGCACTTGACTATCTTAATTCGGCTATGTTTCTGCAAAAAGGTATAACTGCTGATAGAGGTCAAGGTATTGTTTCATACTATGTTATTCCTTGTGCCTTCCTCTGTAAGCATTCAATAGAATTGAAAATTAAAGAATGTTTGCTTGCTATGGGAGAGAAGGAACTGAAAGGGCATAGTGTTTTAACGCTATGGGATAAGCTGAATAAAGCTGACTTGCCACAATACGACAAGTTAAGAGATTTTATTGTAGATGTCGAGAAGATAGACAACAATGAAATGGCTCTACGCTATGGCATATCCAAAGCATTAGAGCCTTTACAAGAGAAGTTCAAGTTTGATGTGGACAACCTGATTTCAAATACAATGTTTTTATTCAATATACTGGAGGAATATATCATTTGCAAGTACAGGTATATTAAATAGATTCCAGGATAGTATCTTTAAGATAAGGAGCTGATAGAATATGCCTTACACCGAAGAAAAATACGAAAACGCAATAATACAGCTATTTGAGAAAATGGGCTACACCCACGCCTACGGTCCGGCTATCGACCGTGACTATCGTATCCCGCTGTATATGGACGAGCTGACGGCGGCACTCTATCGGCTAAATCCCACGCTCCCCGATGATGCGATCAGCGATGCACTCTTTAAGCTTCAGAATTTTGAAAACGGCGAGCTGGTGCAGAAAAACGCTGTATTTATGGACTATCTGCAAAACGGCATCGAAGTCCGCTATACTGATAAGGGCGAGGAGCGTTCTGCAATCTGCTATCTTGTTGACTACGCAAACACGGACAACAACTCATTTATCGTTGCAAATCAGTGGACTTTCATAGAGAATGACGAGAAGCGCCCCGATGTCCTGCTGTTCATCAACGGTCTGCCCGTGGTGCTTATGGAGCTGAAATCTCCCTCCCGTGAGGAAACGGACGCTTCCGAAGCCTATACGCAGATCAGAAACTATATGCACTCCATTCCCTCTATGTTCATCTATAATGCTATCTGCGTTATGAGTGACCTTTCCGAAAACCGTGCAGGCACGATCACTTCGGGCGAAGATCGCTATATGGAGTGGAAAACAAAAGACGGCAGCTATGAAAATACGCAGTTTGCCCAGTTTGACACGTTCTTTGAGGGTATCTTCACGAAAGACCGCCTGCTCGACATTCTAAAAAACTTTATCCTGTTTTCCAACGAGGGCTTGCAGAGTTATAAGATACTTGCAGGCTATCATCAGTATTTTGCCGTTCGCAAGGCTATCGAATCCACCAAGAAAGCTACTGTCACCGACGGTAAGGGCGGTGTGTTCTGGCATACGCAGGGTTCGGGCAAGTCGCTGTCTATGGTGTTCTATGCCCATTTACTTCAATCTGCCCTTGAAAGCCCGACTATCGTTGTTATCACGGACAGAAACGATCTTGACGATCAGCTCTATTCGCAGTTTGCGAAATGCAAGGCTTTTCTCCGTCAAGAGCCTGTCCACGCTGAAAGCCGTGAACACCTGAAAACACTCCTTGATGGTCGCAAGGCAAACGGCATTATCTTCACCACGATGCAGAAGTTTGAGGAATCGGGTGAGCCGCTGTCTGAAAGAAGAAATATCATTGTTATGGCTGATGAAGCTCATAGAGGGCAGTATGGTCTGACAGAAAAGATCAAGATGACGAAGAATGAGGACGGCGAGCTTGTCGCCCGTAAGGTCATCGGTACGGCTCGTATTATTCGTGATACGCTCCCGAATGCTACATATATCGGCTTTACAGGTACACCTATCTCAATGGAAGACAGAAATACCCGTGAAGTATTCGGAGATTATATTGACATCTATGACATGACACAGGCTGTCGAGGACGGTGCGACACGTCCTGTCTACTATGAAAGCCGTGTCATGAAGCTGAAACTCGATGAAAACACCCTGAAACTGATCGACACCGAATATGAGATCATGGCACAGAATGCCGATGTCGATGTGATAGAGAAAAGCAAGCGTGAGCTTGGACAGATGGAAGCTATCCTCGGTCACGATGATACGATAAAGTCCCTTGTTGACGATATTCTTGACCATTATGAAAGCTATCGTGAGAACCTGCTGACAGGTAAGGCGATAATTGTTGCATACTCCCGTGCTATCGCTATGAAGATATACAAGCGTATCCTTGAAATTCGTCCGGGCTGGCAGGAAAAGGTCGCTGTGGTCATGACGGCTTCTAACAAAGATCCCGAAGAATGGCACAGTATCATCGGCAACAAGCGCCACAAGGAGGAGCTTGCAACAAAATTCAAGGACAATGACAGTCCTCTGAAAATTGCTATCGTGGTCGATATGTGGCTGACAGGCTTTGATGTGCCGTCCCTTGCGACGATGTATGTCTATAAACCGATGATGGGCTACAATCTGATGCAGGCTATCGCCCGTGTAAACAGAGTTTTCCGTGACAAAGAGGGCGGTCTGGTCGTTGATTATGTCGGTATCGCAGGTGCATTGAAGCAGGCTATGAACGATTATACCGTTCGTGATAAGAAAAATTACGGCAACACGGATATTGCAAAGGTAGCATATCCGAAGTTTCAGGAGAAACTGCAAGTCTGCCGTGATCTGCTCCATGAATATGATTATTCTGCATTTTTCGGCGGTAATGAGCTTACGGCAGGACGCACGATCACAGGTGCAGTCAACTTCCTTATGGACAGAAAGAGGGAGAAAGACAGAGAAAGCTACACAAAAGAAGCTCTGCTGCTGAAACAGGCACTTTCGCTTTGTTCCTCTATCGCTGAGGAAGATGAGCGTGAAGAAGCCGCTTTCTTTGAAGCTGTCCGTGTCCTGCTGATGCGTATTCTCAATCAGGGCGGAGGTAAAAGGCTCTCACTCCCTGAGATCAATGCCAAAATCAATGAGCTGTTGAAGCAGAGTATCAAGAGTGACGGTGTTATCAACCTTTTCTCCGACAAGGAACAGGACTTCTCACTGTTTGATCCGAAATTCTTGGAGGAGATCTCCAAAATGAAAGAAAAGAACCTTGCTGTTGAGCTGCTGAAACGCCTGATTGCTGAACAGGTGCATATCTACAAACGGACAAACCTTGTAAAATCGGAGAAATTCAGCGAGATCATGCAAGGCGCTATGAATCGTTATCTCAACGGTATGCTTACCAATGAGGAAGTAATACAGGAGATGCTTAACCTTGCAAAGCAGATCAGAGAAGCCCAAAAAGCGGGCGAAGATCTCGGCCTGACTGCTGATGAGCTTGCTTTCTACGATGCACTCACCAAACCGCAGGCGATAAAAGACTTCTACGAGAATGAGGAGCTTATCGCTATCACAAAGGAGCTTGCCGATACGCTCCGCCGTAATCGCACGATAGACTGGCAGAAGCGTGAGAGTGCAAGAGCCAGAATGCGAATGATGATAAAGAAACTTCTGAAAAGTCATCGCTATCCGCCGGAGGGTATGGACGATGCGGTGGCTACTGTTATGCAGCAATGTGAGCTGTGGGTTGACAACGCAAGTATGAATTGATATAGGAGATGAAATTATGCTGAAAAAAGCAACATGGCCGCTATTTACACTTTCAAAAAAACGTAAGAGAATAGATACTAATCCTGATTATCAGCGACCAGCAGTATGGACAAAAGCACAAAAGCAACTATTGATTGATTCAATTTTACGAGACTTCGATGTACCTAAAATTTATTTGCACGAAAAAAACAATGACACATATGATGTTATCGACGGTCAGCAACGTATTCGTGCAATATGGTCGTTCTATGATGATGAGTTCGCTTTGCCTAAAGATGCTGAACCTGTTAATGGTTATGATGTTGCAAACAAAAAGTATAGCGAACTTGATATGGATATTGCAACAATAATAGATAGCTATAATTTGGATTTCGTTATACTTGATACACAGAACGAAGATGAAATACGAGAAATGTTCCTGAGGCTTCAAAATGGTACGACTTTAAAAGCTCAGGAAAAAAGGAACGCAATGCCCGGACAAATGAGGAATTTTATAAAAGAGCTTACTAATCATGAATTCTTCTCGAAAGTCAATTTTTCCAATACTCGTTTTACTTATGATCTCATAGCTGCTCAAATGACACTTCTTGAATTGAACAAGGGTATTTGCAATATAAAAGATAGAGATTTAAATGCAATGTATGAAAAATCAAAGAATTTTAATACTTCGTCCACTGATGCCAAAACAATATATCACATTTTGGATTATCTTAATAAAATGTTTCCTGTCAAAGCACCGGAGTTGAAAAGATACAGCACCATTTCACTATTTATACTAATTATGGATTTAATGCCGAACTATGATATTCGTGAGCGAGAAGCTGATATTGCAAAGTGGTTTATTGATTTTGAAGCTGAGAGATTATTAGACGAACATAAAGAACCAGAAAAGCAAGATCCACGTCTTGTAGTCTACCATGAAAGAGTATCTCATTCATCTGACTCGGAAGATTCATTACTTTACAGACATAATTTCCTTAAAGAAAGCCTTTTAACCCATGTTCCTAATCTTCCACAAAAAGATCCTAAAAGAAATTTTGACGAGGCGCAGCGTCAAGTCATTTATCGACGTGGAAACGGTATTTGCAAAATATGTGGGGTAAAATGTGATTGGAATAACTGGGAAGCAGATCATATTACTCCATGGAGTAAGGGTGGAAAAACCGAAATAGAGAATGGACAGGTACTCTGTCCTTCATGTAATTCAAAGAAAAGCGATTCGTAAGAAATAATATCCAACAAAACTTAGTCTATTGGTGCACACAAAACCTATCCCACACAACTCACATTTAGCATTGTGGTATATCTCATAATCAGTGGATACTAAAATGATACATAGCAACATTAAAGCATCCTCTCGGAGCGTTCCTGAGAGGGTGCTGTTTTCATCGGTTTGTTTTCCGCTCCGCAGGCTCGGACGGAGTTGAGGGGCATTTCCGTTCGTCACAGGACGCATCACATTGCTGATAAGCTCAACGAGGACGGTGTACCAATTCCCTTAGATTACTACTACGCAAAGCTCGGCAAACCTAATCCTCACCGTACAAGGCATATGTGGAGCCCTGAAATAGTCAGGCAGATACTTCACAATTACACCTATCTCGGACATCTTGTTCAGCTCCGCACAAGAACTGTCAGCTACAAAAATCACAAGGTCATTAAAAACGATGAGGACGATATGATCGTTGTGAAGAATACGCATGAGCCTATTGTTTCGCAGGAGCTTTGGGACAGGGTGCGTGAGATGGAGCAATCGGTGTCGCAGGGAAAGCGAAACAGCAGCGGATATGTTGCAAATCTCAGCGGTTTGATCTACTGTCAGGACTGCGGAAACAAAGTCCACCTTGCGTGGAACAATGCCACAAACGGCAGTAAGAAAAAGCCGAGAAAACATCTTCGCCACAATTACAACTGCACTTCCTACATGAAGTTTGGCAAGCGTTATTGTCCCAGCCACTACATTAAAATGCAGGATATGGATGCTATCGTGCTTGAAGATATTCGCAGTCTCGCTCAGCTCGTTTTAGAGGACGAGGAAAAGGCAAAGGCGGGATTCCTCGCTCGCAAAGCGAAACACCACGAGAAGCAGTATTACGTGGACACCAAGAAGTTCACAGAAGGCAGATTCCGCTTACAGGAGCTTACCCGTGAGATGTGCTTAGAACTTATCGAGTATATCACACTTGATGCCTATATCGAGGGACAGCCCCGTGAGATCTACATCTACTACGAGCTACTCGATGAACCCCTCAAGGACAAGAGAAGCCTGTTTTAAGGCGTATTTACGTTATTTATCAACCATACGAAAGTGTGTTACCATTTGGCAAGGGGACTACCGCTGATTTTTACAGTCACTTGGATTTCAACTCTAAGATTGACTCAGCTAATACGATCGCCAATATCCTCGGTGGCGGAGCTGTCGAAAGGCCGCCCGCTGCGGAAAGCAAGAGTGTAGGAAGCCCTAATACGGCTGATGACATGAAGAAATAAAAGAAATGTGACTGATTGGTAGATAAACGGACAAAAAAATAAAATCGGACTTCAAAAAAGCCCGATTTTACGATGATTTATGGTGCCGCTAACCGGACTTGAACCGGTACGGGTTTTACCCCGAGGGATTTTAAGTCCCTTGTGTCTGCCTATTCCACCACAGCGGCATGCAAGATATATTATAACACTTTTTTTGTAAAATGTCAACGCTTTTTTTGAAAATTACAAGTTGTTAAACAGAAATAAATGGTAATTGTGGAATGGCAACGGTGTTTATTTTAAATCTTTTTGCCTTGAAACTGAAAATCTGTAGATAAATAAAGATATCAAAGCGGTGACGACTTCTGTTATCCAGAATGCGTTCCATACGCCTGTTGGTCCCGTGAGCTTGCAGAGGAAAAACGCAAGTGGCAGTATTATCGCAATAAATCTGCACAGAGATATCATAAGCGACGGAATGCCCATGCCAAGCCCCTCCAGCGCACCTGATGAGGTGACGGATACTGCGGAGATAACAAAGCCGATACAGATAAGGCGCAGTGCTGTTTTGCCTATGGCGATAGTGTCAGCGTTTTCCGTGAAAAGTCCTATGAGCTTGGCTGGGAAAAGTGCGCATATGATAGTTCCTGCCGCCAATATCACACCTGTCATGTAAAGAACAATGCGGTAAATTTTCTTCACACGCTCCCTCTCGCCTGCTCCGTAGTTAAAACTGATAACTGGTCGCATACCCTGAATAACACCGTTTGCGGGTAGATAAAGAAAGGTCTGGAGCTTGTAGTAAATTCCAAGAACAAGCACATAGCTTTGTGAATATGCCGCAAGTATGCCGTTGAGGGCGGATATGAGAAGTGACGGCAGTGCAAGATTAAGTGTTGCAGGAATGCCTATGGAGTACATCTTTGCGATTATTATGCCGTCGGGACGCTTCTGTTTTGCGGAAAGCTTAACAGGAAGCTCACAGCGAAGATATGCTATTATGTATATGACAAGGGTCAGCACCTGACCGATACCGGTGGCGAGTGCAGCACCCTTTATACCCATCTCAGGAAAAAATCCAACGCCAAAAATAAGCAGAGGGTCAAGGATTATGTTTGCGATACAGCCGCAGAGCATACTGAACATTGATATCTTCATTCTGCCGACAGATTGGAATATCTTCTCAAATGCAATGGCAAGCATTAATGCAGGAGAGAATGTAAATACAATGTTACAATACTGCACGCCAAGATCTATAACGTTTTTATTACTTGTGAACATAGATAGAAATGCAGGCATTATAAGTATACATATTATCATTAGCACAATACCATGCAAAGCCGAAAGGGCAAGCCCCTGAGTTGCGGCAATGTCAGCCTTTTCCTTTCTGCCTGCACCAAGATATATGGCAATGACCGCATTGATGCCGATACCAAAGCCGATAGCAGTGGCACTTATAAAATTCTGCACTGGGAACACCAGTGAAAGCGATGTCATTGCGTCCTCGCTTATCTTTGCCACGAAAAAGCTGTCAATGATGTTGTAAAGAGAGTTTACAAGCATTGATATCACCATTGGCAGGGACATTGAAAGCAGAAGAGGGAAGATCGGTCTTGTTTTCATGAAATCACTGTTCATTTATTTTTTTACACTCCTTTTGTCTGTGGGCAGAAAAAAAGCCCCACAGCCTGTTTGCTGTGTGGCGAAAAGTGACATACTGTCAGGAAAAATCCACGCAAGTTTTACAAAGTATATTTTAACATAGCGGTATGATTTTATCAATAAATTTTCTTTAATATTATGTTTCAAAAAAGTATACAAACACGCTAATTGTAGATTGACAAGATTTTTCTGCTATGGTAAAATGTTATTATGATAATTTATGTTAGGGGAGAAAGCGTAATGACTTTTATAGAGTGGCTCAAAGACTGTAATGAAGCAGACCCTTTGACTAAAAAGGTTTACATATGTAATGATTATCTCAATGCCGAGAGAATGTTGGAGAATGCAAGCGGTGAAAATATTGTTATAAGGCTTGAAAGATACACAGTCGCAGATCATGCAAAGCATATTATCGAAACCAGTGCCGAGTATATGGACAGCAGGATAATAACACTGTCAAATGCTGAGGGCTGTGAGATAGTAAGACGTATTATTGATGAAAGCGGTATAAGCTATTTCAAAAGCGACGACCATAATGCCTGCATGGAGATATTCAAGACAATATCAGAGCTTAGAATGAACTGTATACGCCCTGATTCACTGTCCTTGGACAGCAGACGTATCAACACGCTGAGTGCGATCTTTCAAGCGTATGAAAATAAGCTTTCAGACAGCAAACTATATGACAGTGCAAAGCTCATAAGCATTGCTGGCGGTCTTATAAAGGCTGGTAAGGCAGACGTGAACAGCGTTCATTTTGCATATGACAAAGAAATAGAAGCTGACAAGCTGACAGCGGAGTATATAGGGCTTTTGCCTGATCCTGCGGTTATAGATAACATGGCTGATATGAGCGATGAGCAGTATCAGAATGGTCTGAGAAAATTAGCACAAAAGGCGGAGCTTTGGAGAAATTATGGCGTAACAAACGAGGTGGAGAGAACTGTTCTACATATAGTGAACAGTGGTTACGAGCTTTGCGATACCGTTGTGCTGTGTCCAGATGATGAGTATATGGACTTGCTCATGAATATGTGCGATCAATACAAAGTCCCTGTGGAATTTCCTGAGGGCATTTCATGCAGACACAGTGACGTTGTTGCATTTTTCAGGGCAATGCTCAAATGGTGCAAAAATGACTATAGATTTGACCTATTCAGAGATGTAATGCTCTCTCCTGTTTTTCATTATGAGAAAGAAATAGAGGACGGCAAGACCAAAAGCAAGGGCAGGATATTCCTTGAAGCACAGAACTCAGGAAACGGCTGGGGCATTGAATGGTATAGCACAAGGAATGGTCAGGTGTTCAAGGACTTTTATAAGTTCTTTAAAAAAGATAATGTCAGCGCAAAAGAGTTTTACGGTGGCGTGCTGAAATTGGTGAATGAGTATGTGAAAGGTACAAACGCTGAGCAGAGAAGTTCCATATCAAGCGTAAAGGACGCTTTGATAGGCAGATATAGATTTTATGCAGACTATGACAAGAAACTTAGCTTGCAGGAAGCAATGACTGAGATCACCGACATTGCAGAGAACGCAAGGTATTCTTTGCCTGCATCAAAAGGCGCTGTTACCTGCTGTCTTATGGGGCGGTATTCTGTGCTTTTCATGAAAAACATATATGTTCTTGGTCTGACAACAGGAAGATTTCCTGTCATGCAGGACGAGTCGCCTGTTCTGAACGATAAGGAGAGAGAACAGCTTTTCGGCAACCGTGACCATTGTTCTGACGCTATCGAGCGCAGAAAGCTCACTGACCTTGTGAGAACTGTTCTCATGGCTGAGAGAGCAAACCTTGTTGTAAGCTGTAGTGTTTATGATACCGTAGAAATAAGAGCGCAAAGCCCGTCGGCAGTGTATACTGTTATTGCGGCTGAAAAGGGCATTGATGTAAACAAAATAGAAGTGTATGATTATCTTTCTGACAGACGCAAGGTGAGCGTACGTTCTGAGATATCATTAAACAGTGCTTTTCTAAACAAGGCAGAAAAAATCGGGCTTCATTATGACGGTGCAAAGCAAAGCGAAAGCCTTACGGAGTATCTTGATAAGCAAAGAAAAAGCCGTATAGATATATTGCGTGAAATGTGCGAAAATAAACATTTTATCATTTCTGCCACAAGCCTTTCGACTATGCTTCAGTGTCCGCTGAGGTTTTTCTATGAGCGTATCGCCCATGTTGAAAAGCCGCAGGAGGTGGATATAGACCGCAGTGCATGGCTCAAAGGCAATGTCAAGGGAATGTATATACATGAGATAATGGAGAATTATGCCAAGACTGTGCTTAAAGGCAAAAGTGCGGCTGAGGTGTCTGAAACTGTTGACAAGGCGGCGCTTGATGAGATATTCGAGAGCGTTTCTAAAAACTATCTCCGTAACTATCCCCCTGTGGATATGGCTGTGGCACATAGTGAGAGAAATGAATATTACACCTGTGTCAAGGCATATCTTGACGAACTGCACGGCGATATACACTCAGGCAAACGTGAGGTCGTTGAGGTCGAGTATCCGTTCAACGGTGATGTGAAAATAGGAGAGTATGAAGTCACCATAAGGGGTAGGATAGACCGCCTTGACAGGATAATAGACGGCACAAAGGTGTCATACCAGATAGTTGACTACAAGACGGAGGATATCAAAAAATTCAGGGAGAAGCTTCCAGAAGACCCGCAGGATCATATTTATGCCCTTGCGCTTGAAAAAGGTCTTACGCCTGTGGGAGAAGTGAGCGAAAGTGATATCGTTGCCGCAGATTACGTTTTCATTCTTGAAAAAGGGAATTGCCATGTAGTTAACAATAAGGATAATTCTGGAATCGAAAACATGATAACAATAACATTTAAGAAAATAGTAGAAGAGGGCTTTAAAAAGTGTATTGTGAATAAGAATGATAAAATTACTCCATGCACGTTTTGTCCTGCTTATGAAGAAGTTTGCTCAGGGGGTGCAACAGAATGAGTGAAGAACAGATAAGAAGCTATATAATAGACAAAGACAGTTATGATAAGAATATCCTTGTTGAAGCAGGCGCAGGTGCAGGTAAGACAAGGCTTATAATACAGCGTGTTATAGGTCAGATAGGCGCAGGTATACCTGTTGAAAAGATAGTGCTTATAACTTTCACCAACGCTGCTGCAAACGAGCTTTATGAGAGGATACAGGCAGGGCTTACGGAGAATATCGCAAAATGCAGCGGTGAGGAAAAGAAGCTGTATGAGAACGCTGTTATGAATTTACAGCGCATGAAGATAAGCACTATACACAGCTTTTGTTTGAGTATGCTGTCAGAACAGCCTTTTGAAGCTGACCTGCATTTGGGATTAAAACTTGCCGAGGACGGTGAAACAAAGCAGGCACAGGCTGACTTTTTCGAGAGATATTACCGCACAAATGGTGCGAACATAGAAGATTTCGGCTTTCTGAACAGCAATCAATATAAGCTCAGAGACAGCCGTGTAAAAAACTTTCTTATGGAAACATTTCTTGAGTGTGCTGAATACAGAGATGTTGAGTTTGTTAGGGATAAAAGCTATGACAGTGTGACATTTGACACCATAAATAAGCTTGCCTATAAAGAAATGTGTAACTATAGGGATAGTCTTGTGCGTGCGTTCTATAATGGTGCTTTGAGTGGAAAATACGAAGATGTAGCAGGTTTTATTGTTGGTGATGTGACAAAGTTTTTTCCTGATAATATGAATGTCTACGACCCAAAGTATAATTATGTAAAAGTTTGCGCTAATCTTAAAGCTTGCAAAAAGTTCCTTGAGCCTTTTAATAAGACTAAAATTAAGAAAGATCATCCAAAGAGCAATGAGAACATGGCTATTTTCAGCCCAAGTGGGTTTGATAATGTAAAGAAAGAAAATGCACTGTATGCACTCAACAAGACGGCAACGTATATAGAGCAGGCTGTAAAGGTTTATCAGGAGAGTGAAGACGGGGAGAGCGTTTCAAATGACGGGCTTTTGTATCACACTCACGAGCTTCTCAAAAACAGCAGTGAGGCAAGAGCGTTTTTCAAAAACAAGTATTCCTGCATTTATATAGATGAGTTTCAGGATACTGACGTTATGCAGACTGAACTTCTCCTGTATCTTTGCGCTGACGACAGCAAGCTTATAGCAGGCGGTGATATATGGCAATGCCCGCTCCGTGACGGTGCGCTGTTTGCGGTGGGCGACCCTAAACAGTCTATCTACGGCTTCCGTGACGCTGATATCAGGCTTTATAACAAAATGAAAGCCAAATTCCAGAACAATAACGAAAAAAACTGCGAGTTTTTCTCACTTGATTACAACTTCCGCTCTGATGAGCAGCTTATAGCTTGGGTAAATGAAAAGTTTCAGCCGGAAATAAACGGCAAATATGGTATGACATACAGCGATATGATATCAAAGGCTGATAAGCCTGCGGCTGTTTCCGACGATGTTATCAGAGGGGCGTATTTTGTCAAAGATCCGGGTGCTGAAAGCGTGGCTAAGATAATTTCAGACCTTGTGAACTGTGGAAAGATATTCGACAAGGGTGTGGAAAGACCTATAAGATACAGTGATTTTCTTCTGCTTCTTTGGAACACAACTCAAATGGAGTTTTATTCAATGGTCTTGACAGATCGTGGCATACCATATACAATGTGGGGCAAACGTCCTCAAAAAAACAATCTGGTGCTGAAAAGATTTATTGCTCTTGCAGAGTTCGTTTTTGAAAGCTATAGTCCTACCGCAAAGGAAAAGGCTTATTCTATCCTTTGGAGATGTAGGCCTGACAGCATCGATTTTGAAGACGCTGAAATTGACGTAGACGATTATGAACAAAACTGTGAAAGCAATGACGCCACGCTTGTTGCAGTAAAGGCGTCTGCCGATACTGTCAATGAGCCTATAGCGAAGCTTTATAAGATACTTGATTTTCCTGAGCTTCTTTTCGATAATACCAGCAACAGAGAATATGAGCTTTCAAATCTTATCTATCTTATTGAAAAGTGGGAAAAGCAGGATTTTGCAGGAAGCGATGAGCTTATGGACATGATGAAATACGAGCTTTCTGTGCTGAAAGAAAAAGAGCTTATCCTTGACAGCAGTGAGCAGAACTGCGTAAGGCTCATGAATCTTCACAAGGCAAAGGGTCTTGAGGGAAATATCGTTATTATGGCGGAGGCTAAAAATCATAAATTCAGCGGTGGAAAGTACACCGACCTTGTGGCTAAAAGACAGGTCTATGTACCTTTGAAAACAAGCGATTATTCATATATGGACTATCTGACATTCTATCCTAATGAGAGGAAGCAGGCAGAGGATAAATATTTTGGCGAACAGCTCAGGCTTGAATATGTTGCGGCCACAAGAGCAAAGCAGGCTTTTATATTTGTGTATACTTTTGAACGGAAAAAAACTGTGATCGACAAACTTACAATGAGCAAAATAGGCAGAGAACTGCCGCAGATAAACAATGCCACAGCGCAAAGTGCTGTGCAGGCGGCGCAGATAAACGTCAAGGATATATTCGACGAGGTGAACAACAGCCGAAATGCTTTTGATGAAAGCGTTAAAAAGCTCAGTGAGAAACATGTTAGCAAAATCACTCCTAGCCACCTTGAGGACGGCAAAAAAGTCACTATACCAAGTGGAGTGGAGAAACTGTCTTACAAACGTCCAAAGGGCATAGATATCGGTCATATGGTACATCGTGCCTTTGAGCTTGCGGTGAATATGAGTGGAAAGCTGTTTCCGTATAACGAAACGCCACAGCAGAAGGAGCTTATTCAGAAGATTGTCAGCAGAGCGTATCTCGACTTTGAGGACGAGTGCAGTTCGCAGGATTCTGAGAGCTTTTATAAGGACTATATCAACTATCAGCTTCACAGTTTTTTGAAAGACAAGGATATCGAAAAATTGCTCAAAACTGCGCAGGCAGTGTATACAGAGCTTCCATTCTACAGTATGGACGGCAATGAATACAGCAACGGAGTTATGGATCTTGTGCTTAAAATGTCAGACAAAAGCTTTATCATAATCGACTATAAGACCAACATACAGGAAGAAGCCGACAGAAAGCTTTTTGAGGAGAGAATTTTAAAGACATATCGTTCACAGCTTGATTTCTACGAAAAGATACTCAGAAAAATGCTCTCGCTCAGTGATAAAACCAAGGTGGAGTGCCATATTTACTTTATGAATGACGATAAGTATATAAAAAACTAGAGCAAAGTCGTTAGAAATATGAATGAGTTAATATTGTGAATAATATTGTAATTTGTATCGTTCGGTTGACAATGCGATTGAGGTGTGGTATAATAAATCAGCTAATAATGTCGAAAAAAGTAAAAAAAGCAACAATAAGTCTACACTAAGCGTAAGGAGAACGTGAATATGGACGTGTACAAATTATGGACCTGCGATGATAACAGCGAAAGCCAACTGAGTTCTACCTCTTCGGAGATAGAAAAGGAAATTGACGTTCTCAGGAAAACTTTTGATTTTGTCAGGCTTCTGAAAGCGGACGGTTCTCATGGAGTGAGCGGCTGCGTTGAAAATCCATGTCAGTGTTTTTCTTTTTGGAAAGTGGACGAGCCTTGTGAAAACTGTATATCCTTAAAAACTTTTATTGATAAAAAGCCGAGAACTAAGCTTGAATTTATGGGAACTGACATTTATCAGGTCTTTTCAAAGTATGTTCAGGTTGACGGAGAGCCGTATGTTATGGAGCTTATCAAAAAGCTTGATGAGGACTCTCTGCTGGGTGTTCAGGACAGAGAAAAGATAATGAATAAGCTGTCAAAATATCATAAGGCAATGTATACTGATGCATTGACAGGTGCGAGCAACAGGAGATATTTTGAAGATAAGCTTAAAAAGTCCCATGTGCCTGCGGGCGTTGCGATGATAGATCTTGACGACTTCAAGGTTTATAATGATACATGCGGTCATGACGCAGGAGATATGGTGCTTGTGACAGTGGTTGATGCTATAAGGCGCTGTATTAGAAAATCTGATGTGCTTGTGCGTTATGGTGGCGACGAGTTTTTGCTTGTCATGCCTGGTATTCAGGAGGACGATTTTGCCCATAAGCTCAGGAAGATAAAACGAAATATCCATGCGGCAACTGTGCCAGGGTATTCAAATATACGTCTGTCAGCAAGCGTCGGCGGCGTTTTCTCTGATGGCAATAGCCTTGACGAAGCTGTCAGCAAGGCTGATAAGCTTATGTATCAGGCAAAGACAAAGAAAGATACAGTTGTCACAGATGGTCACGAAAGTGTTGCCGGTGAGCCTCAAAAGCAGGAGATACTTATTGTTGACGATTCAAATATAAACAGAGAGATACTCTCTGAAATGCTTGGCAATGAATATATCATACATGAGGCGGAAAGCGGCGAGGAGTGTATTGACCTGCTTAGTCAGTATGGCACTGGAATTTCACTTGTGCTTTTAGATATAATCATGCCCGAAATGGACGGATTTGAAGTCCTTGACTATATGGCGGAACATCATTGGATAGATGATATCCCTGTTATAATGATATCAAGCGAGGATTCTGCGTCCTCTATAAGAAAAGCATATGAGTTTGGCGTTTCTGATTATATCAGCAGACCCTTTGATTCACGCGTTGTGTATCAGCGTGTGTTCAATACCATTAAGCTTTATGCAAAACAGCGCAGACTTATTTCTCTTGTCAGCGACCAGATGTACGAAAAAGATAAAAACAATCGTATGATGATAAGCATACTCAGCCAGATAGTAGAGTTCAGAAACGGCGAGAGTGGAAGCCATGTGGTGAACATAAAGCGCATAACGGAGCTGCTTTTAGATAGGCTTCCTATGCGCACAAACAAGTATACTGTCAGCGGCACTGAGCAGCTTCTCATACCAATGGCTGCGGCACTCCATGATATCGGCAAGATAGGTATTGACGATAAGATACTCAATAAGCCCGGCAGGCTAACAAAAGAGGAGTTTGAGATAATGAAAACTCACTCCGCTATCGGAGCGAATATGCTTGAAAGTCTTGAGCAGTTCCGTGACGAGCCACTCTTGAAGATAGCCCATGACATATGCAGGTGGCACCATGAGCGTTATGACGGCAGTGGCTATCCTGACGGACTAAAAGGCGACGAGATACCGATATCGGCTCAGATAGTTTCTGTCGCCGACGTTTATGACGCACTTGTCAGCGAGCGAGTTTACAAAAAGGCGTATTCTCATGAAAAGGCTATGGCATTGATACTTAACGGAGAGTGCGGCACATTCAACCCTGTGCTTGTCGAATGTCTTAAAGATATTCAGAACGAGCTTGCAAAGGGCGTAGAATAAGAGATGATATGATTTGTAAGGAGTGTCCTGATGACTACTAGAGAATTTTATGAAAGCATTGGCGCAAGTTATGACAACGTTCTGGTACGTTTCGGCAGTGAGAAAATGATAACAAAGTTTGCAAAAAGATTTGCTGATGATACAACTTTTCAGGATATGTGCAAGGCTTTAGAGGAGAAAAACGCCAAGGAAGCTTTCCGTATGGCTCACACCCTCAAAGGCATTTGTAGCAATCTTGGCTTTGATGAGCTTTACAAGGCGAGCTATGACCTTACAGAGGATCTTAGAGACGGTGAGCTGTCAGGCTATGAGCAGGATTATGAAAAGGTCTGCGAAAAATATAAGATAGTTTATGATAATGTGACAAAAATAGATAGCTGAGTTTTGACCGATAGTCTGTCAGACTGTCGGTTTTATGGTGAGGAGGAGCTTCCACCACTTGAGCTTAGAATGATGTCTGCGTTCAATGCGAAGATAGCAAACTTCAATCGCAAAACTATCAAGGACAGACAACGTTTCAGAATGAAATATTTAATTCGCTCCAGAAAATAGCAAAACACCCGTATCATGTGCGATACGGGTGTTTTTTTATCAGAAGCCTTGTTCTTTAAGCTCTTTTACTATATCTACATAAAATTCTCTCACGTCAAAGTCCTTGATGTTCTCCCTGAAAAGGTCGATAACATCGCCATGAGAAATGCCACGTTTGCCCTTGTGTTCTATCATCTTGGAGTTTTCACCATATAGTCCCGACTCAACTGTTACTAGCCCGTCATTGCCCTTGCCGTATGGCTTGTTGAGCAGATAGCCGATATTTAACGGAAAACCTGCGGAACGTATGCTGTTCATTTTGCTCATCACGGAGCGGTAGGAAACCAACTGGCTGTCAGGGGTGCTTGCATTAAGCTTAGAGCAGTTTTTGTAAGTCAGGTCATAAACGCCATCTAAAAAGCTTGGGTCTTTGTCACCCAGAGCAGTGAAAAGCTTGTTGTATTTTCTATCAACAAAGCTCTGTATGCTCTCAGGTATCTTTCCAAGAAGCATATCAACGAATTTACAGCCATAGTGTGGCGTGTTTATGGTGGTAAGAGTTGCCACATATTTGTCCATGCCGAGGTGAGAGATAGCGTATCTCGAGTCAAGCCCGCCTTTTGAGTGTGCGATTATGTTGACCTTTTCTGCGCCAGTTTCTGCAATGACTTCTTTTATCCTTTCAGCTACCTCAGTGGCACTGACGGATACTTTGTTGGCGGACTGTTGCTTGCCGTAATAGACCTCTGCGCCATTTCTAATAAGTTCATTAGGTACCCTGCCCCAATAGTTTATTACCTGCCAATCACGGAAGAATATGCCATGCACCATAAGTATAGGATACTTTGTCTTGCATATCTCGTTCTCTTTTCGTGCAGCGTCAAGGTCAAGCTTTGCCTGCTCGAAGTAGTATTCACTTCTCGCTGCCTTGTAGAATTTTCTGAACACGATGCAGTTCACAAGTGGTATGTACCAGGTGAATAACAGAATAACATACCACAGTATTTTCACCTGACGTGCCGAAGCCGCTATCCGCACAATGCCACTCAGACACAAAAGCGTTGTTATAGCATAAGCGCAAAGTGCATTTGCAAGAAGCCGCCAACCGTTCAGCTTTGTAAAGCAAAACACTATCACTATTATAAGCTGTATAACGCTTTGCAAAACACCGCACCCAAGTACAAACGCTCCGGAATCAAGCCGTCGGATTTTTCCATGAGAACCTTTGCGTCCATGTGATTTGAACATGAAAACCAAGGTGTATAGTGCAAAAAGTATGATGATAAGCGTTTTGAGCAGAGAATTTATGTCAATAAGTTTCCACAGCGCAGGTGCGTTTGCAAGCAGAAGCACCGGTATAGAAAGAAAAGTTCCCCTAATTTTTTTCATTTTTTACCCCTTAAAGATTATTTTTCAGCTTTACGTGTCTAATATCGTTTCCCACAAACATAATAGGCATGAAACAGCCTGTGAGCCTCGAAACTATACGCTCATTATATTTTGCATTGTATTCTTCATTGGTGAGATTGGTAGAGATTATCGTTGGCCTGCCAAGGTTGATACGCTCGTTGATTATTTCATAGATCACGGAATCTGTAAAGCTCGTTTGAAATTCTGAGCCGAGGTCGTCAAGGATAACAAGGTCGGCATTCTCTATGATGTCAAGTGTCTGACCTGTAGCTCTGCCGAAATGCTCGTCCTCTATCTGTCTGAGAAGCTTAAGCAGAGAGGCGAAAATGACGCTGTAGCCCTTTTGTATAAGTTCATTTGCAATGCAGGCTGAAAGAAAAGTCTTGCCAAGACCTGTTTTGCCAATGAAAAACAGTGATGGAGAGTTTTCATGAAATTTGTCAGCATATGCACGACAGTTTGAATACACCGTTCTCATTTTCTCTCTCGGTGACATTCCATTACCGTCGCTTTCAGGATAAAATTCTATCCTGAACTCAGAGAAATCGTGGAGCTGGATACTGCAATTCTCGTTAAGCTCCTCAGTGGTGTATTTTTTCAGCAAGTCGGTGAAGCACTGGCACTTCACTCCGTCACGATAGCCATAATCACAGCATTTAGGACAGTAATAGTGATAATCAAGGTAGTCTTCAGGATAACCTCCCATTTTAAGCAGCCCTTTAATGGCACGTTTAGTATTGGCATTGTTTTGACGCATTTTTTGTATATATTCTCTTCCATGAGCGTTTTTGCCTACTATGCCCTTCATGAGTTCACAGTTATTTGCTTTTAGTGATCTTGTAAGAACCTCTATTTCAGGAAGTCGCTGTGCTATCTCCTGAGCGTGAACCTCATGCTCGTTCATGACAGCTTCACGCCGTCTTTTAAGTTCATTTTCAGCCTTGTCATATGCGGTTATTGAATATTTCATTTTCTACTCCTTATCATAGCTTTCCTGATTTTTCGAGATCAAAATTCATTGCGAATTTTTCAAAATCATCAAGATTATAGGAAGTTTGCTTATTAGTATTCTTATTTTTCTTGGAGGTGTGGTACTTTTCGTCCTCGTGTGTGACCTGTTCAGGGGTACTGATGCTCTTGCCAGCCCAGTTTGACAGTATAGTGTCTATATATTTGTAATTCAGTTTGTTGGTATTGTCAACGCACTTGTTATAGGCTATCTCCAGCATTTCAACAGTGAAGCCCATTGTTCGCCACTTTTCTATAAACTCGAGCTGCTGCTTTGACGGCTTTGCTGTCTGTCCGAAAATTTTCAGTACCTTGAATTCATACTTTTTTATGTTGGAAAGCCTAATTATTTCTTGTTCAATTTGTTGATAAGTACAGATGTCTTGTTCAAACCACCCACGCATTACTGTCACAAGGTAAGACACGTTGTGCTTTTCAAGTGACACACAGTATTCTGCGGCTAAGAGAATAGATGCAGCATCAAATCGGTAATATTCATAAAGAGCAAGAAGTTCCCCTTGCTCAGTTCCATTGATAGTGCGTTGTAAAACGGTTTGTATCTCGTCAAAGAGATGTGCAAGGTTAGGATCCTTCTGCTGCTTTTCCAATATCTCAGAATTCTTGTATCTTATGCACAGCTTGTTTGAAACGCTCTGACGTTTCGGGGCAACTGCCTCAACTTTTGAAACAGGCTCGGCCTTTGTTTCAGGCTCTGAAACAGGCGTAGAAACGGCTTTGACCTGTGCAGGCTTTGCCGTATCACTGCGTTCTGAGGTGATAACGCCCAGTGATACCCAGTGTGTCACAGCGTCAATGACAGTGTTCTCAGGAAGTCCTGACTTTTCCGCAAGCTTTGCACTGTCACATTCACGTTCCGTTGAACAGAGTATGCAGAGAAGTACCTTTACAAAGTCGCCATCACTTAATTTTATGTATTTATCGACCACTTTAGACGGCACTGAAAAACTGCTTCCCCAGCGGTCGCAATCAAAAGTATATTTCATTATGTATCCTCACAAATATGATTAAAATTATCCAAAATAATTATATCACATAATCTGGACTTTTGCAACAAAATTTGTGCATTTGACTTTTGATAAATAAAATGCTATAATAGGCTAATACCAAAGAAACGGAGAGATAAAAATGATAAGAAAATTTGTGCCTGAGGACAGGGAAGATTATATCAGATTTTCCACTGAGTTCTATAATTCTTCTGCGGTGGACAAGCCTGTTCCAAGAGAGCATTTTGAGCAGGGCTTCGATGAAATGATGAGGTCTGACGTGTATGTGCAGGGTTATATGCTCGTTTGTGACGGCAATAATGTTGGCTACTGTGTTACAATGAAAACATATTCAGTTGAAGCAGGCGGTATTACTATATGGATAGACGAGCTTTTTGTGCTGGAGGAATACCGCTCAAAAGGTCTAGGCAGGGAGCTTTTTAAGTATATCGAGGAAAATGGCGACAAAAAGCTCCGCCGTATCCGACTTGAGGTCGAGCTTGAAAACGGCAGAGCCATATCGCTTTATAAGAAAATGGGCTTTGAGCCTGCGCCTTACGACGGAATGTGGAAAACTATTTTATAGTCCTCTCGTGAATTTCCCTTGAAATGCTGTCGCAAACCTTATTAAGGGCGGCGTGGTCCATTGCGGCGATATAATACTTTTCTATCTCGTCATGGACTTTCTTGGCTTTCTTGATGCCTGAATACACTTCCTCTGCAAGGTCGGAGGCGGTGACTTTATCTAATCTCAGTCTTGTTTTCAGGGCTGAGACCTTTTTCTTGTCATAAAATCTGCCCATGTTGATAGCTTTTTCAAAGCCGTCAAGCTTGCTTATAGGGGAATTTATCACAAATGCGATGCCAGCCTCCGGGATAAGCAAATGCTCGTAAAGGGTGTTGCCAAATAGGATAGCAGGGCAGAGGATAACATCATAACCTCGCTTTACAGCCTGCTGTGCCATGAGGGTGACGAACTTGTGGGAAGCGGCATAATAATCATCGTTCATGGCGAACACGTCAAGGTAGCTGTCAAGAGTGGCAAGCTGCGTCATACAGCCGTATTCTGTCAAAGCGGTCAGCTGTCTAAGATCAGTTTTGCCGCTGCCAGAGCCTTTTTTGTTTAGAAGACGTTTTGCTGATCGTTCTGTGAAGCTTTTCAGCTTTTCCTCCAGCAGACAGCCTTCACCGCAATTGTAGGTATCGAAGCAAACGTTAGACAGGGCAGTGGTAAACCTTTTGCTTCTTGCCAAAAGCGACTTGTTTTTGTCTGTGACCTCAATTATTTCAGATTTGAAGGTTTTCAGCTTTTCTTCGTCCCAATACTCTCCTAAGTTGATTATTTTCTGACAAACTCCTGGATATGAACATTCCATAACATGTGGCGCAGTGCCGTCGCAGATTATGGCCTTTGATGTATGCAGAACGATTGCATCAAGGGAAGCAGGGTCAGAGGAGCAATAAAATCTAGTGACGTCCTCTGTCGGTTCAAACTCAGCGGCTATCTTTTTCATAAGTGAAGATTTTCCCGTGCCTGCACCTCCTTTGAGTATGAATGTGAAATACTCCTTATCAGCCATTATCTTGCCAAATTCCGTGGAAAAACCATTCTGCGTCATTGCACCCAAAAAATACTTTTCTGACATAAATTACCCTCCATATCTCAAACGCATTAGATCAGTGTGACTGCGTTTGCATTTTCATTTTTATAATATGTCAGAAAAAGCATGATTGTTCAAAAAAAATTAGGTGGACAAAAAAGCTTGATAAAAGTAAAAAAACTTTCATTGCATGACGTTGCAACTTGATATTGTAATAACGACTTTTTCTTTCCTGCCTGCAACAGGATACAAAACACCGTCCGCTTTATGCAGTGCCTTTTTTACTATTGCAGAACTTTTCATTATGTTCCGCCTTTCTTATCTATCTTACTTCTGCGGTATCATACAGCTAGTTATGACTAACTCGTAAACTTTTATGATAGCACAACAAGGTGGAAATGTCAATAGAATTGGGGCGATGGAAGGCGGTAAGGTGTAGTGCTACAATAGATATTGGACAAAATTAAGAAAAAAGAAAAGAGAGATAG
>ENA-ORTW01001286-ORTW01001286.1-human-gut-metagenome-genome-assembly--contig:-NODE-1286-length-27260-cov-7.334497_pt1 | contig 27260 bp, 24 predicted proteins | sample MGYA00242072_ERZ509193 | MGnify/ENA primary metagenome ERZ509193 (study PRJEB26280, sample SAMEA2338813) | human gut metagenome | biome: human gut; feature: human-associated habitat; material: faeces... | reverse complement strand
CCAGAGCAGCCACGCCGCCTTCCAGAGCGGCAATGCGCTTCTCGAACACATCCTGAGTGGAGTTGGTCAGACGGCCGTAGATGTTGCCGGCGTCTGCCAGACCGAAGCGGTCCGCAGCGTGCTGGCTGTTGCGGAACACATAGGAAGTGGTCTGGTAAATGGGCACTGCGCGGGAATCGGTCGCGGGATCAGCCTGCTCCTGGCCAACGTGCAGCTGAAGGGTCTCAAATTTATAGTTAGACATTGTAGTATACCCCTCTCATTAAACTTTTAGTATAATTTCCTGATACAAAAACACCCGATACGCACTCAAGTTCCAGCGTACCGGGCAGATCATTTCCGTTTGCTTCTGTCCAACGCTCCATCGGCGTACACATTCGTACACAGGAGGGCATCGTACAGGTCACGGTGAATTCTTCTGCCCGTTCCCCACACATTCGCCCACAGCGGAAGTTTGCATGCAGCAGCTCGTTCCAGATCAGTTTCATCTTCGTGCCCTCCTTTCCGGCTTTTTCCCACTCCTCTACAAACCCGGGAATCTCCATTTCAATTCCCCACAAGGTTTGTGGATTTGTTGTTCGCATTATATCCTCTAATACCCAGTTTGTCAATAGGTTAATTCCATTTTTTTCAATTTTGCATTTTGTGCATGATGAACGGCCGCTGCGCGGTGCCGTACCTTGTGCATTCCGGTCAAGAGTATTACTTTGCTTGATTTCCCGGCCCGTCCGACGGCGTACACCGGCACAAATTCATGCTCTGGTCACAAAACGGCAAAATCTGTACCTTATAATAAGACCGAAATGACCCTTGTCAAACCGGTCAAAATCGTTTATGATACAGTCATTCGGGCCACCGCCCGGAAAGGAGCACACCATGCATACCGTTTTTCGTTTTCTCCGACAGCTGCTGCTCACGGTGCTGCTGCTTGCCCTGCTGGCCCTCGTGGCAGCGGGCGGGTACTTTGCCGTCACAGGCCACAAACTCTATGAGAGCGCCATCCAGGTCACCCCCATTGATACCCTGTACAGCAGCATTTCGTCCCGCGAGGGGTTCGTTCCCTATGCCCAGCTGCCCCAGACCTACATCAACGCCGTGATCTCGGCGGAGGATTCCCGCTTCACCCACCACAAGGGTGTGGACCCGGTGTCCATTGCCCGGGCACTGGTGACCGACCTGCGCACCGGCAGCTTTGCCGAGGGCGGCAGCACCATCACCCAGCAGCTGGCCAAGAACACCCTGTTCACTCAGGAAAAGCATCTGGCCCGCAAGGCGGCGGAGATGTTCGCCGCCCTCGCCATTGAGAAGCAGTACAACAAGGAACAGATCTTTGAAATGTACGTCAACACCATCTATTTCGGCAGCGGGCACTACGGCATCGGCGAAGCCGCGCAGGGCTACTTTGGCAAAACGCCGCTGCAGCTCACCGACGCCGAAGCCGTGATGCTGGCGGGCCTGCCCAATGCTCCATCGGCCTACTCGCCCAACAGCAGCCCAGACCTGGCCGTCAAGCGGATGCAGGTGGTGCTCAACCGGATGGTCGGGTGCAAAAAGCTGACCCGGGAGCAGGCCGACGCCCTTGCCGCTGAGGCGGTCACCTTGCAGTTTTTGCCGGCCTCCTGACGCAGACCTGAAAAAGCTGCTGCATAAAACAAGTGCAGCAGCCTTTTTTCTGCCATTTTCCGGCACGCAAAAAGCACCGCGCAACGGGAAGTGGACCCGTTGCGCGGTGCTTTTTTACGGTATTTGGTTTGGAAAAGGAGGAATCATGTTGTCCCGGAGAAGGGATTTGCGGCGTTCCCTTCCGGTGATTCTATCTTACCAGAGAATTTCGGCAAAAGTGTTGTGCATCCGTGAATCTTTTATGAACCCTGACGTTTCTTATTCCGGTGCCTTCATGCTCTCCACCATGCTGATCTTCTTCACATGCCGCCGCATGACAAAGCAGACTGCCAGCGTGAACAGCATGGTCAGTGCCACGCTCAGCAGATAGCTGTGGGGGGCAATGGTCCGGATGAACATGAGCTGGTCCATTTCCACCGTGCGGATGATGAACTGATGCAGGGGGATGCCCAGCAGCAGGCCCACGCAAGAGCCCATGAGGGCCAGCAGGTCGATCTCCCGGAAGATGTAGCGGTACACTTCCTTATCATAGAAGCCCAGCACCTTGATGGTGGCCAGCTCCTTTTTGCGCTCGGCCAGGTTCACGCTGATCAGGTTATACAGCACCACCGCCGCCAGGGCCGCAGCACACACGATGATCAGCACCACCACCGAGTTCAGGCTCACGATCAGGTTGTCGAACATGGAGGTGGCATCCTCTGTAAAGGAGGCTCCGGTCACATAGTTGCAGGCCAGCAGGGTCTCCCGCATGGTGTTGCGGTCGGCGGCACTGTCGCAGCGGGTCTGGGCGTATACCGTGTTCCAGGGGATATCCTGGGTGCCCAGCAGGGTCTGCAGCTGGGCATTGGACACATACAGCCGGGTGAACATATAGTTCTCCGTCACGCCGGTCAGGGTCATCTCCACCCGTTCTCCGTCAGGGTTCTCCACCCAGATGGAGTCTCCCGGCTCCACCCCCAGGTTCAGGGCGGTCTTTTCTGTCAGCACCACGCTGTCCTTTTCAAAGGGGATGGCCTTGTGGCCCTGCCGGGTGCGGAAGGTCACATAGCGGCTCAGCTGGCTGTCGGTCTGGGCTCCCACCACGCTGACGCCGGCACTTTCTCCGTCGGCATTGTAGATGGTCACCGACTTGCTGTACACCGCCGCCCAGTTCTCCACCTGGCCCTTCTCCAGAGCATCGGCGAGGCCCTTTTCCACCGTAAAGGCGGCAGGGTCGCTGAGGGTGACCGTCAGGTCGTTGTGGGACAGCTCCGTGGACTGCTTGGTGACGATGGGCAGCAGGGAGTCCTGAAGGCCGAAGCCAATGAGCAGCAGGGCCGTACAGCCTGCCACACCCAGCACCGTCATAAAGAACCGCTTCTTATACCGGAACAGGTTCCGGGCGGTGGTCTTTTGGGAGAAGCTCATGCGCTTCCACAGAGGGGTGATGTACTCCAGAAAGATGCGCTTGCCTGCCACGGGAGCCCGGGGCAGCAGCAGTGCTGCACTTTTTTCCTTCAGGCTGGAGCGGCAGGCACTCCAGGTAGCCAGGCCGATGACGGCGGCACTGATGGCCACGCTGGCTGCTGCCATGCCCGGGTAGAACCGCAGGGTGAAGGTGGGCAGGCTGAAGATCAGCTGATAGGCGTACCAGATAATGCTGGGGAACACCACAAAGCCCACCACCATGCCAGCCATGCTGCCCAGCACGCTGGCGGTAAGGGCATAGAACAGGTACTTGCCTGCAATGCTGGCGTTGGAGTAGCCCAGGGCCTTCAGGGTGCCCATCTGAAGGCGGTTCTCGTCTACCATACGGGTCATGGTGGTGGTGGCCACCAGGGCCGCCACCAGGAAGAAGAACACCGGGAACACCCGGGCAATGGCATCCATCCGGTCAGCGTACTGCTCAAAGGTCACAAAGCTCAGGGTGCTGTTGCGGTCCAGCACATACCACTCGCCCTTTTTGATCTTGCTCACCTGCTCCTCAGCGTCGGTGAGCTGCTGCAGGCCCTCGTCCAGCTTTTGCTGGGCATCGGCCTTTTGGGTCTCGTACTCGGCACGGGAGTCTGCCAGCTGCTGTACCCCGGCCTGATACTCCTGCCACCCGGCGTCCAACTGGGCCCGGGCTGCCTCAAACTGGCTGTAGGCCGTGGCGGTGCCGGTGGTAAGCTGCAGCTGGCCTTCCAGCAGCTGCAGCTTCAGCCGCCGCAGAGCGGCCTTGGCCTCCACCACCAGCTGGTCGTTGTCCAGGTTGGGGGAGGAGATGAGCCCCTGGGCGTACATCTGCTTTTTGCCCTCATCCAGCTGGGCCTGGTAGCCCTGGAGCTGGCCGTTGATGTTGTCATAGGCAGCCTGGGCCTTGGCCAGGGCGTCCCGCAGCTCGATGTAGTCCTCGTCGGCAGGCTCCGCCTCGTCCAGCGCTTTCTGGGCGTTGTCCAGGGCTGCCTGGGCGTAGGTCAGCAGCGGGTCGGCTACCTTTTTCAGGTTCACCAGCAGCTGGATCTGCTGCAATTGTTCCTCAAATTCCAGCACCTGTTCCTCGCCGTCCACCAGTTGGTCGGCACCGCTCTGCATGGTGTCGGGCAGGGCTTCCTTCTGCTTGGCCAGTTCCGTTTCGCCTGCGTCCAGCTGGGCCTTGGCGTCATCCAGCTGCTTCTGGGCATCGTCCAGCTGCTGTTCCGCCTCGGCAAATTTCTGCTCGGCCTCGGCCTTCTGGTCGTCGTAGGTCTGACGGGCCTCGGCCAGCTTCTGGTTGGCGGTGTCGATAAGCTGTTCCCGGCGCTGCACACACTGGGCGGTGCTGATCTGCTCCAGCCGGTCCGCCACCTGGTCCACCGCCTCCTGGTACTCCTGGGAATAATTATCGTACTGACCGGCATTTTCTGCTTTGATATAACAGGCAGTGTAGTAATCCGCCGTCAATTCCCCGTCCAGCACATAGGCGATGTAGTTCAGCTGACCGTTGCCCACGGTGCTGCTCTCTTTGTCGGTGGAGATGTGCTGCGGGTCCTGCACCAGCCCCACCACCGTATATTCCTTGTGTTTTGTCCCCTCCGTATCTTCCGGAAGGGTCAGCACGGTGCCCTCGGTGATCTCGGCCTGGTAGCCCATGACATGGACCACGCACTCGTTGGCGGCCTGGGGCATCCGGCCGGAGCGCAGCACCAGACGGTTCATGTTGGCATCGGTGTCCGCTGCCGGGTCCTGCTGGAGGGCCTGCAGCTGCACCACGATGCGCTCCTCCTGGCCCTGCCAGTTGGCCTCCAGGTCCAGGGTCTTTACCGGCATCACAGCCTCCACCCCGGGGGTGGCTGCAATGGCGGCAATGTCCTGGTCTGAAAGGCCCAGGGTGGACAGCACCCGGAGGTCAAACACATTTTGCTGCACATAATATTTTTGGGCTGCGCTCCGCATACTGGGGGCAATGCTCATGAGGCCTGTCAGCATCATGACCCCCAGGGCCACGATGCCAAACAGCGACACCATGCGGCTGGCGTTGCCCTTCATCTCCCGAAGGATATTTTTGCGATAACTTTTTTGCACTGCACTCACCACTCAATTTCTTCCACTGGCACCGGGTGCTCGTTGACCTTGTTGGACACGATCTGCCCACTGCGTACCTGAATGACACGGTCGGCCATGGCGGTCAGGGCCGTGTTATGGGTGATCACGATGACGGTGCGTCCGGTCTTGCGGCAGGTCTCCTGCAAAAGCCCCAGCACCTGTTTGCCGGTCTTGTAGTCCAGGGCACCGGTGGGCTCGTCGCACAGCAGGAGCTTGGGGTTTTTGGCCAGGGCCCGGGCAATGGACACCCGCTGCTGCTCGCCGCCGGACAGCTGCGCCGGGAAGTTGTTCAGCCGCTCCCCCAGGCCCACACTGGTCAGGGTCTGGGCCGGGTCCAGAGGGTCCCGGCAGATCTCGCTGGCCAGCTCCACATTTTCCAACGCCGTCAGGTTCTGCACCAGGTTGTAGAACTGGAACACAAAGCCCACGTCGTACCGACGGTAGGTGGTAAGGGCCTTTTCCGAAAAGCGGCTCACGTCCCGGCCGTCCAGCCAGACATGGCCCTCATCGCAGCTGTCCATGCCGCCCAGAATGTTCAGCAAGGTGGTCTTGCCGGCACCGGAGGGGCCTACGATGATGCAGAACTCCCCCTTATCCACATAAAAGTTCATGTGGTCGGCGGCAGCGATCTTCACACTTCCGGTCTGGTAATATTTGCAGACGTCCTCAAACTCCACAAAATGATCCATGGCGTTTTCTCCTTTGCAACCATGTAATTTTATCCACTTTAACTATAACACAACCCGGCAAAGGTTGCACCATCTGCCGGGCAAATTTTCAAAAACTTAACAGAAAAACTCCCACCGCAGCAGTAGCAGTGGGAGCTTTTGGATGCTTATGGAATTTCAGGAGGCTGGGGCTCAGCGGCCGATCAGCAGATCCCGGCGGCCCCGGCCATTGACGCTGAGGCGGACGGTGCTGCCGCACTGGTGCAGTTTGACCTTGGCGTCGGCATCATAGCCCTCCGTCAGCAGGCTCAGGTTCAGGGTGGTGGAGGTCTTTTCGGTCTTGAACACCAGGGTGTTGATACCGTTGTTCATCATGGTGGTCAGGTCCTCCATGGTGCAGCGGAAGGTAGCCACGCTGGCAGGCACATCCAGGGTCAGCACCGTGCCGTTCTGCCGGGCAGTGTACAGCACCTGGCGGCCAAACAGGCCCTTGACGCTGTAGTTCAGCTTCAGAGCGTCGCTCTCAGCACCGTCGGCACCAATGAGCATGATGTTGCCCTGGATGGCAGGGCCTTCCGGTGCGCCATAGCCGCCGTAGGTGGGGTCCTTTTCGCCAACGGCCACATCGCCGTCGGCACTGATGAGCATGATGTTGCCCTGGATGGCAGGGCCTTCCGGTGCGCCATAGCCACCGTAGGTGGGGTCCTTTTCGCCAATGGCCACGTCGGCAGCAAATGCGCCTACGCTGAGCATGGCAACGGCACAGGTAGCCACCGCAGCGGCAGCCAGGGTACGGGCAAATTTATGATTCTGCAGTTTCATAGAAAAATCCTCCTGTTTTTGCAGCCGGGGTCCGGCTGTGTTTTTCATGTTCTATCAACCATGGTTTTTTCTGCGGGGCTCTGAACCAGAACCGCCGCATCTGTCTTGTAAACGGATGCGGCGGCTGGATTATTGCAGGGAATGCAAAAAATTATTCAGTTTTTTCTTCTCCGTTCAGGATGGCCATAAATTCCTCCCCGGTGATGGTCTCCTTTTCGTAGAGGAACTTGGCCAGCTGGTCCAGCTTGTCCCGGTTCTCGGTAAGGATCTGCAGGGCCTTGGCGTGCTGGGCCTTTACCAGCTCCACCACCTTCTGGTCGATCTCCCGCTGGGTCTGGGCAGAGCAGGCCAGAGAGGTGTCCCCACCCAGGTACTGGTTGTTCACCGTTTCCAGGGCCACCATGTCAAAGTCCTGGCTCATGCCGTACCGGGTGATCATGGCCCGGGCCAGCTTGGTGGCCTGCTCGATGTCGTTGGAGGCTCCGGTGGTAACAGAGTGGAACACCAGCTCCTCGGCGGCACGGCCTCCGGTAAAGGTGGCGATCTTGTTTTCCAGCTCCGTCTGGTTCATCAGGTAGTGGTTGCCCTCGTCCACCTGCATGGTATAGCCCAGGGCACCCGACGTGCGGGGGATGATGGTGATCTTTTGCACCGGAGCCGAGTGGGACTGCTTAGCTGCCACCAGGGCGTGGCCGATCTCGTGGTAGGCCACGATGCACTTTTCCTGATCCGTCAGGATGGAGTTCTTTTTCTGGTAGCCTGCAATGACCACCTCGATGCTCTCCTCCAGGTCTGCCTGGGTCACGCTCTTGCGCCCGGCCCGCACGGCCCGCAGAGCGGCCTCGTTGACGATGTTGGCCAGCTCGGCACCGGAGGCACCGGAGGCCATGCGGGCCACAGTGTTAAAGTCCACACCCGGGGCGATCTTTACCTTTTTGGCGTGGACCTTCAGGATCTCCTCCCGGCCCTTCAGGTCCGGCAGCTCCACCGGCACCCGGCGGTCAAAGCGGCCGGGACGGGTCAGAGCCGGGTCCAGGGAATCCGGGCGGTTGGTGGCTGCCAGGATGATGACCCCGGTGTTGCCCTCAAAGCCGTCCATCTCCGTCAGCAGCTGGTTCAGGGTCTGCTCCCGCTCATCGTTGCCACCCAGATTGCCGCTGTTGCGCTTCTGGCCAATGGCGTCGATCTCGTCGATGAACACGATGCAGGGGGCCTTTTCCTTGGCCTGCTTGAACAGGTCCCGGACCTTGGAGGCACCCATGCCCACAAACATCTCCACAAACTCGGAGCCGGAGATGGAAAAGAAGGGCACGTTGGACTCACCTGCCACAGCCTTGGCCAGCATGGTCTTGCCGGTGCCCGGAGGGCCTACCAGCAGGATGCCCTTGGGCATGGAGGCACCGATCTCCTCATACTGCTTGGGGTCGTGGAGGTAGTTGACGATCTCCTGCAGGTTCTCCTTGGCCTCGTCCTCTCCGGCCACATCTGCAAAGCGGATGCCATGGGTGGACTGCACATAGACCTTGGCGTTGGACTTGCCTGCGCCGCCAAACATCATGGCACCGGGGCCGCCGCCTGCCTTTTCCATGAGCTTTTTGTTCATCTGGTTGCCGATGAAGCTGAACAGCAGGATGGGCAGAGCAAACCAGATCAAAAAGCTCAGCACCGGGGAGCCCTGCTCCACGATCTCGCTGGAGAACTGGGCCCCGGCGTCGTAAAGACGCTGGGTCAGGCCCGGGTCGTTCATCAGGCCGGTCTTGTACACCTGCTTCTCGTCCTTATCGGTAAAAATGATCTGGTTGGACTCGATATCCACCCGGCCGATCTGTTTTTCTGCGGTCATGGACATAAAGGTGCCGTAGTCCACCTCTTTGACCTGACGTTCGGTGAGCCAGGGCACAAAAACAAGGTTGAGCACCAGCAGCACCAGCAGCACGATGGCGTAGTAGATGGCCAAGGGCTTTTTGGAAGGTTTGACTTCCTTCATAGGGTTTTTCCTCCTTCATATCGGTATCTGAGTGTGTCTGCATCTCATTGATCATAGTATAGCACTGCCCAAAACAGCTTAACAAGCAGCTTGAGGGCTTGTTTCCAAAAACTTAGCAGTTTTTTAACAAACGTCCTTCGTAAATTCCGGCAAATTCTGACCATGGATTTGTGAATTTGTTTCATCCTGCCGATGAGCCATTCTTCTTGACAGGTTCTGGAAACCATGCTAAACTTATCTCACTTTGAAAAAAGCACAAATGCGTTGACGGGGATAAAACGATTTTCTTCTGCGTGCAGAGAGCCGCCGGGTGGTGCAAGGCGGGTGCAGAGGGTCTCGGTTACTGGCCCCTGAGCGGCAGAGCCGAACGATGCAGTAGGTTCTGACGGACGCCCACCGTTACAAGGGCAGCGATTCGCCGCAAAGGGCCGATCGTGCAAAGTGGCTGCATCCACAAAAGGTGCAGCAAAGAGAGTGGTACCACGGGTGCCCTGTGATAAAACTTACAGGCTCTCGTCTCTCAAGGTTTTCGCCTTGAAAGACGGGAGCCTTTTCTTGTACAAAAAGTGTAAGAAGCATCAGGAGGACAAAACGATGATGGACGCTACCAAGTACGCTCCGGGTTACTACCCGGTACCCGCCGGCTATGACAGCTGGGTCAAGAAGGATCACATTGAAAAGGCTCCCGCCTGGTGCAGTGTGGACCTGCGCGACGGCAACCAGGCGCTGATCGTGCCCATGAGCCTTGCAGAAAAGCTGGAGTTTTTCCAGATGCTGGTGAAGATCGGCTTCAAGGAGATCGAGGTGGGCTTCCCTGCTGCCAGCGAGACCGAGTACGAGTTTCTGCGGACCCTGATCGAGAAGAACATGATCCCGGAGGACGTCACCGTGCAGGTGCTGACCCAGTGCCGCGATCACATCATCCGCCGCACCTTCGAGGCCGTCAAGGGTGCCCCCCGTGCGGTGATCCACTTCTACAACTCCACCTCGGTGGCCCAGCGGGAGCAGGTGTTCCACAAGAGCAAGGAAGAGATCAAGAAGATCGCCACCGACGGCGCCAAGCTGGTCAAGCAGCTCAGCCAGGAGTACGAGGGCAACTTTTTGTTTGAGTACAGCCCGGAGAGCTTCACCGGCACCGAAGTGGACTACGCCGTGGATGTGTGCAACGCCGTGCTGGACATTATGCAGCCCACCCCGGACCGCCCGATGATCATCAACCTGCCGGTCACCGTGGAAATGAGCATGCCCCATGTGTATGCCAACCAGATCGAGTACTGCGACAAGCACCTGAAGTACCGTGACAGTGTCATCATCTCCACCCACCCCCACAACGACCGCGGCACCGGCGTGGCCTGCGCCGAGCTGGCCGTGCTGGCCGGTGCCCAGCGTGTGGAGTGCTGTCTGTTCGGCAACGGTGAGCGCACCGGCAACGTGGATGCCGTCACCCTGGCCATGAACATGTACAGTCACGGCGTGGATCCCAAGCTGGACTTTTCCAACATGCCGGAGATCTGCGCCACCTATGAGCGCGTGACCCGCATGCACATCTATGAGCGCACTCCCTACGCCGGTCAGCTGGTGTTTGCCGCCTTCTCCGGCAGCCATCAGGACGCCATTGCCAAGGGCATGGCCTACCGCAAGGAGCACAACGAGCACCGCTGGACCTGCCCCTATATCCCGGTGGACCCCCACGACATCGGCCGCACCTACGACGCCGACGTCATCCGCATCAACAGCCAGAGCGGCAAGGGCGGCATCGGCTTTGTGCTGGAACAGAACTACGGCTACAACCTGCCCCCCAAGATGCGCGAAGCTCTGGGTTACAAGGTCAAGAGCGTGTCCGACCACAGCCACAAGGAGCTGAGTGCCGGAGAGGTGCTGCACATCTTCGAGGACACCTTCCTCAACCGCCGCAAGTCCCTCAATGTCATCGAGGCACACTTTGCTCAGGTCAACGGCATCACCGCCACGGTCACGCTGGACCTGAACGGCCAGCGCAAGGTGGTCACCTCGGTGGGCAACGGCCGTCTGGACGCCGTGGCCAACGCCATCCAGAGTGCTACCGGCATGGAGTTCCATCTGGAGAACTACTCCGAGCACAGCCTGGACGAGGGCTCCACCTCCCGTGCCGCCTCCTATGTAGGCCTGACCTGGGGCGACGGCACCGTCACCTGGGGTGCCGGTACTGACACGGATATCATCGTGGCCGGTGTCAAGGCACTGGTGAGCGCGATCAATAATAAGTAAAAAGGCTTTTTTTAAAAGGAGAGTACCACCATGGGAATGACCCTGACGCAGAAGATCCTTGCCGCACATGCCGGGCTTGCCGAGGTCAAGGCAGGCCAGCTCATCAACGCAAAGCTGGACATCGTGCTGGGCAACGACATTACCACCCCCGTCGCCATCAACGAGTTTGAGCGCGCCGGTTTCGACAGCGTGTTCGACAAAGAGCACATCGCCATCGTGCTGGACCACTTTGTGCCCAACAAGGACATCAAGAGTGCCACCCAGTCCAAGCAGTGCCGCGAGTTCGCCAACAAATACGATATCCTCAACTTCTACGATGTGGGCCAGATGGGCATCGAGCACGCCCTGCTGCCCGAAAAAGGCATCGTGACCGCCGGTGACTGCGTCATCGGTGCGGACAGCCACACCTGCACCTACGGTGCACTGGGTGCCTTCTCCACCGGCGTTGGCTCCACCGACATGGCCGCCGGTATGGCCACCGGCATGGCATGGTTCAAGGTGCCCTCTGCCATCAAGTTTGTGCTCAAGGGCAAGTTCAGCCCCCGCGTGTCCGGCAAGGACCTGATCCTGCACATCATCGGCATGATCGGTGTGGACGGTGCCCTGTACAAGAGCATGGAGTTCACCGGCCCCGGCGTTGCCTCCTTGACCATGGACGACCGCCTGTGCATCTGCAACATGGCCATCGAGGCCGGTGCCAAGAACGGCATCTTCCCGGTGGACGAGGTGACCAAAGCCTACCTCAAGGGCCGCAGCCAGCGTGAGCCGGTGTATTACGAAGCCGACCCGGATGCCGAATACGAAAAGACCATTGAGATCGACCTGTCCGCTCTGGAGCCCACCGTCAGCTACCCGCACCTGCCGGAGAACACCCACCTTGCCAGCGAGGGCAAGGAGATCAAAATTGACCAGGTGGTCATCGGCAGCTGCACCAACGGCCGCCTGGAGGACATGGAAGCTGCTTACAATGTGCTCAAGGGCAAGCACATCGCCAAGGGCGTGCGCGGCATCATCATCCCCGCCACCATGGCCGTGTACAAGGAGTGCATCCTGCGCGGCTGGACCACCGCCTTCATTGATGCAGGCTGCATCGTGTCCACTCCCACCTGCGGCCCCTGCCTGGGCGGCTACATGGGCATTCTGGCCGAGGGCGAGCGCTGCGTTTCCACCACCAACCGCAACTTTGTGGGCCGCATGGGCCATGTGAAGAGCGAGGTCTACCTTGCTTCTCCCGCCACTGCCGCCGCCAGCGCACTGACCGGCTGCATCACCGACCCCCGCACGGTCTGATCGGAAAGGAGCACAACAATGAACGCTAAAGGTTCTGTTTTCAAATACCCGGATAATGTGGATACCGATGTCATCATCCCGGCCCGCCACCTGAACACGCAGGATGCCAAAGAGCTGGCCAGCCACTGCATGGAGGACATCGACAAGGACTTCGTCAAGAAGGTGAAGGACGGCGACATCATGGTAGGAGGCTGGAACTTCGGCTGCGGCTCCTCCCGTGAGCACGCACCGCTGTGCATCAAGACCGCCGGCATCTCGGTCGTGATCGCCAAGAGCTTTGCCCGCATCTTCTACCGCAACAGCATCAACATCGGTCTGCCCATCATGGAGTGCCCGGAGGCTGTGGATGCCATCAATGCGGGCGACACCGTGAGCGTAGACTTTGACACCGGCGTCATTACCGACGAGACCAACGGCAAGGTGTTCCATGCCGAGCCCTTCCCGCCGTTCATTCAGGAGATCATCTCCGCCGGTGGACTGATGAAGTCCATCAAGGCGAAGCAGTAAGGCAAACTCCTTCCGTCTCGCATTCGCTCGACAGCTCCCTCACAGAGGGAGCCTCTGGCGAAGAGGGAAAGTTTCCGATTTTGCCAAAGCCTCCCTCTCAGAGGGAGGTGGCATCGCTCAGCGATGACGGAAGGAGTTTCATTCATAAAAGGAGTACCACCAATGGAAAAAAACATTGCTGTCATCTGGGGCGACTGCTCCAGCCCGGAGATCGTCAAGCAGACCATCCGTGTGCTTGACAAGGTGGCCGAAAAGTACGGCCACACCTTCCACTACACCGACGCTGCCATGGGCGGCGAAGCCATTGACAAGTACGGCGACCCGCTGCCCCAGCACGAGCTGGACAAGTGCCTTGCGGCCGACAGTGTCCTGCTGGGTGCCGTGGGCGGCCCCAAGTGGGAGGGCCTGCCCGGTGAGCAGCGCCCGGAGAAGGGCCTGCTGCGCCTGCGTGCAGGCATGGGCCTGTACTCCAACAACCGCCCGGCCAAGATCTGGCCCCAGCTGGCTCCTGCCAGTCCCCTGAAGCCCGAGATCGTGGCACAGGGCATCGATTTCATCATCGTGCGTGAGCTGATCGGCGGCGTATACTTTGGCAATCACGAGACCCACACCCTCGCCAGCGGCGAGAAGCAGGCCATCGACTCCATGCCCTACTCGGAGCACGAGATCGAGCGCATCGGCCGCATCGGCTTCGAGACCGCACGCAAGCGCCGCAAGAAACTGTGCTGTGTGGACAAGGCAAACGTTTTGGACACCAGTCGCCTGTGGCGCAGTGTGATGCACCGCCTGCAGGCCGAGTACCCGGATGTGGAATACAGCGAGATGTTCGTGGACAACTGCGCCATGCAGATCGTCAAGAACCCCGCCCAGTTCGACGTGATCGTTACCGAGAACATGTTCGGCGACATCCTGTCGGACGAGGCTTCCATGATCACCGGCTCCATCGGCATGATCCCGTCCTCCTCTCTGGGCGACGGCACCCGCGGCCTGTATGAGCCCATCCACGGCTCGGCCCCAGATATTGCGGGCAAAGACATCGTGAACCCCACCGCCTGCATCCTGTCTGCCGCCATGATGCTGCGCTACTCCTTCGGCATGGCCGAGGAGGCCGATGCCATTGAGACCGCCGTGAACAAGGTGCTGGACAAGGGCCTGCGCACCGCCGACAACATGAGCGAGGGCTGCACCTGCCTTGGCTGCACCGCCATGGGCGATGCCATTCTGGCCGAGATCTGAGTTTTTCCATAACGCACAAAGGGGAACGACAGCCGTCGTTCCCCTTTTCGTCTGCACAAAAAAGAGCAGCTGTTCCCAGCTGCCCTTCCGTGATACAGTTTCTTACTTGGTGCCGTAGATGCGGTCGCCTGCGTCGCCCAGACCGGGAACGATATAGCCGTTCTCGTTCAGGTGGTCGTCCTGTGCGCCGAGGTAGATATCCACATCAGGGTGTGCCTCGTGCAGGGCCTTGATGCCTTCGGGAGCGGCGATCAGGCCGATGAACTTGATGCGCTTTGCGCCATGCTTCTTGATCTGGGTGATGGCATCAATGGCGCTGCCGCCGGTAGCCAGCATCGGGTCCAGAACCAGAACATCGCGCTCTGCGATATCCTGCGGCAGCTTGCAGAAGTACTCCACAGGCTGCAGGGTCTCCTCGTCGCGGTACAGGCCGATGAAGCCCACCTTTGCAGCGGGCAGCAGGGTCAGCATACCGTCCAGCATACCCATGCCTGCACGCAGGATGGGCACCAGAGCCAGCTTGCGGCCTGCCAGCACCTTGGTCTTTGCCATGGTGATAGGAGTCTCGATCTCCACCTCTTCCAGCGGCAGATCGCGGGTAGCTTCGTAGCACAGCAGGGTCGCGATCTCGCCAACGAGGTCACGGAACTCCTTGGTGCCGGTCTGTTTGTTGCGCAGCAGGCTGATCTTGTGCTGCAGCAGCGGATGTTCAACGATCATCGGGGTCATAAAAACACGCTCCTTAATTTATATAGAACATTCTATCGGGTACTTGTCTGTAGCCTTGCCCGCCCGGTGGGCGCACAAAAGCTTGATTTCCACTTCAGGGAAAATCAGCGGTTTTCCAGTGCGGTCAGCTTGTCGATGCGGCGCTGATGACGGCCGCCCTCAAACTGGGTGTTCAGGAAAATGTCCACCAGCTGGCAGGCAAGTCCTGCGCCCACCACGCGGCCGCCCATGCACAGGGCGTTGGCGTCGTTGTGGCGGCGGGTATACTCACAGCTGAAGCTGTCGGAACAGCAGCAGGCGCGGATGCCCTTGATCTTGTTGGCTGCCATGCTGATGCCCACACCGGTGCCGCAGAACAGCAGTGCCTTCTCGCACTGGCCGCTCACCACTGCGTCACAGGCGGGCACAGCCATATCGGGGTAGTCCACGCTGTCGGTGCTGTGGGTGCCAAAGTCGATATACTCCAGACCAAGCTCCTCCAGATGTGCCTTGACAGCCTCTTTCAGTTCAAATCCGCCGTGATCGGCGGCAAGTGCGATGGGTTTTGCCATGGAAAAACGTCCTTTCCCTGTGAGTGGTCACAGCTCCGTTTTTATTGTTTGTTTGCTGCGGCTTCGGCAGCCAGACGCTCCGCCCGTTCCCGCTCCGCCTGACTCAGGCGGTGATAGTCCGGCAGCAGCGCTTCCGGCAGCACAGCCTGCCCGGCTGCTGCCATCTGCTTTGCCACAAGTGCCACGGCAGCAGCACGGCCGCCCCGCAGCGCCGGGGATGTTTGCAGCACACCCGGCACATTGCTGTATTTATTATAGCACAGACCCGCGCCATCACCAACAAAAAACAGGGGCTTTTTGCAATTTTCTACAAAATCAGCCAGATCTGTCACCGCCCGGGCGTCATCGTCCAGCAGGCGGGTGTGGGTGGCAAGGTCGAAAGCCGCACTGTATACCTGTGCGCGGCGGGCATCCAGTGCGCAGAGCACCGTGCCCTCGCCGGTGTGGGCGGCAGCCAGCGCTTCCAAGGTAGACACCGGGGCGCACAGGGTCTCGCGCGGGAAGGCCAGCCCCTTGACGGCAGCCAGCCCGATGCGCAGGCCGGTAAAGCTGCCAGGGCCTGCGTTGACGGCGTACAGGTCGATGTCCGCGCAGGTCAGCCCGCACATCTTTAAACAGGTGTCGATCATGGGCATCAGCGTTTCGCTGTGGGTCATGCCGCCGTCCAGATACACCTCGTACAGCAGGCGGTCGTCCTGCAGCAGAGCCACACCGGCGGTCTTGCCCGCCGTATCCACGGCCAGAATATTCATACCGTCACCCCCTCAATGGTGATCCTGCGGGTGGTATCGTCCAGACGTTCGATGTTCACCCGGATGGGGTTTTCCAGCGCCAGCAGGTCGGCAAAGTTTTCGCTCCACTCTGCCGCCACCACAGCGCCCTGATCCAGATAATCGTAGAAGCCTGCCGCACACAGATCGTTCTCGGTGGAGATGCGGTACAGGTCAAAGTGCGCCAGCGGGCGCGGGCCCCGGTAGTAGTTCACGATGGCAAAGGTGGGGCTGGACACCGGGTCGGTGCAGCCCAGACCCTCGGCAAGACCCTCGGTAAAGGCGGTCTTGCCCGCGCCCAGACCGCCGGTAAAGGCAATCAGTGCCCCGGGAGCCAGCACGGCGGCCATCCGCTTGCCCAGCGCCACCGTCTCGGCGCGGGAATGGGTGATATATTCTGACATGAAGGTTACCTCATCGTTTCAAAAAAGGGATGGCAGATGCTCTGCCATCCCTAAGTATAATATAAAACGTACAAAAGTGCAATGGTCAGGCGGCGGCAGGGGTCTGCTGCTCTGCAGCACTGTTCGTTGCCGTGCCGGGCGCGGTGAGCCGAGCGGTGCCGTCGCCCTGAATGATGGGATAGGACGCCGCCGGGTGGGGACGCCGCCCGGTGTTCTGGTTGAGATACCACACGATGTCGTTTTCGCCGTAAACCTCAAGGCTGTAATCAATGGCCTGCTGCAAGGTCTCACCCTCGATCAGGCGGTTCACGGTCGCCCACAGCATACTGCGGGAGTACACGCTGTACACGTTGTTCACAAAGCCCGCCACAGCTGCTGCCCCGCCGGAGAGCAGCCCGTCCGAAAGGGCGGTGTCCACATGGCCGCTGCGGCCGTAGAACTCGCAGGTCTCCGAGAGCACGATGGTGCCGTTCAGCTTGCCGCCCCGGTAGGCATTGCGGAAAAAGTCTCCGGTGACGGCGTAGCAGCCGTTCACCTTGATGACCCGGTGGCTGAGCAGATCCATGCCGTAGCGCAGGTCGTTCCAGAAATCCGATTTTTCCAGCAGCAGGAGGATGGGCGCGGTGGCCTGCTTTTTCCACAGCCAGCCGTACTCATAGGTATAGTACGCGCCGTGGGCACTGAGGATGGCAAGGTCGTAGTCTGCCATCCGCTTCAGGTCGGAGACGGTCACCATCATGTCCAGATGGGTGTCCAGCCCGAAACCGTTCCAGTAGTCCTTCATATAAGAATAGTAGGGGTAGCGGTTGCTGTTGACCCCGTTATCAAAGGCATAGTAGATGACCGCATTGCCCACGGTGCCGTTCTCGGCGGCGAGCAGGGCGGACGCATCCTCCAGCTCCGGCCCGGGCAGGGCGGCGTCCGCCTCGCTCTCGGTGTCGGTGAGCAGAATGCCGCCCAGCGCGCCGCAGCGGTAAGCAAAGCTTACCATGCCGTTTTCCGCATCCACATAGATACTGTCCTTTTCCACAAGCCCCTGCGCCGCCAGCACGTCCAGCTGCGCCAGCGCAGCAGCCTGACGCTCTTCCTCCGACATTCCGGCGTAAGCGGCACTGTCGGTCAGGGCGGTGACGGCGGCATCCGTCTGCTGCATCTCCTGCACCTCGGAGACGGTCAGGGTCTGAGGGGTGCCGGTGGTGTCCTCTGGTGCGGCGGCTACTGCCGGGCACACTGCCGTGAAGGCCAGCGCAATGGCACACACTGCACTGAGCAGGCGGCGATAAAATGTATGCTCCATTTCTTCTTTTCCGTTCCTCTCCCCCGGCACGCTGCCGGGGCTGTTGTACGCAAGGCTGCGTCTACAGGTTCATTGTAGAATGCAGCCGGGGCTTTGTCAAGCTTCCCGGCAATGTTTTACCATTCCGTCACACCCGGCGCATTGCATTGGCGCAGGGATTTGTGTATAATAGCGATATGCTGGGTTTTTATCGCCTGTACGCAGGCACGCCCCGGCAGACTGTTCTGACGAAAGGCGGTGCTTTCCTTGGATAGCATTCGACAATATTTTAAGCGCACCGATAAGATGTATCTGCTGCTGTGCATTTTCAGCAGCGTGATGGCGGTGCTGGCGCTGTCCTCGTGGGCAGCCAAGCAGGGCAGCGGCTTTGCTACTGACGAGGTGACCGGAGCTATCATCGGCATTGGCGACTACCGCCGCGCAATGGTGCAGGCGGGCGCTGCCGCCATTGGCATCGTGATCGCGCTGCTGCTCTCCTGCGTGGACTACCGCAGCCTTGTAAAGGTGTGGCCGGTGCACGTTGTGCTGACGTGGGGTCTGGTGCTGCCCACGCTGGTCATCCGCAACGTATCCATCGGCCCGCTGACCATCGGCTACAATGCCGGCGACACCGACAACTACTCGTGGTACAAGCTGGGCGGCTTTACCTTTCAGCCCACAGAGCTGGCAAAGATCAGCTTTATCCTGACCTTTGCCATGCACCTGAACAATGTGCGCAGCCGCATCAACGAGCCAAAGGAGCTGGCAAAGCTGTTGCTGCACCTGCTGGTGCCCATTGCCATCATTCATGTGCAGGGCGATGACGGCACGGCCATCATCTACGGCATCATCGGCTGCTGCATGATGTTTGCGGCGGGGCTGAGCTGGAAGTATATCTTTGCGGCCTTTGCGGCGGCGGGCGCTGCCGTAGCGGTGGCCTTTGCCTTTTTCAGTGATAAGATCGGCAAGGGGTACCAGTGGTACCGCATTCTGGCGGTGCTGGACCCGGAAAACACCACCGGCTGGGCACCCAGCGAGACGGTGTGGAAGAACATCATCTACCAGCAGCAGCGCGGCGAGATCGCGCTGGGCTCCGGCGGCATCTTTGGCAACGGCTTATTCAGCGGCCGGTATTACAGCGTGCCCAACGCCCACAACGACTTCATCCTTAGCTGGATCGGCAACGTGGCGGGCTTTGTGGGCTGCTGTGTAGTGCTGGGCGTTCTGCTGGCGCTGGTGATCAAAACCTTTACCACCGGTGCCCGCAGCGAGGATCTGCTGGGCAGCTACATCTGCGCCGGTATCGGCGGTGCTCTGATGGCGCAGATCGCGGTGAACGTAGGCATGAACCTGCGGGTGCTGCCAGTCATCGGCGTCACCCTGCCTTTCTACTCTGCCGGCGGCAGTTCAGTGCTTATGCTGTATATCTGTGTTGGCTTAGTACTGTCTGTATACTCTCACAACACAAAAAGCCTGTTCGGATAACAGAATAAAGAGCTTATTCAGAGGGCGCTGCACCGTGCTGGGTGCAGCGCCCTCTTTTGCCGTTACACCCTTCCGCGAAAATACTAATGCCGGAGTGTCCGCAGACGCTCCGGCATTGCTCTTTATATTCTTACATCTCGCTGCTGCGCAGAAAACGCACCAGCATGGGCAGCTCGTACAGCAGCATCAGCAGCCAGCCCACGGCGTAGCTGAAGGGCAGGGCTTCAATATCCATCTTCATCACCAGCACAAACAGCGCAGCGGCGGCGACGCGGCCGCCCATGTTCAGCATACTGCTGTTCAGGGTGACCTTCAAATCGCCCATGCCGCGGAAAAAGCCTTGTATTCCGTTGGTGGCGGCGGGCAGCATATAGAACAGGGCGCTGGTGCGCAAGAAACGCACGCCCAAGTCCACCACGGCGGGGTCGGTGGCAAACAGCCGGATGATGGGCTGGGCAAACAGCAGGCAGACGGCGGTAAGCAGGATGCCGTAGGCAAACTCGATGCGCATACCGCAGTGGTAGCCCTGCCGTACCCGGTCGGTCTTGCCCGCGCCACGGTTCTGCGCCATCAGGGTGGTCATGGCGTGGCCGATGTTCTGCTGCGGGGTATAGGCGAAGTCGTCGATGCGGGAGGCGGCGGTAAAAGCTGCCATGGCGTTGACGCCCATGGTGTTCACGATGGCCTGCACCGCAATTTTGCCCAGCTGCACCGTGGCCTGCTGCATGGCGCTGGCCCAGCCGTAGCTTACGGTCTTGCGCAGCAGCTTGCCGTCATACACCAGCCACCGTCTGCCCAGCTGCAGGACCGGCACTTTGTAACGGATGTACACCACGCACAGCAGGCAGCAGGCGGCTTCGCTGAGCACGGTGGAAAGGGCACAGCCCTCGCTGCCCCAGCCCAGTGCTTCCACAAAAAACAGGTCGCCGCCAATGTTCAGCACGGCGCTGATCATCAAAAAATACAGCGCGCTCTTGCTGTCGCCCAGCGCACGCATGGTGGCAGCAAGAAAATTATAGAAGAAGGTGAAGATCAGCCCCGCAAACACGATGCGCAGGTAGTTCACCGCAATGGGCAGAATGGCGGTGGGCACTTGCAGCAGCCGCAGCAGCGGGTCTGCCAGCAGCACGCACAAGGCAGAAAAGGTCAAAGAGAACACCGTGCCCGCAATGGCGGTGGTGGAGACCTGACGCTCCACCAGCTTGGTATCTCCCGCGCCAAAGGCGGTGCTGACCAGAATGCCCGCGCCCAGACACATTCCGTTGATGAACAGGATGGCAAGGGTCATCAGGGGGTTGGAGGTGCCCACGGCAGCCAGTGCGTCCTCGCCCACAAACTTGCCCACGATGATGCTGTCGGCGGCGTTGTAGGTAAGCTGGAACAGGTTGCCCAGCACCAGCGGAATGGTAAATTTGATCAGCAGCGGCGTAATAGCACCGCTGGTCATGTCCTTGGTCATGAAAGACGTCCTTCTTTCCTATTTATGGAAGCAGCCGCTTACACGATGCTGGCGCGTCCGCTGAAAATGGCCAGCGCAGCGCGGCTGTTGCAGTTGGCCAGCAGCTGGGCTGCGGCGTGCAGGGCAGCACCGGCGCTGACCGAAGCAGGGATGGCATCGGTGCGCAGCACCTGCTGGGCAGCGCGCTGGGCGTCCTTGCTGGAAACTGCCGCCACATTGTCCACTACATAGGAGTTGAAGTTCTTGGGCACGAGGCCGAAGCCGATGTCCGGGATGTTGTGGGGGCCGGTGACGCCGCCGGTGAGCATGGCCGCCAGCATGGCCCCCAGAAGTCCGTAATTTTTCAGCACAGCTCGTTTTTCCATAGCGCTCCTCCTGTCTGCCAGCCCATGGGGGCGTGGCCCTGTGAAGGGAGTGTATGCGGGGGAGAGCCTGCCCCATGCGTCAGTCTGCCAGATACTCCAGATAGTCGCTCTCCGTGGCGAACAGCTGATAGCTGCCGCCCACCAGTCCCATATATCCTCCGCTGACGAAATAACCCTTCATATCCGTGGCCTCCTTGCTTGATCTTGAGGCTATTATAAAAGAGAAACTATCCAATAAAACGGACAGTTAGGCTTTTCATATGAGAAAAAATGTGGTACACTGGAGAAAAAGGAGGCGGGGGACATGGCCAAGAGCAGGAATCAGAAGGGGAAGCTCCTCTATCTGGCGGAGATCTTTCACCGGGAGACGGACGAGGCGCACGGACTGACACTGGCGGAGCTGACGGAGCGTCTGGCGGCTTACGGCGTGCAGGCGGAGCGCAAGACCCTGTACGCCGACATGGAGGAGCTGCGGCGCTGCGGACTGGACATCGACAGCTGGAAGGAGGGGCGGGAGTACCGCTACCGGCTGGCGTCACGGGAGTTTGAACTGCCGGAGCTGAAGCTGCTGGTGGATGCGGTGCAGGCCTCCCGGTTCATCACGGAGAATAAATCCCGCAGTCTCATCAAAAAGCTGGAGTCGCTGGTCAGCGTCCACGACGCCCGGCAGCTTCAGCGGCAGGTGCTCATCGCCGGACGGGTCAAGACCATGAATGAGAGCATCTACTACAACATCGATAAGCTCCATACTGCCATCGGAGAGGGAAAGCAGATCCGTTTCCAGTACTTTCAGTGGACGGTGGAGAAGAAGGAAGCGCTGCGCCGGGACGGCGGGTGGTACTGCGTCAGCCCATGGCATCTGCGGTGGGACGACGAGAACTACTACCTCATTGCCTACGACGCCGAGGCGGACCGGGTGAAGCACTATCGGGTGGACAAGATGAAGCGCATCACCCTGTTGGAGGCGCCCCGGTTGGGGCAGGAGCGGATGGCTCGGTTTGACCCGGCTGTATACACCCAGCGGCTGTTCGGAATGTACGGCGGTCAGCCGGTGCGGGTGACGCTGGAGGGGGAGAACGAGATGGTGGGCGTGCTCATCGACCGGTTTGGCAAGGAGGTGCCGGTGCTGCCGGTGGACGGGGCGCACTTTCAGGCCTTCGTGGATGTAGCGGTGAGCCCCCAGTTCCTGGGCTGGGTGGCGGGCCTTGGCGGCGGCCTGCGGATCGTTTCACCGGAGCCGGTGGTGCAGAAGATGCAGGCACTGGTGCAGCGTCTGGCGGAGCAGTACTGTGCGCCGGATGGGGACAAGACATCTGTATGACGGTTTTTCTGACAAAAACAAGTGGAAATTCGCTAAAAAGCAGCTCTCGATGTATCGAAGAGCTGCTTTTATGCAGTATATACAGAAAAAAGCGGCGGCGTGCCAATTTGATTGACGGGAGTGACAGCGAAATACACAAAATATATTACGCAAAATGTACGTATAGCAATATTGACAATACGTTAAGACCTTGTTACACTCAAACTAACGGACGGAAAGGTCCGCCGGCAGAGGGCGGACAGGCATCCTGACGGTGGCAGTTGGCGGAAGGAGGCGCACAAGCCCACTGACGAAGGGCCGGACCGTTTGAAAAGCGTAGGACACAAGCAGAGACTCAAGACCCGAAGTAACACAATATGAGAAGAATGAGGAGGCAACTATGCAACACAAAAGACCCCGCCTGATGGCGAAGATCCTTGCGTTTGTTCTGGCAGTTTCCCTCGTATTCCCTGTGTCTGCCTTCGCCAGCGTGGCTGATCTGGCGGATGACACCCGTGTTCCAGGCAAATCTCTGGCAAACACCTACCCCAACCTGCCGGTAGACTGGCAGGTATCTCTGGCTGAGGACACCAAGGACGTCACCGTGAGGGTTCCCGTATCCCTGACCGCTGACGAGCTGACCGCCGCCATCGAGGCGCAGTCCATCAGCTTCTCTCTGGTACGTGACGGCGAGCGTCAGTACCTGAACCCCGAGAAGTTCCCCAACCCCTGGGAGGGCGGCACACTGGATCAGTGGGTCACCCAGAACAACAAAGAGACCGTCCAGATGTTTGACATCAAGGAGATGGGTATCGAGACCGACAACGACGGTAAGGTGTATCTGAAGGTCCTGATGGACATCAACTGCTACTTCTACACCACCCGTTTCGGCGCCGTTGACTACAGCGCTCCCCACAACAACGGCGGTGCGTATCTGGACATCTGCGGCTACTTCAACTTCAACGCCATCGTGGCGGAGAAGACCGTGGGCAGCGTGGCTACGAAGGTCGTTCCCTATGACACCTTCCGCACCATCTATGAGCTGTACGACGATGTGGATGCTCTGGCCAACGCCGAGACCGATCTGTACGTCTCCCGTGAGTCCATGGGCCGTTCCACCACCGACGGCTATGACATCCCCTACGTGATCATTGCCGACCAGAAGGCGTCCGTGGATCGCTGGCTGGAGTACACCGAACTGGTGGAGCAGGATCCCGATCTGGTCCTGGCTCAGCTGAAGGAAGGCAAGTGGGATGACCTGCGTGTCCCCATGTTCGCCTCCAACGTCCACTCCAACGAGAATGCCGCCGTCAACGGTATTCTGGAGTTCGGCCATATGCTGCTGGAGAACGAGACCGTTGACGTCAAGACCCTGACGGGCTTCACGGATGCCGGTAAGGCGCTTCTGGCCGAGGAAATGGCAAGAAACAATGCCAAGACTCCCGACCTCATCAAGGATTACGCCTCCTATCTGGGCTACATCCGTGGCGAGAACGGCTACAACCACTGGACCACCAGCGGTTCCTCCAAGGGCCTGTACTCCGGCCAGCTGGATCTGGAGAAGTACTACAACGTTGAGAGCGAAACCGTGAATATTAAGGAACTGCTGACCGACGTGTTCGTCGTCATCGTTCCTGAGCAGAACGTGGAGGGTTATGAGCACATGACCCGTACCACCGGTCAGGGCTATGACCCCAACCGTGACGAGGCCAACCAGACTCTGTTTGAGGATGCCAACGCTATGGCTCTGGTGAACAAGTTCAATCCCATGGTCTTTACCGAGATCCATGGCCGTGTGGACGCCGTCCTCATTGAGCCCTGCACGCCTCCCCACGAGCCCAACTACGAGTATGACCTGATCGCTGAGCAGTTCATTAAGCTGGGCGAGGCCGTCGGTGTCGGCGCCATCGCCAACAACCCCGATCACAACAGCTTCGAGATGCCTTTCCGGGATTTCCTGAGAGGCAACGAGGATTCCCCTACCGGCAAGGAGTGGACCCAGCCCTGGGATGATATGACCACGGCTTACGGTTCTCAGTATCCCGTGCTGATCGGCACCGCCGGCATCACTTGGGAGCTGCCCGTGTACAGCGATATCAGCGCCGAGTACATGGTTCCCTACGGCCTGATGACCCAGGCTATGTTCATCCGTGACAACAAGATCTCCATGCTGGAGAATCAGGCCAAGCTGTTCTCCCGTGGCGTGAACAACACCAACTCCAACGCCGATGTGGCTCCCTGGTACGTGAACCAGTACGACGAGGCCGGCGCTCAGGCTGAGCTGATGCGTCCCGTGTACGACGGCGAGGGCCAGAACGGCAACTTCTACCCTGAGTGCTACATCATCCCCTTGGATCGTGACAACCAGAAGAACCTCTTCGACGCCGCTGCGGAGCTGAAGTATCTGACCCGCAACGATGTCAAGGTCAACGTGGCCACCGAGTCCTTCGTCTATGACGGCGTGACCTATCCCGAGGGCACCACGGTCATCTCCATGTATCAGGCCAAGCGTTCTCTGGCTAACAGCCAGCTGTACGACGGCACCTTCATCAGCGTGTGGTCCGGCCTGTACTCCGAGAGCTTTGCCCAGCGCAGCCATGCTCGTGGCTATGACCGCATCATCGTGGCCGAGCCCGCTGCCTACGAGACCATCATGCAGTCCTGCCAGGCTACCATCGACTATGAGGGCACTCTGGCCGCTCTGGCTGAGTGCACCGCCGACTTCGACGGCGTCGAGAATGCCGATGTCATCATCGACAACGTCTCCAACGATTCCGCCAATGCCGTCAACGCTCTGCTGAACGCCGGCAAGACCGTGGCCATGATCACCGAGGGCGAGGAGAAGGGCAACTTCCTGTGCTCCTATGAGGACTTCCTGACCATCGCCGATGAGTATGTCGTGACCGCCACCGGCGTGTACGGCGCCAACTACAAGGCCGCCGTCATCGACAACCCCACCGTGTATCTGCCCGGTAAGCCCGCCAACAACACCAGCGGCTACGTGGAGACCACTCTGCGCTCCGGCTCTTACAACTATCGTTTCGACTGGCTGGCTCTGACCAATATGGGCTTCACCGTCACCGACGACCTCTCCGCTGCCAACGTCATCGTGGGCTCCCGTGCTCTGAATGATGAGGCTCTGGGCGCTGTCAAGGCCGGTACTCCCTACATGGGCTATACCGCCACCGCCGTTAGCCGGGTCAGGGAGCTGGTGGGTCTGGAGATTTCTTCCTGCGAGATGGGTACCGACTTCCTGGGCCGCGTGGTGTATCCCAACAACACTCTCATCAACGCCACCTACATCAACGAGGGTGACGACGTGATGTACGAGTATGGTACCTATTGGTTCTCCAAGATTCCCGACGGTGCTACCGTTCTGGTGCAGAACGCCGGGAAGGATCCCCTGCAGGGCTGCATCTGCCTGACCGACGACGGTCTGGTGAAGCAGTTCGAGACCTACAACAACGGTGTGGTGGGCTTCGAGTATCAGTCCGGCAACATGGACATCGCTCTGTTTGCCAATGTACTGAACCACAAGATCCATCAGACGGATGAATTCACCTTCATCAGCAACTTCATCTTCTCTCGCAGCCTGAGCGCCGTCGCTTACGAGGGTGTCCAGCAGCCTGAGAATCCTAAGCCCGACAACCCCGACCCCAAGCCCGATCCTAAGCCCGGTGATTCCGGTACCACCGATCCCAAGCCCACTACGCCTCCCGAGACCGGCGACAGCAGCAACGTGATGCTGTGGGTGGCTGTGGCCGTCATCAGCTGCGGTATGATCCCCGCCGCTGTGGTGGTCCTGAAGCGTAAGGCTCGCTGAATCACTCGCTGTGAGAGGTCTGCGTGACCGTCACATGAGAGGATAAGCACCAACTGCAAAAGCGTGTCCGCCGCAGGCTTCGGCCTGCGGCGGGCATTTCCTCATGGGAAAGTGTGCTTCCGAAGGGGGATTTTTCCCGAATGAGAGGTGTTTCCCGGCGTGAGGATACCCCTGCGGGAACAGCACGGAAGAACATTGCGGAGAAACAGCGCTCCGGCCATGCGGCCGGGGCGCTGTTTGCGGGGCTTGCGCTGTTTGCGGGGCTTGCGCTGTTTGTGGGGCTTGCGCTGTTTGTGGGGCGGGCATGGGCTGGGGCAGCGGGGGGATCAGCGGCCGGACATAGAGCGCAGTTCCTGTACCTTTTGCCGGATGGCCGCCAGTGCCTGCTGGGGGTCGGCGGCGTCGGCGGTGGCCTCCTCCATGGGGCAGAGGCCCGTGCCGGTTCGATTCAGGATGGACTCCGCCACCTCATCGCAGGTATAGGGAACACCGTATTGGGTGAGAATGGCCGTGGCCCGGCGGCTCATCACCGGGGCATAGACCATCGCCGGGTGCAGCAGGGTATAGAGCCATGCGGCTCCGGCACCCACCACCCGATCGGCCACGCTCCAGCCGGAAAGGCCCTCCTCCAGCCAGCTAAGAAGGGGCGCTACCCCCCGAAGCTGGGTGGTGCGGATCTCCTCGTCCCGGCACAGGGCGCAGGTGCAGTCAATGGTTGTCAGGGCCTCCTTGGCCCGTTCCAGATCAGTCATGGTGCAGAACCTCCATTGCTATAATTCGTGAAATCAGATGCGGAGACGGAAGGTGCGGGGAGCCAGCCGGTAAACCAGAAGCAGGGACACGGCGTAGTATTTGTCCTGGTCGGAGGAGATCACGTCGTTGTTGGAGAGCCCCCCCGATGAGGGTCAGGAAAACCAGAAGGTGGAAGAAGCTGCCCGCAGGGAGGGTCAGGTGCAGCTTGTGACCGGCCAGCGTCAGGGGCAGCAGGAACATCAGACCGAAGTACAGCTTCGGATCGTTTACCAGAAGCTTCATGGTTCCCTCTCATGTGAGAGTGGATAGCATATATGGATGCTATCACACGCATGAGGCACCTGTCAAGGAAAGGCCTTGCCGGGGGCGGTGAGGTTTGCTATAATAAGACGAAAAGCAGCAAGGAGGGGGGAGAAAGGATG
>ENA-ORTW01001277-ORTW01001277.1-human-gut-metagenome-genome-assembly--contig:-NODE-1277-length-27408-cov-11.646474_pt1 | contig 27408 bp, 17 predicted proteins | sample MGYA00242072_ERZ509193 | MGnify/ENA primary metagenome ERZ509193 (study PRJEB26280, sample SAMEA2338813) | human gut metagenome | biome: human gut; feature: human-associated habitat; material: faeces... | reverse complement strand
GCACTTGACACAAACTCGGCATGCGCAAAAAGCGTGCGCAGAAATGAGAGGAAAATATGTGGATCGCAGATCAATGGAAAGATTATGAAGTGCTGGATACTTCCAGCGGAGAAAAGCTGGAACGCTGGGGAGATTATCTTCTCGTGCGTCCCGATCCGCAGGTCATCTGGAATACCCCCCGCAAAAATCCCGGCTGGAAAAAGAAAAACGGCCATTATCATCGCAGCTCCAAGGGCGGCGGCGAATGGGAATTTTTCAATCTGCCCGAGGAATGGAGCATCCATTACCGCGAACTGACCTTCCGTTTAAAGCCGTTTAGCTTCAAACATACCGGTCTGTTTCCGGAACAGGCAACAAACTGGGACTGGTTTGGCAACCTGATTGCCAACGCTGGCCGCCCGGTTAAAGTGCTGAATCTGTTCGCCTACACCGGCGGCGCTACCCTGTCCGCAGCGAAGGCAGGCGCAGCAGTCACCCATGTGGACGCTTCCAAGGGCATGGTTACCTGGGCAAAAGAAAACGCAGCGGCTTCCGGTCTTTCCGATGCTCCGATCCGCTGGCTCGTAGATGACTGTGTAAAATTTGTCGAACGTGAAATCCGCCGCGGCAACCACTATGATGGCATCATCATGGATCCTCCCTCCTACGGCAGAGGTCCTAAAGGCGAAATCTGGAAAATTGAAGAGAGCATCTATCCCTTCATCGAACTGACAACTCAGATTCTGTCCGATGACCCGCTCTTTTTCCTGATCAACTCCTATACAACCGGTCTACAGCCTGCTGTTTTAAACTATATGATGCAGACTGCCATTACGCCGAAATTCGGCGGACACACCGAAGCATCCGAAATCGGACTGCCCGTTACAGACAACGGACTGGTGCTGCCCTGCGGCGCGTCCGGACGCTGGAGCAAACAATAGAATGCACGCTCTGCGAGCATTCTATTGTCATGAGTAACGCAGCGTCTCTCACCCCTGCAGCATTCGAACCAATCCCAGAATCCACTTCCGATACCCCGGAATAAGCCGCTCCGCCAGACTGCCCGATGTGTAGCTAATCGGCGGCTCTCCGGGGAAGAAGCAATACATTCGATACAAATAGACTGCGACCATCAGCACTACAATCACGCCCGCAGCCGTCATCAGCCCTTTCGCTTTTTTCCCAAACCCATACCGCATAACCACCAGATAAGCAGCCCATAGAATCCACAGAAGCCCCAGCGGATTCATCTGCATTCCCCTCTGAAACTGCCCTGTGATAAAAAAGAACACCGCCCGCGTCATCCCACAGCCGGGACAAGGCAGACCAAATAAAAACACGGAGGGACAGAACGCATGAAACATCGCATGCGCTGCAATATCATACAAAACAAACACGACAGCAAAGCCCCAATAAGCCCCCACGTCTTTGCGAATTCTACCTATAATAGCTGTTGTTTTTTTATCTTCCCTTCTCCCTGATATCTTCACCGCAGTTTTTTCTCCTCCAGCCAGATTTTCTTCCCTTCCGTCCGAATCAGTCCTTCCTCCTTCATCCGTCCCAGTTCGCGCATCATCGCGCTGCGATCCACAAACAGATAGTCCGCGCAGTCCGTATAGGAAAACGGCAAAGAAAAACCATCTCTGCCCTTCCGGCGGTTCAAAAACTGAAAATACGTCATCAGCTTCTGCCGCAGCGTCTTCTGCCCCAGCACATCCGCGTGCATCAGCGCACGTTTCTGGGTTCCCATCAGAATTTCCTCCAGAAGCTGCCCGCGCTTTTCATATTTTTTATAAGCCGACGACAGCTTTCTGTCGTTCAAAAAAGCGACCTGGCAGCCGGAACGCGAAATGACGTAGCATACGCCCTCCACATCCGGAAAGCATTTCCGTGTAAAACTCTCCTTCGGCTCATAATAATCCAGAATCCGTCGCTGTCCCTCCTGATTCATACTCTCCAAAAAGGCGGTTCCGCTCAGCATAACGCCCACATTGTCCGCATCGTCGTCCTGATTCATCAGCACCTTGCGCTTTCCAAACGTCCGGATATTCAACATCCCGTCCGCTGCCAAACGCTCCTGCTGTTCTTTTGTCAAGTCCCAAAAGCCAATAAATTGTTCCATATTTTCACACCATCATGTAGTCTATTTTTGTGCAAACCACTATATTTTGTATTATATCCTATATTTGTTGCTTGTGCAACTATTTTATCAGGACTTCGGTTATATAATAATGCTTGCACTCCACAGTAGAAGAACACTGCCGGAGCATGTCAGATTTTATGTTAAATCTCGAGAAACTGTCATTTACTCCGTTTTCCGAGATTTTTGCACGAAAAAGGAGAGGGAGACTATGAAAATCATCAAGAGGAACGGCTCTGAAGCCACTTTCGATTCCGAAAAAATTGTGGCGGCCATCACAAAGGCCAACAACTCTGAGGAAGGAACCAGACTTTCTCCGGAACAGATTCACGATATTGCAGACTACGTCGAATATAAATGCAACAAGATCGGACGCGCTGCATCCGTAGAAGAAGTACAGGATATGGTAGAAAACCAGATCATGGCAACCGGCGCTTTCGACCTCGCGAAGCACTATGTCCAGTACCGCTATCAGCGCTCTCTGATCCGCAAATCCAACACCACGGATACCCGGATCCTTTCGCTGATCGAATGCAACAACGAAGAGGTCAAACAGGAAAATTCCAACAAAAACCCTACGGTCAACAGCGTACAGCGTGACTACATGGCAGGTGAGGTCAGCCGAGACTTAACCCAGCGCCTTTTACTGCCTTCCGACATCGTAGAGGCTGACCAGAAGGGACTGATCCACTTCCACGATTCCGACTACTTCGCACAGCACATGCACAACTGCGACCTCGTAAACCTCGAGGATATGCTGCAGAACGGCACCGTCATCAGCGAAACCAAAATTGAAAAGCCCCACAGCTTTTCCACAGCCTGCAACATCGCGACCCAGATCATCGCGCAGGTGGCAAGCAACCAGTACGGCGGACAGAGTATTTCTCTCGCACACCTCGCGCCTTTCGTACAGGTTTCCCGGGAAAAGATCCGCACCGAAGTTGCCGAAGAAATGAAAATTCTCAACACCCAGGCGACTCCCGAACAGCTCAACGATATCGTGGAAACCCGTCTGCACCGTGAGATCACCAAGGGCGTACAGACCATTCAGTACCAGATCATCACCCTGATGACCACAAACGGCCAGGCACCGTTTTTGACGGTCTTCATGTATCTGAATGAGGCAAAAAATGCACAGGAAAAAAAGGATCTCGCACTGATTATCGAAGAAACCTTAAAACAGCGCTATCAGGGTGTCAAGAACGAAGCAGGCGTATGGATTACTCCCGCGTTCCCCAAGCTGATCTATGTGCTCGAAGACGACAACGTGGAAGAGGATTCCGAATACTTCTACCTGACACAGCTCGCAGCAAAATGCACCGCAAGGCGTCTGGTTCCTGATTATATTTCTGAAAAGAAAATGAAAGAATTAAAAGAAGGCAACTGCTTCCCCGTTATGGGCTGCCGCAGCTGCCTGAGTCCCTGGAAGGATGAAAACGGCAATTACAAATTCTACGGCCGCTTCAACCAGGGCGTCGTAACCATCAACCTACCTGACGTCGCACTTTCCTCCGGCGGGGATTTCAAGAAATTCTGGGAAATTTTCGACGAGCGTCTTGATTTGTGCTATCGCGCCCTGATGCTTCGCCATAAGCGTTTAGAGGGTACGTTATCTGACGCTGCCCCGATCCTCTGGCAGTACGGTGCTCTTGCCCGTCTCAAAAAAGGCGAAACGATCGACAAGCTGCTCTACGGCGGCTACTCCACGATTTCCCTTGGCTATGCTGGTCTGTACGAATGTGTCAAATACATGACCGGCAAATCCCACACCGATCCGGAAGCGACCCCATTCGCACTGGAAGTCATGCAGCACATGAACGATGCCTGCGACAAATGGAAACGGGAAACCAATATCGCGTTCTCCATTTACGGTTCTCCGATCGAAAGTACAACCTACAAGTTCGCCAAATGCCTGCAGAAGCGTTTCGGCATCATCGACGGCATAACGGACAAGAACTATATCACCAACAGCTACCATGTGCACGTTACCGAGCCAATCGACGCTTTTTCCAAACTGAAATTCGAGTCCCAGTTCCAGGCGCTTTCCACCGGTGGGGCGATCAGCTATGTGGAGGTTCCCGACATGCAGGACAACATCCCGGCTGTCATTCAGGTCATGCGCTTTATCTACGACAACATCATGTACGCAGAGTTAAACACCAAGAGCGACTATTGCCAGGAATGCGGTTATACCGGCGAAATTCAGATCGTTGAGGATGAACACAAAAAGCTCATTTGGAAATGTCCGAAATGCGGCTGCACCGATCAGAACAAATTAAACGTCGCAAGGCGTACCTGCGGCTACATTGGCACTCAGTTCTGGAATCAGGGACGGACGCAGGAAATTAAAGAGAGGGTGCTTCATCTATAATGAACTACGGTACAATCAAAAACTGTGATATTGCAAACGGAGAGGGCGTACGGGTTTCCCTTTTCGTCTCCGGCTGCACTCATCACTGCCATAACTGTTTCAACCCGGAAACCTGGAGCTTTTCCTACGGCTCCCCATTCGATGAACAAGCGCAAAGCAAACTGCTTACGCTGCTTTCCCCAGATTATATCGACGGGCTGTCCCTGCTGGGCGGAGAACCGTTTGAACCGGATAACCAGCGGGCGCTTGTCCCTTTCCTGAAAAAAGTCCGTGCGCAGTATCCCGGTAAAACAATCTGGTGCTATACCGGCTATACCCTGGAATCAGATCTTTTGTCCGAAAGCCGTGCTCGGTGCGAATGCACGGATGAGATGCTTTCCCTGCTCGATGTCCTCGTTGATGGGGAATTTATCGAGGCTCAGAAAAACATCAGCCTTGCATTCCGCGGCTCCGAAAATCAGCGCCTGATCGACGTTCCCGCAACGCTTTCTTCCGGCAGCGTGGTGTGGCACGGGCTCGTCAGCCAGAATATTTCTATGAAATATTAAAATTTCCTCAGAGCCTTTCGGCAAGTACAAAATCTGCTTGTCGGAAGGCTCTGATTCCATGTAAAAGAAAATTTCAGCAGTTACAGTTTTCCCCGCACCGTTTATGAAATCTTCGTGAAATCCAGTCTTTTCCACTTGTTTTTCACTCCCGGTGCAGTATACTTAAAAGCAGGAGGAACAACGGTTCTCCGCTTTTTAAACCACGGAAAATCCGTACTCGTTCCCGCCGGAAAGGATGTGACAGCCGATGGAGATTACAGTCGCGGATGATATCAGCGCCGAGTACCGCGGTCTGGTGCAGAGCATTCTGGACAATCCCGAATTCAAAAAGCTTCAACGGTATAAGCAGCATTTTCAGACAACCCGCTTCATGCACAGTCTGAACGTTTCTTATATCTCCTGGCTCATTGCCAGAAAGCTCGGATGGGATGCCCAAACAGCTGCCCGGGCCGGACTTCTTCATGACTTCTGTGTTTACGATTTCAAAGATAAGCTTCCCAAAGGGGAAATACAGGCCTACTATCATCCCAGAGTGGCCGCCAGCACCAGCGAAAGGCATTTCCTGATTTCCGACAAAGAGCGACAGGCGATCCTGTCCCACATGTTTCCGCTTGGACCTCTTCCCGAAAGCCGGGAGGCATGGTTAATCAGCCTTGCCGATAAACTCTGTGCCATTTCAGAGTTTTGCTGCTTCCGCATTGCTTTGGCACGCAGGCATAAGGTTGTTATCAGCTACGGCTGATCCCAATCCCTGCGAATATTCTATTTTCTCGTACAATAGAATGATGCATGCTCTGCGAATATTCTATTGTACGAAACAACAAAACGTGCGAAACACCTTCGATCTGAAAGTGTTTCGCACGTTTTTATTCATGACAATAGAATGCTCGCAGAGCGTGCATTCTATTGTTTTCTTACTTACTGCTTCTCCGGAACGCTGATCTTGATATGAACCTCTCTCAGCTGCTTCTCGTCTACCTCTGCAGGAGCGCCCATCATAACGTCCTGAGCATTCTTGTTCATCGGGAACGGAATAATCTCGCGGATGCTGTCTTCACCTGCAATCAGCATAACCATACGGTCTACGCCGGGAGCAATCCCTGCGTGCGGCGGTGCGCCGTAGCAAAATGCATTGTACATAGCAGGGAATTTCGCTTTCACATCTTCTTCGCCCAGTCCAACCAGCTCGAACGCTTTTACCATGATCTCAGGATCGTGGTTACGCACCGCACCGGAAGACAACTCAATTCCGTTGCAGACCAGATCGTACTGATATGCCAGAATCTCCAGCGGATCCTGATTCTCCAGCGCTTCTACGCCGCCCTGAGGCATGGAGAAAGGATTGTGGCAAAATTCCAGTTCGCCGGACTCTTCGCCGATTTCGTACATCGGGAAATCAACAACCCAACAGAACTCATAGCATTCTTTTTTCATATAGCCATCGAAGGATGTGCCAACCAGCTTGCGAATAACACCTGCAGTCTTCTGTGCTGCGCCCAGGGTACCTGCACTCAGTGCTACAAAGTCACCATTCTTTAAGCCGAGAGCTTCTATAACAGCGTCCTTCTTTTCCTGCAAGAACTTCGCAATACCGCCAGCCAGCTCACCGTTTTCATCCATCTTAAACCAGTATGCCTTCTGACCGCTGATCACTTCTACTTCTGCGCACATCTTATCGATCTGCTTTCTGGTACCCTTGAAATCAGGCGCTACGACAGCCTTTACCGTCTTGCCTGCAAAGGGTTCAAAGCCGCAGTCTGCCAGAGCTTCTGTCGCATCCTGAACCAGCAGGCTGATTCTCAGATCTGGCTTATCGGAGCCGTATTTCTCCATGGCCTCTCTGTAGGGAATTCGTTTGAAGGGAGCAGTAGAGGCTTCATGATAAATACCATACTTTGCAAAAATCGGAGGAAGAACGTCTTCCAGAACAGCAAAGACATCTTCCTGATTGGCAAATGCCATTTCCATATCCAACTGATAGAATTCACCCGGAGAACGGTCTGCTCTCGCATCCTCGTCTCTGAAACAGGGAGCAATCTGGAAATAACGGTCAAAGCCAGAAGCCATCAACAGCTGCTTGAACTGCTGCGGAGCCTGAGGCAGCGCGTAAAACTTACCCGGATGCTTTCTGGCAGGAACCAGATAGTCTCTTGCACCCTCCGGAGAAGAGCAGGTCAGGATCGGCGTTGTAATTTCCATGAAATCATGGGCAACCATTGCGGAACGAAGATCTGCTACAATCTTGCTTCTTAATACGATCTTGGATTTTACCTCCGGATTTCTGAGATCCAGATAACGGTATTTCAGTCTTGTATTTTCATCTGCTTCTTTCGAACGGTTAATCTGGAACGGAAGCTCCTGATACTGGCATTTGCCCAGTACCTTAACGGTTTCGGGAACTACTTCAATATCCCCGGTTGCCAGCTTCGGGTTCTTCGAGCTGCGCTCCCGCACGGTTCCTGTTACTTCAATGGTAGACTCTGTATTGATTGCAGAAAACTGCTCCATCAGATCTTCTGTTTCAACGACGATCTGTGTCGTTCCATAAAAATCTCTCAGGATAACAAATCCGAGATTTTTGCTCACCTTACGGATGTTCTCAAACCATCCGACCAGAGTTACTTTTTCTCCTGCGTTTTCCAGTCTGAGCTGGCCGCAGTTGTGTGTTCTTCCCTGCATCTGTATTCTCACATCTCCTTTTGCGATATCAATCCATATGTAACAAATTATACCACCCTGCAAACAGGCACGTCAATATGTGGTGTTGGAAATTCACGCGCCATTTTATGAGTAAAAAGAGCTGCAAAGCAGTGGAAAACATCAAAGATGCGATTCATGACAATAGAATGTTTCAAGTGAACTGTGGAACAGAAAAACCCGTAGAACCGAAGTTCTACGGGCATCTTACGCTTGAGCACAATATTTAAAATTTAATTTCCTATGTTCGAATTACTCGATGATGGAAACTACACGGCCGGAACCAACGGTTCTGCCGCCTTCACGATATCAGACCGATGTATTGCGGTGTGTAAATGATGATTTTTCGTGTGATTTGTGTGGAAAAATCCAGATTTTCCGTTGTGTCCGTGTGGTTTTTAGGGATTTTGTTATCATGGTGTTATCACATATCTCTTAATACTAATTTTAAAGTATATGCTCTATTATCCTCAATGCTGTAACTCTCTACTTACATTAATCAACTCTTCAATAATAGAATTTACCTCATCCATTAATGATTTATTCCATTCTTCGTTATCTGCTGGTTTAAAACTTTTAAATAAAATGCTAAAATCATCCTGACTTTTTCCATCGCCTTTTACATCTGGCGTTAATACTATTACTCTTTTTACCGGTCGCATATTTAAACGTTTTCCCCAACCACCGAATAGATATTCTGATCGTGTATTATTATAATATGCTTGCAATTGTCCTATACTTCCTCGTTGTCCATTTGCTTCAATAGAATATATTTTTCTATATTTACACTCTAGTACAATTGACCCTAAGTACCAGCCGTTCTTAATATCATATACATAAATCAAAATATCCGGTCGATTATGCATTTTAGAATATTCTTGTGTTTTGGCAACGTAAAGCGGCGATGATATATCTGTTTTTTTGTTTTCAAAAACAAGCGGTTTATCAAATATGACTTTCAATCTAACGTCATCATTTTTAAATTCAATTGATGTTCCAACATTTAAAAACGGAAACAATATTTTCCCTGAAAATACTCTTGCCCAATCTGGTTCATTCATTTCATATTGTTGCGATAATAAATGAACTACTTTAAAATAGCACCACATCTCATACAAATAGCTACTTCTTTTCCATGTATATGAAAATTCTGGATCAAATTCTACCTTAAAAGTTTCCCTTTTTAATTCTAGATACATCTGATAAAGAGTATTATAACGAGTATCCATTATAAAAGAATGTGGTATATATGGCCTCGATATTTTTCCAACTTTCAAATACCATTCTTGCGTTTTTAACAATGAAGTTATTTTCTTTAATTTTTGTGCTACATTCTTAAATTCTGAAATACTCTTTTCCCACTCATTTTTATATTGAACAGTTCTTCCAGAATCAAAATTATTAGTATAATCTCGTAACTCTACCAATAATTCCAAAAAAACATTTAACCTATTTTCATAATCAATGATGATATTCTTTAATATCCTATTATCTTGAATATCATAATTAATAACTTTAACCGGTACTTTATACGTTGCTTCCGATCCTGCTCTAGTAGCATATCTTCTTATGCTTTCTTCATCAAGTCTACAATTTTTATTATTTCCCACCTTTTTATATTCTGTTACAATTTCGCACCTTGGATTTTCAGCAATATCCATCAACGCAACAAGAAGTGACTGTGCATATTTTCTTATGACTATAAAATCATATAAAACTTTTGGTGGAACATTCCCGTATTTTTGATTACCTAAACCAATATTTCTCCGAACGATATCTTGTGCTAATCCCACCATCTCCTTTTCCAAATCATCTTTCATCATAATCCATTCATCAAGATTCATTGGTTTTGGAAGCACTTGCAATGTTCCATAATACCATTTTTCATAACAATATACTGAAATTTGAAATGTATCAACACACAAAGCATCAAAACCACTATTTACTTTGTATAAAATAAATGGTTCATGACTTGGTATTCTATAAATATGCCCCTCTGAATCATACGCAATCTTTCGATCATCAAGTGGCACTATGTCTAATGCTTCCAAATACAATTTAGCATTTTCGTCTTCCGAATCAAATAATATTTCTATTTCATCATTTTCTTCTATACTTAAAGTTACTACTTCTTTCTTCCAAACTTCTTTTTCATCGTCAAAAAATATTACTCCCTCTTGATGCGTTTCTACTGGGAAGCTTTTTATAACTTGCAATTTAAATGGCAAATTAGATACAATAGCCATATGATTCCAACTCCCTTTGTTTTTGAACTACGATCTCTCTACATAATTTAAACTCTGATAAATCCTGATATTCGTCAAAAATTTGATATATGTTTTTCGAGCTCTTATCATTTAATATTTCTCCCAACTGATTTTCCGGACCACGTACTTTAGTCAAAACTCTCTGTGCAATCTGTAAATCTATTCCAATTGCAAAAGTAAACTCGCCAATATTAGATTTTGGAAGATTCCATAAATACATATCAATATTTTTTACGATTCTCGGTCCTACACCGTATTTTGAACTTACACTATGTAACAATGTATGAATATCCCATAATAATTGATGAACACGGATCATATCCTGTTCAGAACTTGTAACAATTATTGAATTATAATCATCCATACTCCAGTTTACATTAACAAGTGATCCATATTTTTTCTTTTCCCATTCTTTTGCATAATTTAAGACATCCAATTGAATTACATTTGCTCTATCCAGAACTTTATCAGAAAAATGATATGTTGATTCATCAACATTAATAGTTCCTACAAATTTAACGTTTTCCCCTATTGTTATTTTATATGGATAATCTGCAGAATTATACAATCTTCCACTATACTGTTTATCATACAATTGTAATTCTGGATTTTTAACTGGTTGTTCCAAAAGAGACAAAAACTTACTAAAATAATGCTCAACTCTTGCTAAGTTCATTTCATCAAAACACACTATGTATATTTTATGTTCATCATTCTGTGCTCTAACCAAAAAATCTACCAATCCAGAATCTGATGCTCTATACACCATATGTACTAAATCCACATATCCAAGTAAATCTGAATCGTCATTCCAAGACGGCCTTACTGGTATAAATAGCAATCTATTTTCATCCGGATTATTTGCATTAGTATTAATTCCCAAAGCTTTGGCATAAATATCCACAATTGCTGATTTTCCTGTTCCACTCAAACCAGATAGAATAACGAGACTATTACATTTCAAAGCAGTATGAATATTTACAAAATCTTTCATATTATAGAACAACGGATCTTTCCTTTTTTGACTGTGATAATCCATAGAAGCAATAATTAATTCATCATTTTTTTCTGTAGTATCGATTTCGATAATACCTTCATTGTTCATCCGTATATTTTTTCCTGCCTCACTTATTTCTTTTTCAATTTTATCTTCTTCTATTTGAGTTCTTGTATTACTCTCTTCTATTGTCGAATTTTTCAACAACTAATCTTCAATATTAGCATAAATATTTTCTGGTAAATACAAAATTGTTGGATTCAAAGATAACTGATAAACCCAATATTCATTATAATCACTGATATTTACAATCCCTATTTTTTCACAATCAAAAATAATTCCTCCCTGCGTGTTTTGTCTATAATCTAAAATATGTCCTATTGCATACATTGATCCATCTTCCTCCATCCATATAACAAATGAAGGGATAAATGCGTCTGTATAATAACCATATGTACTTCCTACACTTTTTTTATTTCTTAAAGTATCAATAAATTCTTCTTTATTTTCGTACTCTCTAAATAATTTCCAATTTCTATCATTCGCCCACTCAATTACTTCTTTATTATCCTTAGAACAAAATACGGGAATAGCATAATACTTTGTATCGCTTTCAAATTTAGGTGGTTTACTTACTAAATTTGTTTTTCTGCTTAGCATATTAGCATGTCCACCTTCATTAACTTTATAAGAATAGATAAATAACTTATCCTCTACTTCCTGTTTAAAATTTTCAATTCTACTTTCCTCTGTAGAATATTCATCATCATTGATTGCATAATCATCTTCAAACGAACTAATAAATCCGGACACAAATGTTGGACTTTCTTGTGGTAATAAAAGTGATTTTACTCTATACTGAATATAAGAACCTTTATTTATAAAAACATTATCTCTTCCATCAGCCTCGTCTTCATCAGCTAAAACTCCAATATATTCTCTATTTTGCATATCCATTACTAACACCTCCAACTTTTTCTATCAATGATTTAATATTACTTTTTAAAACAATTTTATCACACGGTAACCTCTTCATTTTCATTACTTCCGAATAACTAAAGTCTGTTTCTATAATCCATATCTCTTTGTACTTATCTCGTTTAATAGATTCTTCGTATGCATCTGACCATTTATATAATTGTTCAACATTATAAAATGGAAATTTATCTTTATTTATATCCTTCTTAGAAAAACATAACACTTTCGGTGCTCTTTTAAACACTTCTTGATAATTTATATTCTCCTGCTTACACAAGTCGAGTTCATACTCTAATCTTCTAATATTTTCTTTTAAGCTACCTATTTCATCTTCCAATTTTGCGTTTTCGTATGTTTTTTCCTCAACTTGTCTTCCTAATTTTCCTTTTTCCTTTTGCAATCGCAAGATTTCCTTCTGATAGTCTTCTCCTTCAATTCTTAAACCTTGAATCGTATTCTGTAATTTTTTATTTTTTATTTGTAACTGTTGTACTTCTTTTTCATAATCCTCATCTTTTTCTTTTCCAATATCTTCTGGCTTATTTTTTCCTTCTATAATTAATTCTTTTTTCTTTTTTTCCGTTTTCTTTAAACTTATTTGTTCTATTTTTTGTTCTATTACATCACGTTCATCTTTATCTCTCAACCATTTTTTTGCCAAATCAACAATCGCATCATCTATTTCCGTTTCATTTAATGCATCTAAAAAAATACTACTCTGATATTTTCCCTTTTTTTTCCTTTCTAACGCTGCACATATTAATGCTTCAGGTGCCATCCATACATTTTTGGTAAAACCTTGTACTGTAAATCCTTTTGTCACCGCTTTTTTTATAATCATCTGAAGTATATTTGTATCCAATAATTTTATTATATTTTTCGAAAAATCAATCTCTCCCATACTTCCTCCTAAGTAAAATAACGTTCATAAATATATTTACTATTATACTTCAAATTCTATTAAGAATAAAGTCAAACTAACCACTGTTCATCTATATTTCTCTTCTAAAAAAACTGCAATACTTTGTTTTTCAAAATACTGCAGCTTTTTTTCGAAATATTACCTACATTATCAGGTATCGGTCATCTATATTATTAACTAATTGCATCATTAAAATATTACTGCTATAAAAATATGGGGGTTACCATAACGGTAGGCGGTTAGTCCTTCAACAGAGGGACTGTGACCCTCTGATTACATAGAAACCCGCAAGGGAATCCACTGGAAAGGAGGGCTAAGCCATGAGTATTGTTGACTTTATAGCAGTGGTAAGTTTCGGCTTAACCTGCTTTAGTCTTGGATATACCTTTTGCAAGGATAATAATAAGTTACAAAAATAGCCGCCCCGGTCTGCAAACTAGGCGACTATCTTTGATATTCTAACAGCAAATCGGACTAACCGTCTATCGGTAGCACTCTTTCTACAATTATATTATCATGCAATTAATAAAATGTCAAAATTTTCTTTCTTACATAACACTTTTATAAATCCAGTTAACTTTTAAGCAGTTTCTTCTCAATACATAATATCATGCAGAACACTTTCTTCCGCAACATTCTTAATAGTATTCATCCTCCGCACCCATTCCATCTGATCCTGCATCTTCATTTCTTCTGTCACGCCCCACTGTTCAGCTATCTGTTCCACCAGCATCTCGACTTTTTCTCTTGCTTCTTTACCGACCTGATTCAGATGTTCCGTCAGTTTCCCGGTCAGTACCAGATACTGATACCGGACATTCCTGTGTTCCTTCAAAAACTGCTTTCGCATTATTCCATATTTCCCATATGTAGGTTCTTCCTCATTGATTTCCAGATCCGGCAGATAATAATCTCCATGCAATGTATAGCTCAGTCCGTTCTTTTCATTCCATATTCTTTTATTTCATTAAGAATAATGATAATTTCAAATTTGCTTCCGTCCTCTAATTCAAGAAGAATCACATAATCAGAATCTCAATCTGGTAAAATGGAACTTATCTTCAACTTCTTACTGTAGTTAATTGCATCAAATATTTTTCCGACTACTTTCTTTTTTTCATTTGCTTCTTCCTCCGTATTAACGTTTACAACTAGACGATACTGCTTTTAATCAAATGCAAATCACTTTAAGCCCTAAAATAAGTGTGGGAAATCGTTTAATTGTAAAATCTCTCATAGAAAAGTATAATCCAAGTGCTTTAATTTCTGAAAGTTCTTTACTTGGTTTGATATAGTTACTGAATTTTGTTATCATTCTGTTATCACAAACGGTTGTCAGGATACTCTCCCAGCAACCGTTTTTCTATACTGTTCGTTATTCTTTTATGCTCTTTTTGATATTTCCACGCAACAGAAATACCCGTAGAACCGAAGTTCTACGGGCATCTTACGTTTGAGCACAATATTTAAAATTATATTTCCTATGTTCGAATTACTCGATGATGGAAACTACACGACCGGAACCAACGGTTCTGCCGCCTTCACGGATAGCGAAGGTAAGACCCTGCTCCATAGCTACGGGATGGATCAGTTCGATGGTCATCTCTACGTTATCACCAGGCATGCACATCTCTGTGCCAGCAGGCAGTTCGCAAACGCCGGTAACGTCAGTTGTACGGAAGTAGAACTGAGGTCTGTAGTTGTTGAAGAAAGGTGTATGACGGCCGCCTTCATCCTTGGTCAGAACGTAAACCTGAGCGGTGAATTTGTGGTGGCAGGTAACAGTGCCGGGTTTTGCCAGAACCTGTCCTCTTTCGATTTCAGTTCTCTGAATACCACGCAGCAGAGCGCCGATGTTATCACCAGCCTGTGCCTCATCCAGCATCTTACGGAACATTTCGATACCGGTTACAACAGTCTTCTTGGTCTCTTCTTTGATACCAACGATTTCTACTTCATCATTCAGATGCAGAACGCCTCTCTCAACACGGCCAGTAGCAACAGTACCACGACCTGTGATGGTGAATACGTCCTCGACAGGCATCAGGAAAGGCTTGTCGGTGTCACGCTTAGGATCCGGAATGTACTCGTCAACAGTGTGCATCAGCTCAAGGATCTTGTCGCCCCACTCGCTGTTAGGATCTTCCAGAGCCTTCAGAGCAGAACCTCTGATGATCGGGCAGTCATGGAAATCGTACTCTTCCAGCTGCTCGGTAACTTCCATCTCAACCAGCTCAAGCAGTTCCTCGTCGTCTACCATATCGCACTTGTTCAGGAAAACAACAATGTAAGGAACGCCTACCTGACGGGACAGCAGGATGTGCTCTTTGGTCTGAGCCATAACACCATCAGTTGCAGCTACAACCAGGATAGCGCCGTCCATCTGAGCTGCACCAGTGATCATGTTCTTAACGTAGTCAGCATGTCCAGGGCAGTCAACGTGTGCGTAATGTCTCTTCTCGGTCTCGTATTCAACGTGAGCGGTAGAAATGGTGATACCACGTTCTCTTTCTTCGGGAGCCTTATCGATATTATCGAAAGCAACTGTTTCGCCGGTGCCCAGTCTCTCATGAAGAACCTTAGTAATAGCAGCAGTCAGAGTTGTTTTACCATGGTCAACGTGGCCGATGGTACCAATGTTACAATGGGGCTTTGTTCTTTCAAATTTAGCTTTAGCCATTTCTTGTAATCCTCCTTAATTCAGTGAGTTAGTTTTAATTTGAACCAGCTATTATTGATTATATTCGATAATAGCTGGATTTTCAAGTACAATTTCGCGGTGTAAACTTCTTCCTCTGCACAGTTTCTCATGCGAGAATGAAATCTGTACCTAGAAAGCTGTGAGTGAACTGCAACAGCAAATCAGATTATTTTGCTTTTGCTGCCAGTACCTTCTCCTGCACGTTCTTCGGAACCTGTTCGTACTTTTCAAAGAACATGGAGTAGTTGCCACGACCCTGAGTCTTGGAACGCAGGTCTGTGGAGTAACCGAACATTTCAGCAAGCGGTACATAAGCTTTTACCATCTTGCCGCCGCCGATATCGTCCATACCTTCAATACGTCCGCGGCGGGAGTTGATATCTCCGATTACATCACCCATGTATTCTTCAGGCATGGTTACTTCAACCTTCATGATAGGCTCCAGCAGAACCGGATTACCCTTCTGCATAGCTTCCTTGAATGCAAGGGAACCAGCGATGTGGAATGCCATTTCAGAGGAGTCGACTTCATGGTAGGAACCGTCGTATACATTTGCATGTACACCCAGAACCGGGAAGCCACCCAGAATACCAGCCTTTGTAGCCTCTTCGATACCTTCGCCTACAGCAGGGATATATTCCTTCGGGATCGCGCCGCCGACAACAGTGGACTCGAACTTGAAGGTTTCCTCGCCGTTAGGATCCATAGGCTCGAACTTAACTTTACAGTGACCATACTGACCACGACCACCGGACTGCTTCGCATACTTGCTGTCCACATCAACGGCCTTGGTGAAGGTCTCTTTGTAAGCAACCTGAGGAGCACCTACATTAGCCTCTACCTTGAATTCACGCAGCAGACGGTCTACGATGATCTCCAGATGCAGCTCGCCCATGCCGGCGATGATGGTCTGGCCTGTCTCCTGATCGGTATGCTGACGGAAGGTAGGATCTTCTTCTGCAAGCTTTGCAAGAGCAATGCCCATCTTATCCTGACCTGCTTTGGTCTTAGGCTCGATTGCCAGCTCAATAACGGGTTCAGGGAATTCCATGGACTCCAGGATTACCGGATGCTGCTCATCACAGATGGTATCACCGGTTGTAGTAAACTTGAAGCCTACTGCAGCAGCGATATCACCGGAATAAACCTTTTCCAGCTCCATTCTCTTGTTTGCATGCATCTGCAGGATACGTCCAACACGTTCCTTTTTATCTTTTGTTGCATTCAGCACATAAGAACCAGCGTTCATAGTACCGGAATACACACGGAAGTAAGCAAGCTTACCTACGAAGGGGTCTGTCATGATCTTGAATGCCAGAGCAGAGAACGGCTCTTCATCAGAAGAATGTCTGACAACCTCGTTGCCTTCCAGATCCACACCTTTAATCGGAGGGATATCAAGAGGAGAAGGCATATACTCTACAATTGCATCCAGAAGCTTCTGTACGCCCTTGTTCTTGTATGCGCTTCCGCAGCATACCGGAACAGCGGTACATTCGCAGGTGCCTTTTCTCAGAGCTGCTTTCAGCTCGTCAACAGAGGGCTCCTCACCTTCCAGATAAGCCATCATCAGATCGTCATCCAGCTCGCAGATCTTCTCTACCATCTCAGAACGATACAGCTCAGCTTCGTCCTTCATATCTTCCGGGATATCAACGATAGAAATATCATCGCCCTTATCGTCATTGTAGATGTAGGCTTTCATTTCGAACAGATCGATCAGACCCTTAAAGTCTTCTTCTTTACCGATGGGCAGCTGAACACAGATTGCGTTCTTGCCCAGACGAGTTTTGATCTGCTCTACTGCGCCATAAAAGTTTGCACCCAGGATATCCATCTTATTGATGAATGCCATACGGGGTACATTGTAGGTATCAGCCTGACGCCATACGTTCTCAGACTGAGGTTCTACACCGCCCTTTGCACAGAACACGCCGACAGCGCCGTCCAGTACACGCAGGGAACGCTCAACTTCTACTGTGAAGTCAACGTGTCCAGGGGTATCAATGATATTGATACGACACTCTTCTGCGCCGGGCTTTGCTTTGCAATTTTCCTGCAAGGTCCAGTGACAGGTGGTAGCAGCAGAAGTAATTGTAATACCTCTCTCCTGCTCCTGAGCCATCCAGTCCATGGTTGCAGTACCTTCATGAGTATCACCAATTTTATAGTTAACACCGGTATAATACAGGATACGCTCGGTGGTGGTAGTTTTACCAGCATCGATGTGAGCCATAATACCGATATTTCTGGTTCTCTCTAAGGGATATTCTCTTCCAGCCAAAGGTTTTTCCTCCTAATTGAATCAGCCAGAAGCAACTGCAACGCTCTTCTGCATTACAGATTCGATTAGAATCTGTAATGAGAGAATGCCTTGTTCGCTTCAGCCATCTTATGAACGTCTTCTTTTCTCTTCACGGAAGCACCGGTATTGTTCGATGCATCCAGGATCTCGTTAGCCAGTCTCTCTTCCATGGTCTTCTCGCCTCTTTTGCGGGAGAACATGGTCAGCCAGCGAAGACCAAGAGCCTGACGTCTGTCAGCTCTGACTTCGATCGGCACCTGATAGGTTGCGCCGCCGATACGTCTTGCTTTGACTTCCAGAACAGGCATGATGTTGTTCATTGCCTCTTCAAATACTTCCAGAGCCGGTTTGCCGGCTTTTTCTTCTACTCTTGCAAATGCGCCGTATACAATCTTCTGTGCAACGCCTCTCTTACCATCCAGCATGATGTTATTGATCAGCTTGGTTACAACCTTGTCGTTGTATAAAGGATCTGCTAATACGTCTCTTTTCTGAATATGTCCTTTACGTGGCACGTTTCTTCCCTCCTTAATCATCTCAATTAATTCATCGGTACTCACATGTGTCATCTAATGTGTTCGTGCGGTCTATCTCATCGCGTAAGCGAACTGCAGATTTCTCTGCATAAGAATTCCAACACTTAAAATTAGTTTCCGTTTGTGGTACTTCCAGCTACCGCGGATTATTTCTTAGCGGCTTTAGGTCTCTTAGCGCCGTATTTGGATCTTGCCTGACGTCTGTTTGCAACGCCTGCGGTATCCAGGGTACCTCTGATGATGTGGTATCTGGTACCAGGTAAGTCCTTAACACGTCCGCCTCTGATCAGAACAACGGAGTGCTCCTGCAGATTGTGGCCTTCACCGGGAATGTAGCTGGTTACTTCGATTCCGTTGGAAAGACGTACTCTGGCGATCTTTCTAAGAGCGGAGTTAGGCTTTTTAGGAGTCGCTGTCTTAACAGCTGTGCACACGCCTCTCTTCTGCGGGGAAGAGGTATCGGTTGCCTTCTTGTGAAGGGAGTTGTAACCTCTCTGCAGAGCCGGTGCTGTAGACTTCTTTACAGATGTCTGACGTCCTTTTCTTACTAACTGGTTAAATGTTGGCATTCTGTTTCACCTCCTGCGATTTTTCTCTCTTGCTCTATTCTTGACCGGTTCTCCGGTCTTATTCATACATAGCAAAGGTTTTCTTTCATGCGTAGCTATGCGTAACTATGTCCAGGGACAAGCTACACTCAACCTGCGGTTCTATCAGGATAAAACCGCTGTTTTACAGCAATTTTCGCGCATCAAAATAAAATCCTCTCCCAATGCATGCTCTCCTAGTATAAGTGCTTTTAATTGCCGTGTCAAGCGGTTTTTCTACTTTTTTGCGGGATTTTCCGGCAAAGAAACGGCAGGAAAAATCGCTTTCCGGATTTGCTGAAGGGTAAGCACAAACACACCGCCAGACATGCACAAAACAGGCGGATGCTCATTTTGAGGAACATCCGCCTGCTCTGTTTCTTCATTTGTAACAATAGAAGGTTCGCGGAGCGCGCATTCTATTGTGTACGACACCGGCATTTTTGCAAGGTGTACTTTTTATTGTTGAATGGAACACCCGGGTCAGATTACTCCTCGCCGTTTTCTTCTGCTTCGGCTTCCTCGTCCAGTTCTTCGTCGATGTCCTCGTCCAGAATCGCTTCCTCTTCGGGAAGTTCTTCATCGGTTACATCTTCGTCAGTGGTTTCTTCCAGCAGCTCGTCATCCTCTTTGGATTTCTTTTCCGCTGCTGTAGCTTCTGCAGCAAGTCTCGCTTCCTCTTCTGCTCTGGCTGCGCGCTCTGCTTCCTCAGCGGCAATCATCGCATCCGTGTTTAACTTGACATTGCGGTAACGTTTCATACCGGTACCAGCAGGAATCAGCTTACCGATAATAACGTTTTCCTTCAGACCGATCAGCGGATCAGCCTTACCCTTGATCGCTGCTTCCGTCAGAACCTTCGTGGTTTCCTGGAAGGATGCAGCAGACAGGAAGGAGTTGGTTGCCAGAGCAGCCTTGGTAATACCGAGCATTACCTGTTTGCCCTCAGCAGGCTTCTTGCCGGCTGCGATCAGCTCTTCGTTTAAGTCCTCGTAATCCAGAACGTCAACCATTGTGCCGGGCAGATATTCGGTATCACCGCTTTCCTCGATGCGGATCTTCTTCAGCATCTGACGAACGATAACCTCGATATGCTTATCACAGATATCTACACCCTGCAGACGGTATACACGCTGTACTTCACGGAGCATGTAATCCTGAACGGCGCGGATGCCCTTGATCTTTAACAGATCGTGCGGGTTTACAGAACCCTCTGTCAGCTCATCGCCGGCCTCTAATTCCTGACCGTCAACAACCTTGATACGGGAACCGTAAGGGATCAGGTAAGTCTTGCTCTCGCCGGTTTCCTTATTGGTAATGATAATTTCCCGCTTCTTCTTGGTATCCTTGATGACAGCAGTTCCGCCGAACTCTGCGATAATCGCAAGACCCTTCGGCTTTCTTGCTTCGAAAAGCTCCTCGACACGGGGAAGACCCTGTGTGATATCGTCACCAGCGACACCGCCGGAGTGGAAGGTACGCATCGTCAGCTGTGTACCGGGCTCACCGATAGACTGTGCTGCGATAATACCAACTGCTTCACCAACCTGTACCGCTTCGCCGGTCGCCATGTTCGCGCCGTAGCACTTTGCACAGATACCGCTCTTGGAACGGCAGGTCAGGATGGTACGGATCTTCACTTCCTCCACAGGCTCGCCCTTCTTATTGACACCTGTTTCCATAATCCGCTTTGCACGGCCGGGTGTGATCATGTGGTTTGCACCGACGATCAGCTCGCCGTCCTTATCATAAATGTCTTCACAGGAATACCGTCCTGTAATTCTGTCTTTTAAGCCTTCGATGGTTTCCTTGCCGTCCATGAACGCTTTTACAGACATGCCCGGAATCTTATCCCTGCCTTCTGCACAATCGATCTCACGGATGATCAGCTCCTGGGATACGTCTACCATTCGACGGGTCAGATAACCGGAGTCCGCAGTACGCAGAGCGGTATCGGACATACCTTTTCGTGCGCCATGGGCAGACATGAAGTATTCCAGTACGTCCAGACCTTCACGGAAGTTGGACTTGATGGGCAGCTCGATCGTACGACCGGTTGTATCCGCCATCAGACCACGCATACCTGCCAGCTGCTTGATCTGCTGGTTGGAACCACGGGCACCGGAATCCGCCATCATGAAGATGTTGTTGTATTTATCCAGACCCTTTAACAGTACGTCGGTCAGCTCTTTATCGGTTTCCTGCCAGGTCTCGACAACGGCACGGTAACGCTCTTCTTCTGTGATCAGACCACGGCGGAAGTTTCTGCCGATCTTATCTACAGTCTTCTGAGCCTCAGCCAGCATCTCTGCCTTCTGTGCAGGCACAGTCATATCGGAAATGGATACGGTCATAGCAGCTCTGGTGGAATACTTGTAACCGATTGCCTTAACGTCATCCAGAACCTCTGCGGTCTTGGAAGCGCCGTGGGTATTGATTACTTTTTCCAGAATCTGCTTTAACTGCTTCTTACCAACATGGAAGTCAACCTCCAGCTTTAAGAGGTTTTCCGGCTGGGTACGGTCTACATAGCCCAGATCCTGAGGCAGGATCTCGTTGAAGATAAATCTGCCCAGTGTGGATTCTACGAATCCTGTTACGGTCTCGCCCTCTGCATTGACCTTGCTCATGCGGACATGGATGCGGGAATGCAGGGTGCAGGCTTTATTTTCATAAGCCAGAATGGCTTCGTTTACGCTCTTGAAGTATTTTCCTTCGCCGACAGAACCGGGACGTTCCTGGGTCAGGTAATAAATACCAAGGACCATATCCTGAGAAGGTACGGCTACCGGTCCGCCATCGGAAGGCTTCAACAGGTTGTTGGGAGACAGCAGCATGAAACGGCATTCTGCCTGTGCTTCCTGAGAAAGCGGAAGGTGTACAGCCATCTGGTCACCATCGAAGTCGGCGTTGAACGCGGTACAAACAAGGGGATGCAGCTTGATCGCCTTACCTTCTACAAGGATCGGCTCAAATGCCTGGATACCCAGTCTGTGCAGTGTAGGTGCACGGTTCAGCATAACCGGATGCTCTTTGATGACATCTTCCAGAACGTCCCAAACCTGCGTATCCAGCCGTTCTACCAGCTTCTTCGCATTTTTGATGTTCTGGGAAATGCCTCTGCTTACCAACTCCTTCATTACAAAGGGCTTGAACAGCTCGATTGCCATTTCCTTCGGAAGACCGCACTGATAAATTTTCAGTTCGGGACCAACGACGATAACGGAACGTCCGGAATAGTCAACACGCTTTCCTAACAGGTTCTGACGGAAACGACCGGATTTACCTTTCAGCATGTCAGACAGTGATTTCAGTGCACGGTTACCGGGGCCGGTTACCGGACGGCCTCTTCTGCCGTTATCGATCAGAGCGTCTACCGCTTCCTGCAGCATTCTCTTCTCGTTGCGAACAATGATATCCGGAGCACCCAGCTCCAGCAGTCTCTTCAGACGGTTGTTACGGTTGATGATTCTTCTGTACAGGTCATTTAAGTCAGACGTTGCAAAACGTCCGCCGTCCAGCTGTACCATCGGGCGCAGATCCGGAGGAATTACCGGTACGGCATCCAGAATCATCCATTCAGGGCGGTTGCCGGACTCACGGAACGCTTCTACAACTTCCAGACGCTTGATGATTCTCGCACGCTTCTGTCCGCTTGCATCCACCAGTTCATTTTTCAGGTCAACCGCTTCGGTTTCCAGATCGATGGCCTGCAGCAGCTCCTTAATGGATTCTGCACCCATGCCGACACGGAAACGGTTGCCCCAGGTTTCTCTTGCATCCTGGTATTCTTTCTCGGAAAGAACCTGCTTGTATTCCAGATTGGTGTCGCCCTTGTCCAGTACGATATAGGAAGCAAAGTAAAGCACCTTCTCCAGAACACGGGGGGACAGATCCAGGATCAGTCCCATCCGGCTCGGAATTCCCTTGAAATACCAGATATGGGAAACCGGCGCTGCCAGTTCAATATGTCCCATACGCTCTCTGCGGACGCTGGACTTGGTTACTTCAACACCACAGCGGTCGCAGACAACGCCTTTATATCTGATCTTTTTATATTTGCCGCAGTGGCACTCCCAGTCCTTGCTGGGTCCGAAAATCCGCTCACAGAACAGACCGTCCCGTTCGGGCTTAAGTGTTCTGTAGTTGATCGTCTCAGGCTTTGTTACCTCGCCTCTGGACCACTCACGAATCTTCTCCGGGGACGCAAGTCCGATCTTGATCGCATCAAACGTCATCGGCTGATAAACTTCGTTTTTTGTTTCAGACATCTTGGCACTCCTTTACATATCTTCGATTCGGCTTACTCTTCGTCAAAAGATTCCTCAAATCCGTCGTCTGCAGCATCTTCGGTGTAATCATCATCTGCGTTCACCAGCTCCTGTTTCTCGGAGTCGAATTCCTGCTTCTGATAACCCATCTTGCCCAGATTTTCTTCTTCGTTGTAGTTGTAGCCCTTGGAATCTCCTTCCATCTCATAGCGGTAATCCGTATCGCTGTAATCGACAGTTTCCATGATCTCAACTTCTGTATTATCCTCCCGCAGCACTCTGACATCCAGGCCGAGGGACTGCAGCTCTTTGAGCAGTACCTTGAAGGATTCCGGAATACCGGGTTCAGGGATGTTGTCGCCCTTGATGATCGCTTCGTAGGTCTTGACACGTCCTACTACGTCATCAGACTTCACAGTCAGGATCTCCTGCAGGGTGTAGGATGCACCGTATGCTTCCAGTGCCCAAACCTCCATCTCACCGAAACGCTGGCCACCGAACTGAGCTTTACCACCCAGAGGCTGCTGTGTTACCAGAGAGTAAGGACCGGTAGAACGTGCATGGATCTTATCGTCTACCAGATGGTGCAGCTTCAGGTAATGCATGTGACCGATGGTTACCATGCTGTCGAATTCTTCGCCGGTACGGCCATCCCGCAGTCTTACCTTACCTTCCTTAGAGATCGGAACGCCCTTCCAGAGCTTTCTGTGATCGCGGTTTTCATACAGATAATCCAGAACCTCAGGAAGCAGCTCTTCGCCATGCTTCTCTTTGAATTCATCCCATTCCAGGTTCACATAATCGTTTGCCAGTTCCAGGGTATCCTGAATATCTTTTTCGTTTGCGCCGTTGAAGATCGGGGTTGCTACGTTAAAGCCGAGGGCTTTTGCAGCCAGAGAGAGGTGAATCTCAAGGACCTGACCGATATTCATACGGGAAGGTACGCCCAGAGGATTCAGTACGATGTCCAGCGGACGACCGTTGGGCAGGTACGGCATATCTTCTACAGGCAGTACACGGGAAACGACACCCTTATTACCATGACGGCCTGCCATCTTATCGCCGACAGAGATCTTTCTCTTCTGTGCGATATAGATACGAACCGCCTGATTTACACCGGGAGACAGCTCATCGCCATTCTCTCTTGTAAATACTTTGGCATCTACAATAATACCATATTCACCGTGAGGTACCTTCAGAGAGGTATCACGCACCTCACGCGCTTTTTCACCGAAGATCGCACGCAGCAGGCGCTCCTCAGCTGTCAGCTCGGTTTCTCCCTTGGGAGTTACCTTGCCGACCAGAATATCTCCGGCACGAACCTCAGCGCCGACACGGATAATACCTCTGTCATCCAGATCCTTGAGCGCTTCGTCGCCGACACCGGGAACATCTCTTGTGATTTCTTCCGGTCCGAGCTTCGTATCACGGGCTTCTGCTTCATATTCTTCAATATGGACGGAGGTATAAACATCATCCATAACCAGACGTTCACTCAGCAGTACAGCGTCCTCGTAGTTATAACCTTCCCAGGTCATGAAACCGATCAGCGGGTTCTTACCAAGGGCAAGCTCGCCTTCGGATGTAGAAGGACCGTCTGCAATTACCTGTCCTGCTTCAACGTGGTCGCCTTTAAATACGATCGGTCTCTGGTTGTAGCAGTTGGACTGGTTACTTCTGGAGAACTTGGTCAAGTGGTATTCGATCTTCTCGCCGTCATCTGCCGTCATACGGATCAGATTGGAGCATACATAGTCGATGGTACCGGACTTCTTTGCAACAACGCAGACACCGGAGTCAACGGCTGCCTTTACTTCGATACCGGTTCCGACTACAGGAGCCTCGGTTGTCAGAAGCGGCACTGCCTGACGCTGCATGTTGGAACCCATCAGTGCACGGTTCGCATCGTCGTTCTGCAGGAACGGAATCAGTGCAGTCGCAACGGAGAATACCATCTGAGGGGATACATCCATGTACTCGAAAACTGTCTTCGGATATTCGGATGTTTCATCCAGATAACGACCGGATACGTTGGCATTTATGAAATGTCCTTCCTCGTCCAATTCGGAGTTTGCCTGCGCCACATGGTAGTTATCTTCTTCATCCGCTGTCATATATACAACTTCATTGGTTACGCGCGGGTTTTCCGGATCAGTTTTGTCGATCTTACGGTAAGGCGCTTCAATGAAGCCGTATTCGTTGATCTTTGCATAGCTTGCAAGAGAGTTGATCAGACCGATGTTAGGACCTTCTGGTGTCTCGATCGGGCACATTCTTCCGTAATGGGAGTAGTGTACGTCTCGAACCTCGAATCCGGCACGGTCACGGGACAGACCGCCAGGTCCCAGTGCGGACAGACGACGTTTGTGCGTCAGCTCGCCCAGCGGGTTGTTCTGATCCATGAACTGAGACAGCTGGGAAGATCCGAAGAATTCCTTAACTGCAGCCTGTACGGGCTTGATGTTGATCAGAACCTGAGGAGAAATCTCCTCTGCATCATGAGTGGTCATACGCTCACGAACAACTCTTTCCAGTCTGGAAAGACCGATTCTGTACTGGTTCTGCAGCAGTTCGCCGACCGCACGGATACGACGGTTGCCCAGATGGTCGATGTCGTCTTCGTTACCGATGCCGTACTCCAGATGCATGTTATAGTTAATGGAAGCCAAAATATCTTCCTTGGTGATATGCTTCGGAATCAGCTCGTGCACATTCTTGCGGATTGCTTCTGCAAGCGCTTCGGGATCCTGAGAATACTCTTCCAGAATCTGTGCCAGTACCGGATAGTATACCAGCTCTGTCACGCCCAGCTCCTTGGCATCACAATCTACATAGTGGGTCAGCTCAACCATCATGCTGGAAAGCACTTTGACTTTTCTTTCCTCAGTCTGGATATATACATAGGGAACTGCGCTGTTCTGAATCAGGTCAGCCAGTTCTGCTGTTACCTTGGTGCCTGCTGTTGCCAGAATTTCACCGGTTGTGGTATCCACAACATCCTCAGCCAGTTCGTGGCCGCGGATACGGTTGCGCAGCAGCAGCTTCTTATTGAATTTATAACGTCCTACTTTCGCCAGATCATATCTTCTGGGATCGAAGAACATCGCGTTAATCAGGCTTTCTGCGCTCTCTACGCTCAGAGGCTCACCCGGACGGATTTTCTTGTATAACTCTAACAGACCCTCCTGATAGTTCTCAGAAGTGTCTTTTGCAAAGCTGGCTTCAATCTTGGGTTCATCGCCGAACACTTCGCGAATCTCGTCATTGGTGCCAAGACCCAGGGCACGCAGCAGTACGGTGATCGGTACCTTACGGGTACGGTCCACACGAACGTAAAATACGTCGTTGGAATCAGTCTCATACTCCAGCCATGCGCCACGGTTCGGAATTACTGTACAGGAATACAGCTTTTTACCAATCTTATCATGACCGATGCCGTAATAGATGCCGGGGGAACGCACCAACTGGCTGACAATTACACGCTCCGCTCCGTTGATAACGAACGTGCCGGTCTCGGTCATCAACGGTAAATCGCCCATAAAGATCTCGTGTTCACTGATTTCTTCTTTTTCCTTATTATACAGACGTACCTTCACCTTGAGAGGAGCTGCATATGTTGCATCTCTTTCCTTGCACTTCTCAATAGAATACTTCACGTCTTCTTCACACAGCTCGAAGTCTACAAATTCCAGACTCAGATGTCCGCTGTAATCGGAAATCGGAGAAATATCATCAAACACCTCTTTTAAACCTTCATCAAGGAACCACTTATAGGAATTCTTCTGAATTTCTATAAGGTTGGGCATTTCCAATACTTCTTTCCGTCGTGCATAACTCATACGCATGTTCTTGCCGGTGGCAATTGGACGTATTCTGTTTTTTTCCATTGACACTTCACCCCGTTCTTATCATTGATTTCTTGAAACTATTACTTTTCGGTATCTAAGCAAGTAAATCCATTGCATAAAAAATGGCATACTCTAACACAATAGTGCACACTACAATCTAACACAATCCATTCTGTCTGTCAACTGATATTTTTAAAAAATAAAGCAAAAAAGAATCCTGCGAAGCAGGATTCTCCGCCTGCGGCGGGTCGCGTAAGCGAC
>ENA-ORTW01001243-ORTW01001243.1-human-gut-metagenome-genome-assembly--contig:-NODE-1243-length-27858-cov-12.825450_pt1 | contig 27858 bp, 23 predicted proteins | sample MGYA00242072_ERZ509193 | MGnify/ENA primary metagenome ERZ509193 (study PRJEB26280, sample SAMEA2338813) | human gut metagenome | biome: human gut; feature: human-associated habitat; material: faeces... | reverse complement strand
CAGGCGAAAAATCCCTCGCTGTTGGTCATATTCCCGGTTTTCAGATAGACCCTAACGAACCGCCCTGCCTTCGTAAAACAGTTAATGGAGCGTATCAGTACGGATACGCTCCATTTTTCATGCTAATATGCTATGTAACGAGGTGCAGCCCTTGGCTCTCCCTTTGGGAGAGCTGTCACCGCAGGTGACTGAGAGGGTCGTGCAGTCTTTTTTGAATGACGAGATCAATTTGTATGCACACACCACGAAAATCCATTTGGCATGGCCATTGTTTCCCCTCTCCGTCTTCGCTGCGCTCAGCCACCTCTCCCAAAGGGCGAGGCAAAGGGTTCTCACAAGAACAGGCACAGCAGATTATCCTGCTGTGCCTGTTGACTGTCCAATGCGGCCCGCCTGTTCGGTGGGGCAGCCCCTTTCTCCCGTCACCCCGCCGGGACGCAGAACTTTTCCACCACGAAGTCGTGGAGCCAGCTTTCGTCCGGGTAGAACTCCGCGTAGCGCTCGCCCATTACCGTCTCGCCGGGGAGACGCACAATGGTGTCCGAGGTGAAGTACATCTTCCCCATGTTCCGCGCCAGATACGTGATCTCCGTCAGGTCCAGATCGGTGGTGATGTAGTCCTTCAGGCCGTTGTAGTATTCCAGCGCCACGGCGGGGTCGGCGACGATTTTCCCCTTGCACTGGTTGAACAGCGCCTTCATCACCGCCATGCTCCGCATACCGCGCTTGTATGCGCCCTCCAGATCGGTCTCGCTGCGGTAGGTGATGAACTTGTCCATGTACCACCGGTTCAGCGTGACCGTGCTGCCCTTGGTAAACGTGGAATGGATCTCCGTGTAGTCGTCGTCAAAGGTGATGGTCAGGCCGCCGATCAGGTCGTTCAGCGTGTACAGCGCGTCATAGTCCAGCGCTACGTAGCGGCTCACCGGCGCGCCGTACAGGAGACGGGACACCGCGTCGGTGGTCAGGCGGCAGCTCAAGTCTTTTCCGTCGCCGTAGCTGTGGGCGGTGGAAATGTTGGTGTAAACAGTATCCAGATACTGGCCGTTTGCGTCCATGGCGATCACGTCGGCCATGGTGTCCCGGGGAATGTACAGCATGGAAAAGTCAAAGGTTCTGGTGTCCAGTATGACCAGCCCAATCACGTCGGCGTTGCCGCCGTTGGACTCCGTGGCGTAGAACCAGTTCTTTTCATCGCCCATGTAGTCAATGCCCATGAACAGAATGGAGATCACGTCGTCCCGGTAATTATAGGCGTTGCCCTGTTCGTCGATCCAATCCGCGTCAACACGCGCCTGCGTTTCCGAAGCGTCGGTAGGGGTAGCCGCAGATTGTGGAATGGTGTCCGAAACGCTTCCCCGGGCGGCGAACATCGCCCCCCGCACACTGCCGGAGTACCACACGAAAATCCCCACACCAACAGCCGCAAGCACCAGTACCGCCGCCAGCGAGCTGAGCACAATGGCGGTCACTTTCATGGGATTCCCATTCTTTTTCGGCTTTTCGCTCTTTGGGGGTTCTTCTTTCAGAAATTTTCCTTTTTTCTTCATGTTCCGTTATTCTCCGTCCGCGTCCGGAGTGCCGGCAAACACGGCCTGCGCTTCATCCACCAGCACACCCTGTACCACGAACCGGTACGCCGGGTTTCCGATGCAGGTGGAAAGGGTGATGATCCTGTCTGAGGACGTAACCTCCAGCGCCGGATTGAACTGCGCCAGATCGGTCTGGACGTAGACGCTCTCGATGTACTCGTCGATCAGCGCTTTGGTGGAAAAATCCGTGTTCGCGATGATGTCCAGATTGTCCCGGCGGTAGGCTGCGAAGACCTGATAGGTCAGCTGCCGCTCCGGGGTGTAGACGATGATCTGCCCGTGGGAATCGAAGAAATTCTTATCCCGGAACCGGTGCAGCTGGGCAAACATCCGCCCGTCCAGCATGTTATGGCCGTAGACCACGGTGTTGAAGTCCGTAAAGTCCCCGGCGTTCTCCCCCAGAACGAAAATGGAGCCGTAGCCGGTGGAGGTTCCCTCATAGTTGTGGTTCAGATAGTAGTAATTGTAGGTCGTATCGTACAGGATGGGATAGTCGATCAGCGTGCCGTCCACCACGATCCAGCCGATGATGTCCTCGTTTTCCCCTTTGAGGTAGTCAAAGTTGATGGGAATTTCCACGGTGGGCAGGGGCGGCTCCGTCTCGACGGGCTGGTTCTCCTCCACAGCCTCTGTCGCCGGGGGGGTGGGTGCGGCAGGCGCAGCGGTTCTGGCCGCTGCCGCCAGCTGCTCATAGTTGTCGCTCTGCCGCTTGTAGGCAAGCAGCAGCCCGCCGATCGCGGCCAGCGCCGCCAGCACGATGGAGAAGCTGACGATGCTGATAATGAGGTATACCTTCTTCTTATTCTGCATGTCCGTTATAATACGAATGGAGCGATCAAGACCGCTCCATTCCGTTCCTTTTCAATTAGGGTCTATCTGAAAACCGTCAACATGCCCAAACAGCGGGTCTTTTCCGCCTGCTGTGCACCATTTTCCCTTGTAATACACAAAGTATTCCTGCGGAAAAATGGCTTCAGCAGGCGAAAAATCCTTCACTGTTGGTCATATTCCCGGTTTTCAGATAGACCCTACTTTGATTACTCTTTGCTCTTCTTGTAGGCAATGGCGCCGACACCGCCCGCAGTGCAGGCCGCGGCGGACAGGACTGCCACCGCAACGGAACTGGTACGGGGCGCGTTGGGCTTGCCGCCGGGGTTGCCGCCCTGATTGCTCTTGACGGTCGTGGCGGAAGCCGTGACTGCCATGCTCAGACACAGGATGAGCGCGAAAACAAAGGATACAAACTTTCTCATTGTGATTTCTCCTTCAGCGTTAAAATGTAACGCACTGCATGATGCACAGTCCGCCTTTTACTTACTTTGCATTATATATCTTCTCATCCGTTTTGTCAACACGGAAATCGTGCCTGATTTCCGCGGAAATTCCAGTAAAAAACTGCCGAAAACCAGCAAAACCGCTTTTTTCTCAAAAGCGGAATCCGTCCGCGGTTCCGCCCTTGTTTTTTGGGGAAAACTGTGATATGATATCAGAATATTAAGAAGGTGTGACCATGCTCGATTTTCAGCGCCCCCAGCTGTCCCAGAAGGACGACTATGAGCGCGTTTTGTTTTCCTGTCCGCCCAGAGGATGCGAATATTCCTTCGCCAACCTCTATCTCTGGGGGCGGCAGCAGCTGGTGTTTACCCACGGCTGCGTGGCGTTTTTTTCCCATTTCAATGGCCGGAGCGTCTACCCCTACCCCATCGGCGACGGGGATCGGCGCGCCGTGATCGAGGAAATTCTTCTCGACGCTAAACAGCGGGGCATTCCCTGCCGCATCGTCAGCATGACCGCGGCCGATCAGGCGGAGCTGCAGGGGTGGTTTCCCGACAAATTTCTCTACCGCGCCGACCGGGACAGCTATGACTACGTTTATTCCGTGGACGATCTGGCCGACCTGAAAGGTCGGAAATTCCAGAAAAAACGGAACCACGTCAACCGCTTCCGGGCAGAGCATTCCCAGTTTGAACTGCAAAATCTGACCGACGGCAACTTCTCCGCTGCCCAGCGCATGGTCGGCGAATGGTACCGCGCCCGGATGCAGGCCGACCCCACGGGGGACTATATGATGGAAAGCATCGCCATGTCCCGGGCGTTCCGGCATTATGAGGGCCTGCAAATGGAGAGCGCCGTGCTTGTGGAAAACGGGGAAATTCTCGCCGTGACCATGGGCAGCCGCCTGTGGTCGGACACCTTCGACATCCATTTTGAAAAGGCGCGGGAGGACGTGGACGGCGCTTACGCCGCCGTAAACTGCGAATTCGCCCGATATCTGCGGCTGAAATATCCCAATCTACGCTATCTGAACCGGGAGGACGATGTGGGTCTGGCGGGGCTTCGCAAGGCCAAGCTGTCCTACAATCCCCACCACATGGTGGAGAAATCATGGGCGTATCTGGCGGAGGATTTCCATGGAGATTGACTACCCCACCGGCGCGCAGGAGCCTCAGCTTCGGACGCTCTGGCAGCTGTCCTTCGGGGATTCTGAGGAATTTATCGCGGGCTTTTTTGCCAGCGGCTACTGCCCCCGGCGCTGCCGGTGCGCGGCGGAAAACGGGAACGTTGCCGCCGCCCTTTACTGGTTTGACGCAGAGTTCCGGGGGCAGAAATTCGCCTATCTCTACGCCGTGGCGACCCACCCGGATTTCCGGAACCGGGGGCTTTGCCGCGCCCTGATGGCGGATGCCGCTGCCTGTCTGACCGGACTGGGCTATGACGGGGCGCTGCTGATGCCCCATGACGTTGGTCTGCGGAAAATGTACGGACGCATGGGCTATCGGGACTGCTGCACCGTGTCGGAATTTTCCTGCGACGCCGGGGAAGCGGTGGCTCTGCGCCCGGTTTCCGATGCGGAATTCGCCCGCCTTCGCCGGGAGTACCTACCCCCGGACGGCGTGATTCAGGAGGGGGCAAACCTTTCCTATCTCAAATGCTACGCCGCATTTTATGCCGGGGGGGATTTTCTGCTGGCCGCCGAGCACGACGGTGACAGCCTGACCGGCATGGAGCTGCTGGGCAATGCCGCAGCCGCCCCGGGCATTCTGGGGGCGCTGGGTTTTTCCCGCGGCCACTTCCGCACCCCGGGAACGGCGCTTCCCGGCGCCATGTTCCGTTCCCTGCGGGCGGGTGCGGACGCACCCGGATATTTTGGGCTGATTTTTGACTGATACTGAACTCCAATTAAAATCTTTAAAAAAGATTTTAATTGCCTGAAGGGCATGGAGTTCATATGAGACTTGTTTTGTGATTTCTTTCCTTATAAATCACAAAACAGGCAGCGCCGTCAGGCGATGCCTTCCTGATTAAAATTAAAATTTTAATCAGGAAATAGTATGAGTTTCCGTAACCCCGTGGCACCCACAGGCCGTGCGCGGTCTGTGCCTTTCATAAGACAAGAACACTGGAGGAATCATCGTGCACAGAGAACACCTTGGGAGCCGTTTGGGCTTCATTCTCCTCAGCGCCGGATGTGCCATCGGCATCGGCAATGTATGGAAATTCCCTTGGATGACCGGGCAGTATGGCGGCGGCGCGTTCGTCGTGATCTACCTGCTCTTCCTGCTGATCCTGGGTGTCCCCGTTTTGACCATGGAATTCGCCATGGGACGCGCCGCCCAGAAAAGCCCCCTGAAAATGTATCAGGCGCTGAAGCCCGGCGGACACTGGGGCTGGCACGGCTACGTCTGTTTGCTCGGCAACGTGGTTCTGATGATGTTCTACACCACCGTCGCCGGTTGGATGCTGCAATATTTTGTGGACACCGCCGCCGGACGCTTCGTGGGACTTGACGTTTCCGGGGTGGAGACCGCCTTCGGCAACATGCTTGCGAACCCTGTCCGGCAGACGGTTTACATGGGCGTGATCGTCATATCCGGCTTTTTCATCATCTCCATCGGTGTTCAGAAGGGATTGGAGCGGGTGACCAAGTGGATGATGATGGCGCTGATTGTGCTGATGCTGGCGCTGGCTGTACACAGTCTGTTCCTTCCCGGCGGCTCCGAGGGACTGAAATTCTACCTGCTGCCCGATATCCAGCGCCTGAAAGACGCCGGCGTTGGCAATGTCATCGTGGGCGCCATGAACCAGTCCTTCTTTACATTGAGCCTTGGCATCGGCGCCATGGCCATCTTCGGCAGCTACATCGGCAAGAATCACGCGCTGGCGGGCGAGTCCGTCCGGGTCTGCGCGCTGGACACGCTGGTGGCGCTTTGCTCCGGCCTCATTATCTTCCCCGCCTGCTTCTCCTACGGCGTGGACGTCAAGAGCGGCCCCGCGCTGATCTTCATGACCCTGCCCAACGTGTTCAACAATCTGCCCGCGGGGCGCTTCTGGGGGAGCCTGTTCTTCCTGTTCATGACCTTCGCCGCCTACTCTACGGTTCTCGCGGTGTTTGAAAACATCGTCTCCTGCGTCAGCGAGCTGACCGGGCTCAGCCGGAAGAAGACCTGCCTTGTGTGCGGCATTGCCCTCTTCCTGCTGAGCCTGCCCTGCCTGCTGGGCTACAACCTGTGGAGCAATTTCCGCCCCATCGCCGGGCGGGACGTGCTGGACAGCGAGGATTTTCTGGTCAGCAACCTGCTGCTGCCCCTGGGCAGTCTGCTGTTCATCATTTTCTGCACCACCCGCTACGGCTGGGGCTGGGAGAATTTCCTCGCCGAAGCCAACGAGGGCAAGGGGCTGAAAATCGCCAAATGGCTGCGGCCTTACATGACCTACGTGCTGCCCGTGATCGTGGGCATCATTCTGGTTTTCGGACTTTACAATTTCTTCGCCGCGTAAACACTGCCCCGAAAGAGCGCACCTCTTTCGGGGCAATTTTATCGATTTGGCAAGATTCACATGGAATCTAGCCAAAAACCGTCAGGAATCGTCTTTCTGCGAGTTGACGGGGGTCGCCCCCGATGATATAATGATAACGTAACATCAACAAACCCTTATGACTGACGGATTAGGCTGCATCCGAGTTTTCGGAGCAGACCGAAGTGGAGCACCACATGGAGTAAGGGCATATCCCCATTTCCTGCCGACCGTCTGGGCTCACTTTCCCGTTACAGCGGGCGAGTGCGCCCTTTTTTCTATGCATACGCATAGAAAAAAGAAAAAATGTGTCATTTCCTCGCCCCTGCGGGGCAACCGGAAATGATGCACAAAAACTTCATGCTTATGCCTTTGCGCATTTTCGCAGTGCAGTGCTCATGCATGAAGTTTTATTTGCCACAAGGAGGTCAACACATGAAAAAAGTCGGAATCGTCATGGGCAGCGACAGCGATCTGCCCATCCTGCGCAAAACCATGGATACCCTGACGTCTCTGGGCATTCCCTACGAATGTCACATCTACTCCGCCCACCGCACCCCCGAGGAGGCTCGGGATTTTGCCGTATCCGCACGGGCAAACGGCTTTGGCGTGCTCATTGCAGCTGCCGGTATGGCCGCGCACCTCGCCGGCGCCATCGCGGCAAACACCACCCTGCCGGTCATCGGTATTCCCTGCAAAGGTCCTTGTCTCGACGGCATTGACGCTCTTCTTTCCACGGTCATGATGCCCTCCGGTATTCCGGTCGCCACCGTAGCCGTAAACGGGGGCGTGAATGCCGCTTTGTTGTCCGCCCAGATTCTGGCAGTGGAGGACGCGGAGCTTGCCGCGAAGCTGGACGCCAGACGCGCCGCCGACGCGGCCAAGGTGCTTGAGAAGGACGCCGCCCTTCAGGCGGAACTGAACGGCTGAGGGAGGAAAAGCAATGGGCGGTTTCTTCGGGGCGATTTCCCATAAGAATTGCATTTACGACGTTTTCTTCGGCACGGACTACCACTCCCACCTCGGCACCCGCCGGGCCGGACTCGCCTTTTACGATACGGAAAAGGGCTTCCAGCGGCAGATCCACAGCATCGAAAACACCCCCTTCCGCACGAAATTTGACGACGACATGGCAAAATTCAGCGGAAACGCCGGTATCGGCTGCATTTCCGACACCGACCCCCAGCCCCTGCTGGTGCGCTCCCACCTGGGGATGTTCGCCATTTCCACCGTGGGCATCATCAACAACGCCGAGCAGCTGGTGAAGGAAACCTTCTCCGGCCCGGGACATCAGTTCATGGCCATGTCCTCCGGAAAGATCAACACCACCGAGCTGACCGCCGCCCTCATCAACCAGCGGGGCAGCCTGATCGACGGCATCCGCTATGCCCAGGAGGTCATTGACGGCTCCTGCACCATCCTGCTGCTGACCCCCGACGCCATCATCGCCGCCCGGGATCGCCTAGGACGGCTGCCCGTGCTGGTGGGCAGGAATGACGACGGCCTGTGCGTGTCCTTCGAGTCCTTCGCCTATCACAAGCTGGGCTACCAGGATCATTACGAGCTTGGCCCCGGGGAAATCGTGAAAATGACGGCGGACGGACTTACACAGCTGGCCGCCCCCGGCACGAAAATGAAGATCTGCGCCTTCCTGTGGACGTACTACGGCTACCCCAACTCCAACTACGAGGGCAAAAACGTGGAGGTCATGCGCTACCGCAACGGCGAGATCATGGCCCGCAAGGAAATGGAAGCCGGCACCATGCCGAACGTGGACTTCGTGGCGGGCGTGCCGGACTCCGGTCTGCCCCACGCCATCGGCTACGCAAACCAGTCCCATAAGCCCTTCGCCCGACCCTTCGTCAAGTACACCCCCACATGGCCCCGTTCCTTCACTCCCGCCAATCAGGAGATGCGCAATCTGGTGGCGAAAATGAAGCAGATCCCCGTGCCGGAACTGATTCAGGGCAAGAAGCTGCTGTTCGTGGACGACTCCATCGTTCGCGGCACCCAGCTGCGGGAGACGGTGGACTTCCTGTACGAAAGCGGCGCGAAGGAAGTGCATATGCGCTCCGCCTGTCCGCCCATCATGTACGGCTGCAAATATCTGAATTTCTCCCGCTCCAACTCCGAAATGGAGCTGATTGCCCGGCGGACGGTCCAGAATCTGGAGGGCGACGAGGGGCAGAAGCACTTAGACGAGTACGCCGACGGCACCACGCAGCGGGGCAAATGTATGCTCAAGGCCATCTGCGAGGAAATGGGCTTTGACTCGCTTGGCTACCAGTCTCTGGACGGCCTGCTGGAGGCCATCGGACTGGACAAAGACAAGGTCTGCACCTACTGCTGGAACGGCAAAGAATAATCAGGATAAATTTCCGGAAAAGGAGTATTATCATGGAACACAACAATTCCCAGTCCGCCAGCTACGCTGCCGCCGGTGTGGACATCACCGCCGGATACAAGGCCGTGGAGCTGATGAAGACCCACATCGCCCGCACCCGCAACTTAGGCTGTCTGGACGACGTGGGCGGCTTCGGCGGCTGCTTCGGCCTGCCCATTGCCGGGATGGAGGAGCCGGTGCTGGTCTCCGGCACCGACGGCTGCGGCACCAAGGTCAAACTGGCCATCCTCATGGACAAGCACGACACCATCGGCATCGACGCCGTGGCCATGTGCGTCAACGACATCATCTGCGTGGGCGCAAAGCCCCTGTTCTTTCTGGATTACATCGCCTGCGGCAAAAACGTGCCGGAAAAGATTGCCGAAATCGTGGGCGGCGTGGCGGAGGGCTGCGTCCAGTCCGGCGCGGCGCTCATCGGCGGCGAGACCGCCGAGCATCCCGGCCTGATGCCCGTGGAGGACTACGATCTTGCGGGCTTCGCCGTGGGCATTGTGGATAAAAAGAAAATCTTAGACAAGACGAAAATGGCGGAAGGGGACGTGGTCATCGCGCTGGCTTCCTCCGGCATTCACTCCAACGGCTTCAGCCTGATCCGCAAGGTTTTCCGCATTGACGAGAACCCCGCCGAAATCTACCGGCCCTGCGACGCCCTGGGCGGGAAAACCATCGCCGAGACCCTGCTGACCCCCACGAAGATCTACGTCAAGTCCGTTCTGGCGCTGCTGGAAACCGTGGACGTCAAGGGCATCAGCCACATCACCGGCGGCGGCTTCTATGAGAATATTCCCCGCTCTATCCCCGACGGCCTGTGCGCGAAGATCGACAAGAGCGCCGTTAAGGTGCTGCCCATCTTCGACCTGATTGCCAAGACCGGCAATATCCCCGAGCGGGACATGTTCAACACCTACAACATGGGCGTGGGCATGAGCATCGTTGTTCCCGCCGCTCAGGTGCAGACCGCCCTGGACATCCTCACCGCCCACGGCGAGGACGCCTACGTCATCGGCACCATCACCAAAAACGACGAAGAAAAGGTGATTCTGGAATGACGGCCAAAATCGCAGTTCTGGTCTCCGGCGGCGGCACCAATTTGCAGGCGCTGATCGATGCTCAGCAGCGGAGCGAGCTGGGCGGCGGAGAAATTGCCGCCGTGATCTCCTCCAAGGAGGGGGCTTGCGCTCTGGAGCGGGCGCGGAAAGCGGGTATCCCCGGCTATGTGCTGCCCCGGAAAAACTTCGACTCCAACCGCGCCATGACGCTGGCGCTGGTGGAAAAGCTGAGGGCGCTGGACATTGATTTAGTGGTTCTGGCGGGCTGCATGGTCATCTTCACCGAAGAGCTGGTGCAGGCCTACCCCAACGCCATTATGAACGTCCACCCCGCCCTGATCCCGTCCTTCTGCGGACAGGGCTTCTACGGACTGCATGTCCATGAAGCGGCACTGGCCTACGGCGTCAAGCTCTCCGGCGCGACCGTGCATTTTGTCAGCGCGGAGTGCGACGGCGGCCCCATTATCGCCCAGAAGGCCGTCTCCGTTTTCCCCGGAGATACCCCCGAAACCCTTCAAAAACGCATTATGGAGCAAGCCGAATGGAAGCTGCTGCCGGAAGCCGTGCGCCTGTTCTGTGAGGGCAGGCTCCGGGTGGAAGGCCGCACCGTTATCATCGAACAGGAGTGAAAACGCTATGAATGTTTACGAAATAAAGTCCATGGCCGAGCGCCTCAGCGGCAACACCTACCCCGGCCGGGGCATTGTGCTGGGGGGCACCCCCGACGGCAAGACCGCCGTGGCCGCCTATTTCATCATGGGACGCAGCGTCAATTCCCGGAACCGGGTCTTCGTTCAGGAGCCGGACGGCATCCGCACGGAAGCCTTCGACCCCAGTCTCATGAAAGACCCCCATCTGATTATCTACCATCCCGTGCGGGAGGCCGGTCAGGGTCTCATCGTCACCAACGGCGACCAGACGGACACCGTCTGGGAGTATCTTGCCAGGGGCGAAAGCTGGGAAGCCGCCCTGCGTACCCGTCAGTTTGAGGACGACGGCCCCAACTGGACGCCCCGCATTTCCGGCTTGCAGGCGGGGGACGGAAGCTGCAAGCTGTCCATCCTGAAAGCCGCCGACCCGGAGGGCACGGCATGTGCCCGGTTCTTCTATGAATACCCCGCCACCCCCGGTCTGGGGCATTTCCTGCACACCTACGTATGCGACGGCAATCCCGTAATTCCCACCTTCCAGGGGGAGCCGGAGCGGGTCAGCATCCCCGGGGACATCGACGATTTCACCCGGGAGCTGTGGGAGAATCTGAACCCCGACAACAAAATCTCCCTGTTTGTGCGCTACACCAACTTGGAAACCCGGAAGTATCAGCAGCGAATCCTCAACAAGCATGTAAAGTAACACCGCGTGGAGGGAATGAACATGAAAGAATTTGAACTGAAATACGGCTGCAACCCCAACCAGAAGCCCGCGAAAATCTACATGGCCGACGGCTCCGAGCTGCCCATCACCATTCTGAACGGCCGCCCCGGCTACATCAATTTCCTGGACGCCCTCAACTCCTGGCAGCTGGTGAAGGAGCTGAAGGAGGCCACGGGCATGGTCGCCGTCACGTCCTTTAAGCACGTCTCCCCCACCTCCGCCGCCGTGGGAAAGGTGCTTCCCGAGAACCTGAAAAAGGCGTGCTTCGTGGATGACGTTCCCGAGCTGGACGACAGCCCTCTCGCCTGCGCCTACGCCCGGGCAAGAGGCACCGACCGGATGTGCTCCTTCGGCGACTGGGTCGCCCTGTCCGACGTGTGCGACGCCACCACCGCGAAGCTCATCGCCCGGGAGGTCTCCGACGGCGTGATCGCCCCCGGCTATTCGGAGGAAGCTCTTGCCATCCTGAAAACCAAGCGCAAGGGCGGCTACAACGTGGTGGCCGTTGACCCCGACTACGTTCCTGCCGAGCAGGAGACGAAGCAGGTCTTCGGCATCACCTTCCAGCAGGGGCGGAACAACTTCAAGATCGACGGGCATCTGCTTCAGAACATCGTCACCAAGAACAAAGACCTGCCCGAATCCGCCAAGATCGACCTGATCGTGGCGCTGATTACCCTGAAATACACCCAGTCCAACTCCGTGTGCTTTGCCTATGACGGGCAGGCCGTGGGCGTGGGCGCGGGTCAGCAGTCCCGCATCCACTGCACCCGGCTGGCCGGCTCCAAGGCCGACACCTTCTTCCTGCGCCAGCACCCCAAGACCCTGTCCCTGCCCTTCCGCGCCGATCTCGGCCGCCCCAACCGGGACAACGTGATCGACGGCTACATCAACGGCAACGAGGAGGACGTCTGCGCCGACGGCATCTGGCAGAACTACTTCACCCGTCAGCCCGACCGGCTGACCGAAGAAGACAAGCGGGAATTCCTGTCCAAATTTGACGGCGTTTCCCTCGGTTCCGATGCTTTCTTCCCCTTCCCCGACAACATCAAGCGCGCCAAAGCCTCCGGCGTCAAGTACATCGCCCAGCCCGGCGGCTCCATCCGGGACGATCTGGTCATCGAGGAATGCGATAAGGACGGCATGGTCATGGCCTTCACCGGCATGAGACTGTTCCACCACTAAGGGGGATTGTTTATGAAACTGTTAGTCGTAGGCGGCGGCGGACGGGAACACGCCATCATCAAAAGCCTGAAAAAGAATCCCGAGGTCAAGGAAATTTTCGCTCTCCCCGGCAACGGCGGCATCGTGGCGGACGCGGTGTGCGTCCCCATCGGCGCTACGGAAATTGACAAGATCGTCGCCTTTGCCCAGGAGCAAAAGGTAGATTACGCCGTGGTCGCGCCGGACGACCCGCTGGTACTGGGCTGCGTGGACGCGCTGGAAGCGGCTAAAATTCCCTGCTTTGGCCCCTGCGCCCGGGCTGCCATCATTGAGGGCAGCAAGGTCTTCTCCAAAAATCTCATGAAGAAATACGGTATCCCCACCGCCCGGTATGAGGTCTTCGACGACATGGCCGCCGCCCTCGCCTATCTGGACACCGCCCCCATCCCCACCGTCATCAAGGCCGATGGTCTTGCGCTTGGAAAGGGCGTTATCATCGCCCAGACCCGGGACGAGGCCAAGGCCGCCGTCCGGGATATGATGGAAAATCATGTTTTCGGCAAGTCCGGCGACCACGTGGTCATTGAGGAATTTCTCACCGGCCCGGAGGTCTCCGTGCTGGCCTTCACCGACGGCAAGGTGGTCAAGCCCATGGTGTCCTCCATGGATCACAAGCGGGCGGGGGACGGCGACACCGGCCTGAACACCGGCGGCATGGGCACCGTCGCCCCCAACCCCTACTACACCCCGGCCATCGCCGAACGGTGCATGAAGGAAATTTTCCTGCCCACCATCGCTGCCATGAACAGCGAAGACCGCACCTTTCAGGGCTGCCTTTACTTCGGCCTGATGCTCACCCCCGACGGCCCCAAGGTCATTGAATACAACTGCCGCTTCGGCGACCCGGAGACGCAGGTGGTGCTGCCTCTGCTGGAAAGCGACCTGCTGACCGTCATGCAGGCGACAACCAACGGCACGCTGGCGGACACGGAGGTTCGCTTCTCCGATAAATATGCCTGCTGCGTCATCACCGCCTCCGCCGGGTATCCCGTCAGCTACAAGAAGGGCTTCGAGATCACCATGACCCCGGAAGCCGCCGCCCACACCTATGTTGCAGGCGCAAAGCTGGAAAATGGGAAGCTTCTGACCTCCGGCGGCCGGGTCACCGGCACCACCGCCGTGGCCGGTTCTCTGGCAGATGCCATCCGGGAAGCCTACCGCCTTGCAAGCGGCGTGCAGTTTGAAAACGCCTACCGCAGAAGCGACATCGGCCAGCGCGCCCTGCAAGCTGGGAATCACTGATAAAATCGCCTTCGGCTGAGCAGCGGGTCTTTTGCCCCCATGCCGCAGGCCGAAAAACGGGAAATACATCCAGTATTCCTCCGTTTTCCGGCCTTTGCCTGAGGACAAAATCCCTCGCTGTCAGCTCTCGCCGATTTCATCAGTGCTTCCCTCAACTCTGAATAAATCACATCAGGAGGAATAACCCCATGGTTTATCGGGTATTTGTAGAAAAAAAGGAAGGCCTGGACAACGAGGCCAAGGGTCTGCTGAATGAGGCCAGAACCTTACTTGGCATGGAGCGGCTGGAAAATGTCCGGCTGTTCAACCGGTACGACGCGGAAAATATCACGGAAGACCTGTTCCGGTACGCCGTGAAGACAGTCTTCTCCGAGCCGCAGCTGGATACCGCTTCTGCGTCCATTCAGCTTCCCGGCGCTTACGTCTTCGCCGTGGAGGCGCTGCCCGGCCAGTTTGACCAGCGGGCGGATTCCGCCGCCCAGTGTATCCAGATCATCTCTCAGGGCGAGCGTCCCCTCATCCGCACCGCCAAGGTCTACGCCCTGTACGGCACGCTGACGGACGGGGATATCCGGGAATTCAAAAAATACGTCATCAACCCCGTGGAATGCCGGGAGGCGTCTCTGGACGTGCCGGAGACCCTCGCTATCCGCTATGACATCCCCACGGAGGTGGCGACCCTGACCGGCTTCACGGGCCTGAGCCGTGACGAGCTGGCGGACTTTATCGCGAACTATGGCCTTGCCATGGACTTGGACGATATCGCCTTCTGCCAGTCCTATTTCCAGAAGGAAGACCGCGACCCCACCATCACGGAAATCCGCATGATTGACACCTACTGGTCCGATCACTGCCGCCACACCACCTTCGGCACCATTCTCGACCATGTGACCTTCGAGGACGCCCTGCTGCAAAAGACCTACGAGGACTATCTGGCAACCCGGAATGCCCTTGGCCGCAGCGAGAAGCCCATCTGCCTGATGGACCTCGCGACCATCGCCGTCAAGCACCTGAAGGCCGCGGGCAAGCTCCCTAAGCTGGACGAGAGTGAGGAGATCAACGCCTGCACGGTGAAGATGGACGTCACCGTGGACGGCGTCACCGAGCCGTGGCTGCTGCTCTTTAAGAACGAGACCCACAATCACCCCACGGAGATCGAGCCCTTCGGCGGCGCGGCTACCTGCATCGGCGGCGCCATCCGTGACCCCCTGTCCGGGCGGAGCTACGTCTACGGCGCTATGCGCGTCACCGGCGCGGCCGACCCTCTGACTCCCGTGTCCGAGACCATCCCCGGCAAGCTGCCCCAGCGGAAGATCGTCACCACCGCCGCCGCTGGCTATTCCTCCTACGGCAACCAGATCGGCCTTGCCACCGGCATTGTGGATGAAATTTACCATCCCGGCTACGCCGCCAAGCGCATGGAGATCGGCGCGGTCATCGCCGCCGCCCCCGCGGAAAATGTCCGCCGGGAGCGCCCCGACCCCGGCGACGTGGTCATCCTGCTGGGCGGCAACACCGGCCGGGACGGCATCGGCGGCGCGACGGGTTCCTCCAAGGCCCACACCCAGCAGTCGGTAGAAACCTGCGGCTCCGAGGTGCAGAAGGGCAACGCCCCCGAGGAGCGGAAGCTCCAGCGCCTGTTCCGCAATGGCGAAGCCTCCCGTCTCATCAAGCGCTGCAACGACTTTGGCGCGGGCGGCGTGTCCGTGGCCATCGGCGAGCTGGCCGACGGTCTGGAGATCGACCTGAACGCCGTTCCCAAGAAATATGACGGTCTGGACGGCACCGAGCTGGCCATCTCCGAATCCCAGGAGCGGATGGCCGTGGTCGTGGAAGCGAAGGACGCGGCGCGGTTCCTCGAACTGGCCGCCACGGAGAACCTGAACGCTGTCCCCGTGGCCGTGGTCACGGAAAGCCCCCGTCTGGTGATGAACTGGAACGAGAAAAAGATCTGCGACATCAGCCGGGAGTTCCTGAACTCCAACGGCGCGGCCAAGCACATGGACGCCGCTGCCGAGAAGGCGCAGAGCTACGGCAAGACCGTGACCGGCAGCTTCGCCGAGAACTTCCTCGCCGTGGCTTCCGATCTGAACACCTGCTCCAAGCGGGGTCTTTCCGAGCGGTTCGACTCCACCATCGGCGCGGGCACCGTGCTGATGCCCTTCGGCGGAAAATACCAGCTCACACCTATTCAGGCCATGGTACAGAAAATTTCTGTGGAGAAGAAGCACACCGACGACTGCTCCTTCATGGCCTTCGGCTATAACCCCTTCATCACCTCCGCTTCTCCCTATCACGGCGCGTATCTGGCTGTGGTGGAGTCCGTGTGTAAGCTGATCGCCTCCGGCGCTTCCTTTGAGGACACCTACCTGACCTTCCAGGAGTATTTTGAGCGCCTCGGCAAGGACCCCAAGCGCTGGGGCAAGCCCCTTGCCGCACTGCTGGGCGCGTTCCGGGCGCAGATGGAGCTGGGCATCGGCGCCATCGGCGGCAAGGACTCCATGTCCGGTTCCTTCGAGAAGCTGGATGTTCCGCCCACGCTGGTCTCCTTCGCCGTCACCACCGGCAAGACCGGCGAAGTCGTCTCCCCCGAATTCAAGGCCGCGGGTCACAAGGTCTGCCTGCTGACCCCCGCCTACGACGAAAACGGCCTGCCCGAAACCGCTTCCCTGCTGGAAACCTTCGATACCGTCACAGAACTCCTTCGCAGCGGCAAGGCCGTGGCTGCCTACACCCCCGGCATGGGCGGCATCGCGGAGGCCGTGATGAAGATGGGCTTTGGCAACGGCTTGGGCTTCGCCTTCGACGACGCGCTGACCCTTGACGAGCTGTTCGGCTACGCCTATGGCAGCTTCGTGCTGGAAATGGCGGACGGCACCGTGGGCAAAGTTCTTGGCGTCACCACCGCTGACGGCAGCTTCTCCTATCACGGAGAAGCCCTGTCCCAGACTCAGGTTCTCGGCGCCTACGAAGACAAGCTGGAATCCGTCTACGCCTGCAACATCCCCACCCCGGCGCAGAGCATGGAGACCTTCTCCTATGAGGCCACCCAGCGGAAAGCACCCGCCGTCAAGGTTGCCAAGCCCAAGGTGCTGATCCCCGCCTTCCCCGGCACCAACTGCGAATACGACTCCGCCAAGGCCGTCCGGGACGCGGGGGCGGAGCCGGAGATCATCGTCATCAACAACCTGAGCGCCGACGGCATTGCCCGCAGCGTGGAGCGGTTCGCAGAGGAACTGAAAACCGCCCAGATGGTGTTCATCCCCGGCGGCTTCTCCGGCGGCGACGAGCCGGACGGCTCCGGCAAGTTCATCACCGCGTTCTTCCGCAACGCCGCCGTCAAGGAGGGCGTCACCGCCCTTCTGGAGCAGCGGGACGGTTTGATGTGCGGCATCTGCAACGGTTTTCAGGCGCTCATCAAGCTGGGTCTGGTGCCCTACGGCAAAATCATCGACACCGACGAGACCTGCCCCACCCTGACCTTCAACAACATTTCCCGCCACCAGAGCCGCATCGTCCGCACCCGGGTCGCCTCCAACAAATCCCCGTGGCTGGCACTGACCAACGTGGGCGATGTGTACAGCGTCCCCATTTCCCACGGCGAGGGCAAGTTCCTTGCCTCCGAGGAACTGATCCGCCAGTTGGCGGCCAATGGCCAGATCGCCACCCAGTACGTTGATCTGGACGGCAATGCCACCGCCGACGTCCACTTCAATCCCAATGGTTCTCTGTACGCCATCGAGGGCATCACGTCCCCCGACGGCCGGGTCTTCGGCAAAATGGGCCACAGCGAGCGCATCGGCTCCGGCCTGTACAAAAACGTCCCCGGCGAGTACAACATCCGCATGTTTGAAGCGGCGGTCAAATACTTCAGATAACTCCCTTCCTCTAAAAAAGGCGCTGTCTCACAGCTTGGTGAGACAGCGCCTTCTTCATTCTATTTGATTTTCTGAGGTTGGTCACTTAATCCAACCAAATAATCCGCGGTCAGGTTGTAAAATTGACATAGCTTGACCAAATCATCAATTTTCAGCTCCGCCCGTCCGGCTTCAATGTGGTTGTATCCCTGCTGGGATTTGTTCAGAATTTTCCCGACCTCCGCCTGAGTGAGATCCCTGTCCTCCCGGACACCCCGCAGCCTTGCTCTGTAATCTGTCATACGTCAACCCGTTTCCTATTTTTCGATGACATATTACCATACTCATAATTTGAGTATTGACTTTTACTCAAAGATTGAGTATTCTATACCCAAACATGGCGAAAATCCCTTCTCTGACGACTTATATCCACATCTGGAGCAGCTTTTATGAGTATCCGTTCAACCTTAAAACCGCCTCATTTAGCAGCCGCTGCCGCATTCGGGAGCGGCTTACTTGTGCATCTGTTCGGGCTTGTCAATGTCCTTCATAATTATGACGACATTGCCCAGCAGCCCCGGGGCTACGGAACCGGCGTCACCTCCGGACGGTGGCTGCTGTCCATTATGGGTGATTTCTGCGACGCAATCGGCGGAAATTTCAACCTTCCCACGGTCAACGGGCTGCTGTTTTTATTGCTGATCGCGGTTTCCGCCGGACTGCTTGTGTCCGTTTTTCGGATCCGGAACCGGGCTTCAGCAGCACTGATGGGCGTTTTGTTCGCCGTGTTTCCCTCTGCCTTTTCTACACTGGCATTCCGCTACACCGCCGTCTACTATGGCGTTGCCATTCTTTTGTCTGTCGCTGCTGTTTGGCTGTTTCAGCGCTGTTCCTGGGGTTTCTTTTTGTCCGCCCTCTGCATTGCCTGCTCTTTGGGTATCTATCAGGCTTATGTTCCCATTACCATCGGCATGTTCGTCTTGATGCTCCTTCAGGAGTCTCTGTCCGACGATGCGGACTTCCGGAAGCTTCTGCGCCGGAGTCTGGCTTGCTGCGGGGTTCTTTTGCTCGGTTTGCTTCTGTATTACGTTTTTCTGAAGCTCACGCTTTGCTTGTATGGGACGCAGCTGAGTGACTATCAGGGTGTCAGCAGCATGGGGAAGCTATCCCTTTCCGGCATTCCCGGGCTGATTTATGAAGCATTTTATTCCGCTTGCATGCTCCCCGTAAAGGACTATTGCGGACTGGCCGCCATGAAGCTCATAAAGGCGGCTTATCTGCTCATTGGACTTTTCTCTGGGGTTCTCCTTGTATTTCTGCTGATAAAACGGGTGCGGAAGCCCTCTATACGGCTGTTTTCCCTCCTGCTCTGCGCCGTGTTTCCCGTTGCCGTGAATTTCGTCGTTATCATGTGTCCGGACAGCTGGATTTACACGCTGATGGTGTATTCCCTTGTCCTGATCTCCTATGTCCCTTTGATTCTGCTGAATCAGCTGATCGAGGACGACAGGAAACGCCTGTGGCTGGGCATCGTGAAAAAGGGCGTCGCCATTATGCTGTCCGTGCTTGCCCTTTGCTACGCCTATCAGACCAATGTGAATTATACCGCGCTGTACTACGCCAACCGCCAGGTGGAAAATTATTTCAGCTCCATCGTCACCCAAGTGCGGATGGCCGACGGCTTCACGCCGGATATGGAGTGGGCATTGATTGGGGACATTGAAGATCCCCTCCTTGGCTGCTACTGGGAGTATGAGATGACCTATGGCGGCGTCGAATTTACCCAATGGCTACTGAACCGCTACAGCTGGTGGGACTGGATCCATAATTACTATGGCTACGCAATTCCCACTGCCAGCGATGAAAAGATCCGCGTTCTCGCCCAGAGCGACGCGGTACGCGCTATGCCTTGTTGGCCGGCAGATGGGTCGATACAAGTGGTCGGCGACACTGTGGTCATTAAGTGCCAGGAACTGCCTTAGGCGCTCATGACCTGTCGCGCGCTGTCTGCCTGCGGATGATTTCAATACAAAAGCGCTCCGATTATCCGGAATTTCGGGATAATCGGAGCACTTTTTTGCGAAAAGTGCGGCATGGAAACCCATGCCGCACTCAGCTGCAATATACCGTTTTATACGAGTTTTTAACAAAACGCTTAAAAGCGTTTTATTAGGCCGCAGGATTGCGGCCAGCGGCCACTGCCGCTAAAAAACGAAGTCAATACATTTCTTACCGCCGCCCAGGCGGTCTGCCGTGAAACGGCTTAAATAAAATGATGAAATCATTTTATTAAGAAATAGTATTATCTCACGTACTCGATCACCACGCGGCGGTTGGGTTCTACGCCGGTGGAGTGGGTGGTGATGTTCTCCATGTCCTGCAAAGCCGCGTGGATCACGTGGCGCTCGTAGGCGTTCATGGGCTCCAGAGTGGTGCGGCGGCGGGCTTTCAGCACCTGCTGCGCCTTCTTCCGGGCGTAGCGGCGCAGACTCTCCTCCCGCTTCTCCCGGTAGCACTCCGCATCCACGTTGACGCGGATGTGACCTTCCACATCCCGGTTGATGGTGTAGTTGGTCAGATGCTGAATGGCGTCCAGCGTGTCGCCCCGGCGGCCGATCAGGTAACCCAGATCGTCGCCCACCAGATCAACCTTGTACGTATTGCCCTCGTCCTTCCAGCAGTGGGGAACGGCATTGGAATCCATGTGTTCCAGCAGGCCCTTGATGAAGACTTCGATCTTTTCCTCCACGGAACCGGGTTCGGCGGGAGTGTAGGTCTTGGGAGCGGCGGGCGCCTTGGGCTTCTCCGGACGGGGGGGCTTGGGAGGACGGGGCTTGTCCTGCCTGGGCGGCTCAGGGCGCTTTGCAGGTGCGGGTGTGGGAGCGGGCTGGGGGGCGGGCTTCGGCGGCTCGGCCTTGGGCATCTGGGGGGCTTCCGGCTTCTTCACCGGGGCGGCGGGGGGCTTGGGCTTGGAGCGGGAGGCGCTGCCCAGAGCGCTCTTGGGCTTTTCTTCCTTCTCCGGCACGGGGTCGGGGACTTCGTAAGTCACCTGCACCTTGGCGCTCTGGGCACCGAAGCCCAGAAAACCGGACTTGGCCTGCTGCAGCACCGTGACGGACACGCTGTCACGATCCAGCCCCAGCTGGCTCAGCGCGGATTCAATGGCAAGATCGATGGTCTTGCCGGAAGTGATAATCGACTTTTCCATGGTTTATTCCTCCATAGACTTGGGCGCGTAGCGGTCAGGGTCATAGTTGCGGCCCTTGCAGAAGGGACGGTCGGAGACACCGGACAGAGGCGCGTTTTCTTCCCTTGCGGCTTCCTCCACAATGCCCTTCCGGGCGGCGTACTCCTTGGCAGCCGCGGCCTTGGCGGCCTGCTCCTGATCCCGCTGCTGCTTTTCCAGCTTCTTCTTGCTGGTGTTGGCGGTGATGCCGTCGGGATTGGAGGCACGGCGCTCGGCGCGGACGCGCTCCTTCTCGGCTTCGATGCGCTCCTGCTCCAGCGCCTTTTGCAGGCGCACGGCATCCTCCGCGTCATAGATCTTGCGGTAGTGGCTGGTCATAATGGGGTCGGAGATCATTCTTACCACGCCGCCGATGAACCAGTACAGGGACAGTCCGGCGGAAACGGTGAAGCCGATCCACAGAGACATCAGGGGCATCATCCACATCATGACCTTCATGGACTGGTTCTGCTGGGAATTCTTGGCGGTCTCTTTGTCCTGAACGCCCTTCTCGTCGGTGATGACGGAGTCGTTGGTCTTCTGGCTGATGACCATCTGCAGCAGCTGACAGGCGGCAGAGGTCAGGGCGATGAGGAACGCACCGATGTGCGCCCAGTCCCACACCCAGCTGGCGGAGAAGACATTGAACTGGGGCACTGCGCCCAGATTGATGCCGAGGAAATCGAAATTGATACCGGCGAGAACGACCTCGCTGATGCCGGGGATGGCGGCGCGCAGTTCAGCCGCGTACTGGGGGATCAGCTGCGCGGCGACGACCTGCTCATAGGCAGCATTGGAAGTGAACATATCCGGCGCAGCCGTCTTGATGACCTCCACGATCTGCTTCGCCGTGTCGGCGGACTGCATCAGGATGTAGGTGATGGGCTGGCGGATAACGGCGAACAGGGGGAACAGAATCAGAATGGGAATGAAGCTCCACAGGCAGCCGCCGCCCATGGAAACGCCCTCGGATTTCTGAAGTTCCTGAATGGCCTGATTCTGACGCTGGGGGTCATCCGCGTATTTCTGCTGGATGGCCTGCATCTTGGGCGTCAGACGGGACATCTTCATCATGCTCTTCTTGGACTTCGCGTTCAGGGGCAGCAGGATCAGCTGCACGATGACGGCGAACAGGATCATGGCGACGCCGTAGTTGTGGGTCGTTTCATACAGGACTGACAGCAGCCACCCAAACGGCACGGTTATGATGTCCGATAATTGGAATGCGAGAAACATTGCCTTTCCTCCTTAGAGATTCATGGTCATGGTACCGGGTCGTAGATATCCCCGCGGTAGAAGGGATTGCACCGCAAAAACCGCTTCAGGGCAAGCCAGCCACCCTTAAGGATACCGTACTTGCTGATGGCTTCGTAGGCATAAGCGGAACAGGTGGGGCGAAACCGGCACCGTGCCGGAAACGCCGGAGAGATCCAGCGCTGATAAAACCGAATGAGAGCAAGAAACATCTTCTTCATAACCGCAGCTTAAGTCTCTACTTTCTTCAGAAGCCCTGCTTTTTTCGCAAGGGTGAGATAACTTGCCGTCAGCTTCTCAAAGGGAGCCTCCACGGCCTTCGTCCTTGCCACCACCACGATGTCCCAGCCGGGCTGGAACTTTTCCTCGTTCAGGCGGTAGACCTCCCGGATGCGGCGGCGGGTGCGGTTGCGCACGTGGGCTTTGCCCAGCTTTTTGCTGACGGTGACGCCCACCCGGTTCCCGTCCGTGCGGTTCTTTCTGGCGTAAAGCACCAGAAGGCCGTCGGCAACGCCGGAGGTGTGATACAGGCGCCTGAAAATATGGTTGAGCTTCAGGCTGGTTGAATACTTCATACTGTTTCCTCGCTAAAAAGGGAGCGGGGCGAATGTTCCATTCACCCCGCTGTAGCTCCCGTTTCGCTCTTAAGCGCTTTTTCCGCTCTAGGGTGTATCTGAAAACTGGCGAAATGACCGGCAGCGAGGGATTTTTGTCCTGAGCAAGCCATTTTTCCACAGGAATACTTGTTGTATTTCAAGGAAAAATGGCGCGGCGCAGGGCAAAAGACCCGCTGATTGGGCATTTTGACAGTTTTCAGATGCACCCTAGTAACCCACGGACATACGCATCAGGCGGACAGAACCTTGCGGCCCTTCGCACGACGGCGGGCCAGAACCTTGCGGCCGTTGGAAGTAGCCATTCTCTGGCGGAAACCGTGAACCATGGAACGGTGACGCTTGCTGGGCTGGTAGGTACGCTTCATCTAAGATACACCTCCTGTCAAAATACAATATGCTCAACAGCCTTTCGGCCGCAGCAACACAAATTCAGACCGATACTACGGTCATACCCGTTTATTATAACCGAAGAACGCGGTTTGGTCAATCTTTTTTTCGTTCTTCCGTCAGTCAATTTTCAAATTCGGGCCGGAAAAGGTTTCATCCAGCTTGGAAAGGACGCGATTGTATTCTTCCGTCCCCGGCTCGTAGGGGGTCGGCTGGAAATTATTCCGTTCGGCGACGGAGCTGACGCTGGCGGGTACGATGGTCAGTTGTCCCAATCTGACCGTTCCCTCCGCGTCCCGGATGACCTCCTGCTGCACCAGCGCCGTGTCATAGTCCTTGGGGGCGCCGTTTCCGCCGAAGCTGAAATTTCCCAGAGAGTAGAAAATGATACCGCCGCCGTATTCCTCAATGGGCTGCAAAACATGGGGATGGGAACCGAACACGATGTCCGCACCGGCGTCAATGGCGGCGTGACCCACCTGCTTCTGTTCTTCGGTGGGGTGGTATGTACCCTCCACGCCCCAGTGGGGGGCAAAGATGATTAAGTCCACCCCCTGCTCCCGCAGGGCAGCAATCTTTGCGGTCATGTCCGCCACATCCAGCTTGTAGTACACGGCGGCATACAGCCCGATGGTCAGGCCGCTGCCCGTGGTGACCACGGCGGTGCTGTCCCGCTCCACGTAGGGGACGCCTGCCTGTTCCAGTACCGCCAGCGTGGACGCGTAGCCGTTTGCGCCGTAGTCCATGGAATGGTTGTTGGCCACAGTCACGGCCTCGATGGAATTCTCCGTCAGGCAGTTTACGTAAGCCGTGGGGCCATGGAACACATGCTTCTTCTGCATGGGGTTACCCTCGTCGCACAGGGGGCCTTCCAGATTCACCATGGAGAACTCGTCGCCCGCGAAATAGTCGATCACGTTGGCGAAGGGATAGGCGTAGTCATCGCCCACGGTCTTGATAAAGCCGGATTCCGCGTAATAGTTGGTCGGGTTGCTGCCGAAGGTGCAGTCCCCCGCGAAGGTCAGAAGAAAGTGTTCCTCCGTGGGCTGCGTTTCCGTGGGAAGGGTCTCTGGCTGAGACGTTTGGGTCGGTTGCGTCGCAGCGGCCTGCGTTTCCGGCAATGTGGGCGCAGTGGTTTCAGGCGCGGCGTGGCCGCAGCCCGTCAGCAGCAGCGCCAGCAGAACGCAGACCGGTAAAAATCGGATCTTCACCGGATTCAGGCGTTGTCCTGAGCGCGCTTCTTCATCAGATTGCGCATACGGGCTGCGTGATCCAGCTCCCGCTTACGGATGCGCAGGCTCTTGGGCGTGCATTCCAGCAGCTCGTCGTCCGCCAGAAATTCCAGACACTGCTCCAGAGAGAGGATGCGGGGGGGCGTCAGCCGGAGGGCTTCGTCAGAACCGGCGGCGCGCATATTGGTCAGCTGCTTCTTCTTGCAGACGTTCACGGTCATATCCTCGTTGCGGCTGCAAACGCCCACGACCATACCGGCGTAAACCGACGTGCCGGGGCCGATGAACAGTGCGCCCCGCTCCTGCGCCGCCGCGAGACCATAGGCCACGGCTTCGCCGGTCTCAAAGGCGACAAGGGAACCCACCTGCCGCCGCTCGATCTCGCCCTTCATGGGGGCGTAGGAATCCAGCACGGAGGACATGACGCCCTCGCCACGGGTATCGGTGAGGAATTCGTTACGGTAGCCAAACAGGCCGCGGGAAGGAACCAGAAATTCCAGACGGTAGCGGCTGCCCATGGGGGTCATGCCCAGCAAATCGCCCTTCCGCTTGCCCATTTTCTCAATGACGGAACCCATGCATTCCTCCGGCACGTCGGCGACCATCCGCTCGATAGGCTCGCAGACCTTGCCGTCGATGACCTTGGTCAGCACGCGGGGGGTGGACACGGAGAACTCGTAGCCCTCCCGGCGCATGGTCTCCATGAGGATGGACAGGTGCATTTCGCCCCGTCCGGCCACGTTGAAGGAATCCGTTCCCTGCTCGGTGACGTGGAGGGAAACATCCTTGAGAAGTTCCTTTTCCAGCCGGTCGCGGAGGTTCCGGGAGGTGACGAACTTGCCCTCCTTGCCTGCGAAGGGGGAATCGTTGACGGCGAAGGTCATTTCGATGGTGGGGTCGGAAATTTTCACGAAGGGCAGCGGCTCCACGCACTCCGGAGCGCACAGGGTGCGGCCGATGGTGATATCTGCCATACCGGACAGCGCCACGATCTCACCGGCGTGAGCCTCCTGGACGGGGTTCTTGCTCAGGCCGTCGAACTCGTACAGCGCCACGACCTTGCCCTTGGTTTTCACATTCGCGTCATGGAAGTCGCAGATGGTGACCTCCTGATTGACCTTGATGGTGCCCCGCTCCACCCGGCCGACGGCGATACGGCCGACGTAGTCGTTATAGTCGATGGAAGAGACCAGCAGCTGCAGCGGCGCGGTGTCGTCGCCCTCAGGGGCGGGAATATAGTTGACGATGGTCTCGAACAGGGGGGTCAGGTCGGTGCCCGCCTCGTCGGGACTGTAGGAAGCCGTACCCTGACGGCCGGAGCAGAACACGGTGGGGCTGTTGAACTGCTCGTCGGTGGCGTTCAGATCCAGCAGCAGCTCCAGCACCTCGTCCATGACCTCATGCACCCGGGCGTCGGGCTTGTCGATCTTGTTCACGGCCACGATGACCTTGTGACCCAGCTCCAGCGCCTTCTGCAAGACGAAGCGGGTCTGGGGCATGGGGCCTTCGGCGGCGTCCACCAGCAGAATGACGCCGTTGACCATTTTCAGAATGCGCTCCACCTCGCCGCCGAAATCGGCGTGACCCGGGGTGTCCACGATGTTGATCTTGTAGTCCTTATAATGCACGGAAGTGTTCTTTGCCAGAATGGTGATGCCCCGCTCCCGCTCCAGATCGCCGGAGTCCATGACCCGCTCCACAGTGGCCTGATTTTCCCGGTAAATGCCGCCCTGCTTGAGCATTTCGTCCACCAGCGTGGTCTTGCCATGGTCAACGTGGGCGATGATGGCAATGTTGCGAATTTTATCCTGAGGTACCATGAAAAAGTCTCCTTTTGAAACCGAATTACACAAAATATCAACTATAGAGTATAGCACATTGACGAAATAAATGCAATATTTTTGTTGGATATTCCGAATATTTTTGTGTTTTCCCGAAGAAAAGAGGCGGAGCCTGCGGCTCCGCCCCTGGGAAAATCGGATATTATTCAGCTCTCGTGCCGAAGTTGACGGAGGTGTCGCCCTGCTCGTTGGTGCCGAACTCGTAGTCCTTGCCGGGCAGAACGGCGTTCATCAGGATGCCAACCAGCGCAGCCACGGCCAGACCGGACAGGCTGATGGTCACGCCGCCGACGGGAATGACGATGGCGCCGTTGTAGGTCACGCCAACGGCCAGACCCATGATCATGGCGGCGACCAGCACGTTGCGGCTCTTGGTGAAGTCCACGTTGTTCTCAACCACGTTCCGCACGCCCACGGCGGAGATCATACCGTACAGCACCAGACTCACGCCGCCCATGGTAGCGGCAGGCATGGCAACGATCAGCGCGGCAAACTTGGGGCAGAAGGAGAGGATGATGGCAAACAGCGCGGCCAGACGGATGACCTTGGGGTCATAGACCTTGGACAGCGCCAGAACGCCGGTGTTCTCGCCGTAGGTGGTGTTGGCCGGTGCGCCGAAGAGGGCGGCCACGGTGGTTGCGAGGCCGTCGCCCACCAGCGTGCGGTGCAGGCCGGGGTCAGCCACGTAATTCTTTTCCACGGTGGAGGAAATGGCGCAGATGTCGCCGATGTGCTCCACGACAGTCGCCAGAGAGATGGGAGCGATGGTGATAATGGCGGTCAGCAGCATACCGCTGTCAAAATCCTTGTCGAAGATGGAGAAGGCGGTGTTGCCCCAGATCACGGGCAGACCGACCCAATCGGCCTCGGCCACCGTCTTGGCAACATTTGCCCGGGCGGCGGGGTCAACGATCATGGCGAACAGGTAGGAGCCGAGAACGCCCAGCAGAATGGGAACGATCTTCACCATGCCCTTGCCCCAGATGTTGCAGACCACGACTACGAGGATCGCGACCAGCGCGACCCACCAGTTGCCGCGGCAGTTATTGATGGCAGAACCGGCCAGAGACAGGCCGATGCAGATGATGATGGGGCCGGTGACGATGGGCGGGAAGAAGCGCATGACCTTCTTCGCGCCGAAGAGCTTGAAGAAGAGCGCCAGAACCAGATATACAAGACCCGCCACGGCGACGCCGAAGCAGGAGTAGGTCAGCGGGATGTCCTGCCCGGAAGCGGTGACCAGACCGTAAGCACCCAGAAACGCGAAGGAGGAGCCGAGGAATGCGGGAACCTTCCGTCCGGTGATGAGGTGGAACAGCAGCGTGCCGAGACCGGCAAAGAGCAGGGTAGTGGATACGTTCAGTCCGGTGATTGCGGGAACCAGAACCGTCGCACCGAACATCGCGAACAGGTGCTGCAGGCCCAGAACCAGCATTTTGGGGGTACCCAGAGTACTTGCGTCATAAACCGCGTCGGTATTCTTTTCGGGAGTAGCCATAAAAATCATCCTTTCTGTTTTTTGCGAGTTTTCGTGTTTTCATGAAAAAAGAGGCCCTAGGGCTGACCTAAGACCTCCTTTTCACACACTTCTGTGACAGTATACCTCTTTTTTTCCGATATTGCAAGGAAATATGCCAGATCCCACCGCCAAAATATGAACGATTTGTAAAGCGGTTTTTGTGGATTCTGCCATTGGGGGGCAAGACCGGCAGCGCCATCAGGCGATGCCTTCCTGATTAAAATTAAGATTTTAATCAGGAAA
>ENA-ORTW01001224-ORTW01001224.1-human-gut-metagenome-genome-assembly--contig:-NODE-1224-length-28104-cov-9.680416_pt1 | contig 28104 bp, 23 predicted proteins | sample MGYA00242072_ERZ509193 | MGnify/ENA primary metagenome ERZ509193 (study PRJEB26280, sample SAMEA2338813) | human gut metagenome | biome: human gut; feature: human-associated habitat; material: faeces... | reverse complement strand
CAGCAAAAAGGAAGCTGCCGCTTCACGAAAATTCATTCGTTAAAGCGACAGCCCCATTATAATCATAAATTAAATATATGTTTAATTTATGATTATATCAGTATAAGATGGAGTAAAGATTTTGTGCGTTGGATTCATAGTGATTGTTTACGTAACTGGTATTCCATTGTATTATAATTCAGTAAGGTTTTGCCATGAGAATGTTATGAGAATATCATAAGAATGTAACAGGTGTCATAGACAGATGCCAGATGAAAAATGTACAATACTATATGATGGTATACAATAGAAGCAAAGAGGGTGATAGGAACATGAATATATTATTTTTCCAATGGTTCGCATTCATGCAGAAGGGCATAGAGAATGCATTAAAGAAGATGAATGTAAGCTATGATGTGTTTTACTATGACATGAAAGACTGGGATAATGATGGTGAGCTTGAGAAAAAGCTGTCTGACTATCTTAAGAATAGTAATGTTACATATGATGCTGTATTTTCAGTGAATTTTATTCCTATGGTATCGGATGTATGCAGCAGATTAGTGTCTGAGTTTAATACAGATAGATACAGGAAGCTTAAGTACATATCATGGGTATATGACTGCCCTGTCAATATAAGAAGGACAGCTGCATTAAAGAATGACTGCAATATCATATATTTTTTTGACAGAATCCAGGCTGAAAGCTATGCAAAGCAAGGAGTAAGAGGTGCTGGACATATGCCACTTGCTGTTGATACTGATATCTTTGCCGAGGCTATTAATAATGCATTTGGTAATGTTGTGAACAATGTTACAAACAATGTTGGAAATTCTTGTATTAGTGATGTGGCTGTTAATGAACGGGCTGAGTTTAAAGACACAGGCATTTTGCAGGAAAGTATATTATGTAATAACAACGTTTTACCGACTTATGCATGTGATGTTGCATTTGTAGGCAAGCTTTACAGGTCGGATTATCAGTATATAAGCAAGTATCAGGATGAGTATACAAGGGGCTATCTTGAAGGTATAGTATCTACACAGGAGAAGATATATGGGGGATATATTATAGATGATTGTGTGAATGATAATATTATGAAATGTATCAATGATAACTTTGCGAAAGTATCAGGTGGAACTTATTCTGTTATTAAGCCGGAGGTTACTTATGCGCTTGCAACTGAGGTTACGGGGAGAGAGCGTTATAAGGCACTTGCGCTGCTGCAGAACAGGTGCAGGGTTAATCTTTATTCAACTGATAAGGATGACAGGCTGTCAGGACTTAACCAGTGTGGTCCGGTGGATTATTATAATCAGATGCCGCTTGCTTTTAATCAGGCAAAGATTAACCTAAATATATCTTTAAAGATTATACAGTCAGGGATTCCGTTAAGGGTGTTTGATGTTTTGGGCTGTGGAGGCTTTCTTATAACGAATTACCAGCAGGAGATAGCAGAGAACTTTGAGGATGGAAGGGAACTTGTAATATATGAGGATATTCCTGATCTTATTGCAAAGGTGGATTATTATCTGTCACATGATGATGAGCGCCTAAGGATAGCGAGCAATGGATATGAAAAGGTAAAGAGTGAATGTACATTTGAAAAAAGAATGAATAAAATTTTGTCAGGAATGTTATAATTATGCTTGTATAAAATCATTGATTAACTTACAATAAAGGCATATAAGTAATATCATAAAGCCAGATTATGAGAATTTAGTAATGCATATTGAGAAAGATTATAAGAGGCAGGTTGTACAGATTATGGAAAAGCTTAATTCATTTTATAAAATGCTTAAAAATAATGCAGAGAAATATCCTAACAAGGAAGCTATAATATATGATACTATGACTATTTCATATAGCAAGCTTTTTGAGGATGTATGTAAGAAAGCACTTCACCTTAAGAAATTTACAGGAAACCGTATTGCATTATATGGACCTTCATCATACAGGTGGATTGTTAATATGTTTGGTATAATACTTGCTGGTAAGGATGTTATGCTTGTTGATTTCTTTCTGCCACAGAATACCCGCAACGATATACTTAAAAAGGTCGGGGTTGACTATGTACTTACATCTACGAATCAGTATATTCTTGCAGATAGTAACGCAATTATGATACCGGATGCCGAAAAGGATGATGTGGAAGGCTTTGTGTATGATGAGGATTCGGCTGTGGAGGGCAATATACTTATGCTTACGGCTGTTCCACAGGAGTGTGATAAAGCAGTAGTCCTTACTGTATCTAATATTTTTAATACTATCAATGAGATTAATGAGTTCTGCTTATGCGAAGAGAATGATAAGGTTCTGGCACAGATAGCACTTCATCATATATTTGGTTATATATATAGTCTTATATGGCCGTTGCATAATGGTGCGTGTGTGTGCATAGGAAGAGGTTTAAGGCATATAGATGCGGACACATATTATTATAATCCTACAATTCTTCCTGGTTCACCATCTATGATAGATTATTTAAAGAGAATCAAAGCATTTAACAACGATTTAAGGACGGTTATTATCGGTGGTGCCAGCTGTCCGTTCAGGCTTTTTGAGGCTTTAAGTGACAGGGACTTAAAGATATATAATGTATATGGCATGACAGAAACATCTGGCTGTATAGGAATAAATGATACAATGGACGGTACTTATAAGCTGTTTGGTGAAACGCAGGTTACAATCGCAGCTGATGGTGAGATTCTTGTCAGCGGAGATTGTGTCATGAAGGGTTATGATAAGGATGAAGCTTATACAGCACGTGTACTAAAGGATGGTGTGTATCATACAGGCGATCTTGGAAGGATTAACGAGAAGGGACGTCTTGTGCTTCTTAAGCGTAACCCTGAGATTATTCTTCTTCCAACAGGTGAGAAGATAAGCCGTACTGTTACAATAAGGGAAATCACAGCACTTGATGGTGTTTCAGAAAGTTATGTAACCTTGTATAATGATAAACTCACAGCATTGATAGTACCTATAGATAAGGAAGCAAGGATAGACCGTTTTGTAAGGCTTATCAACAGATATAATGAAAGAAAGGGATTCCGCTGGGAGATACAGAAGGTTAAGCTTATAAAGGAGCCGTTGCCAAGACTTGATAATGGAGATATAGATCAGGATGCTGTTGATGATTTAATGGTTGATCTGACAGATGTTGGATAGAAAGTTCATGGATAAAGGGTGAAAGGGTGATATCTGGTATGCCGGGGTTAAGAATGACTGGCGTGTGCCGATATATTTATCGTGTATTATGAACCGATAGTAAACATGATGGTATAATAATATTATTATTAGAATGAGAGGTAGTATATCATGGAGGATATAAGAAGTAAGCAGTTAGAGGTGTTAGGAGAAGCTAAGGATTATTGCATGAAGGTGCTTCACAGTATAGATACTGTTATTCCTGAGCTTAAAGGTGCTAAGAAGGATGATACAGATGAGTATCTTAGAATGACAGTAGATGCGGTTAACAACACATTAGAGATGTATAACGCAACACGCACGCTTGTAAAGGAACACTCAGATATAGATGAAACAGAGGTAAATAAAGCGGTTGGGAAGCTTGGAGCTGCACTTAAGGGCAGTGTTGATAAAGATAAGGCAGCAGCACTTGAAGATATAAAGGACTTCATAAGGGCTTATGGGGAGGCAGCAAAGAATATTACAGAAGCATAGATACATTTTTCTTCCTTTTCTTGCAACGAATATGACCCAAGCAGTGGAATATGATTTGGATTGTAAATTTTGCAAATAGAGTGAAATTTTCACCATTTCAATATAAAATACAAAGGTGGGATTGAGCACGAGGTACTCAATCCCACCTTTTTCTGGCTTTTCACTGTATCAACGTAGTTGAATTTCAATACTATATTATGTCAAAGACAGCCATAAGGCTTGTGAGGTATTTTAAGAATAATGCGCAAGGAACACTTGAAAGCTGATTGTGATAGTTCTTAGATATTCCCTCAATATCCAGCAACGATTATACATGGATGTATAATCGAGCGAAAACGAAACATGGATGTTTCGTATGAGCGGTTGTGTCCGTAAACAATACCTACATGGAATATCTTAGAAATATCCAATCAGCTTTCTGGTGACTGTAGAATTATTCTTAAAATACTTCACAAGCCTTATAGCGTCCGTTCGTCAATATAAATACATCAATATAAATACATCAATAAAATACGTCAAAATAAATAATATGAATCAACTGTGCTAAACACTATATTTATATGTATCCGTTAAACATCATGCCAGTATAAGCTGAAAGATTATACGGATCATTGTATGTACGGGTAGGGTTTTTATAAGCAATAATCTTATTGTTGACATAGTCCATAGGATTAAGTGCTATATTTTCAGCCTTTGTTTTAATAGAGTCTTTGAATGAGTTAAGACTTTCAAAAACTTTGCTTAACTGATTGTCATCAGCAGCCTTGCTTATAACTTCTTTGTTAGTGCTTATTGTACCATCCTTGTTAAGAGTAAGTCCGTTGCTTTCAAGCTGTTTTTTGTGTGAACGTGCTATAGCAGTTATTTCTTTGTGAAGGCGTTCTGTACCCTGGAACTGATTGTTGGCTTTGTCGTTGGCAGCAGATATAAGATTGTTATATCCTGATACCAGTTCATTAATACTTTCTGCTATTGAATCAGCATCAGCTTTGAGGCTGATAGTTACTGGATTATCTGTAACCTCTGAAAGTTCAAGTGCATATGACTTGTTGATTGTTACAAGGTTATTCATGGAAGAACGTTCTTCATCGTTTATGTTAAATATTGCGTTTGAAGGATATTGTGCAACACGGTCAAGTCCAAGAGTGCTTATCAATGCAGCGTTGGCAGATACATCAGTCTTATCGCTGTTCTGGCTTGGTTCAATCTTGAATATAACAGGTGAGGAACCGCTGATTCCGGTTGCTTCGGACTCTATGTTTATGGCTGTGTTGCCAAGACTGTCTTCCTTGATAGTTGCAGTAAGTCCGATGTTTGATCTGTTTATAAGCCTTGCAAGCTTATTCTGTATGTTGTTTAAGGTTTCACTGCTCTCCACACTAAACTGGAATTCATAAGTTACATTATTAATAGACAGATCAAAGGAATAATCACCTGCTTTTACAAGTCTGGAGCGAGGATGCAGATAGTTACCGGTATTAATCTGGGATGCTGCAAGCTGCTTTATATTTATGTCAAATGATTCATCATCTGAGGCAAGGCTCGAATCTCCGATGTACTGTGCTGATACAGCATCAGAATTGCTTGACACAGCAGATTTTTTAAACGTCATCTCACCGTTTGAGCTGTCTGATAAGTCCTGGGTTATATTCTCAAGAGCACGTGCGTTTTCCTTAAGGTCTATTGCATATTTCTGGGCAGCGCTCGATAAGTCAAGCTTGTATACAGGGGTCTGGCTGTTAATCTTTACAACCTTGCTGTATGTGTTTTTAAGCTGGGATCTTGTATGGGTATCATACTTGGAATTCATCTTGTGTCCGTACTGGGACAGGTAGTAGCTATATACACTACTGATCATAACAGTCACCTCCTTGTCTGTATAATCAATCTGTATTATATCTGTAGTGGGCAGCACTGTTAAAAAAGATTATAGTTATATAAATAATTATTAATGTAAATAATTATTAAATATATTAAATTAAATAGAAACAGTGCTATATTAATATGTATCGGTACGTATAACAAATATATAATTATCAGGAAATCCATTTCCATAAAAAATATCGACCAGATACATTGATACATTGCTGGGTGGTAAACTTGCTTTTAACACACATTATAACATTGTTTATAATAATGCACAATGTTGCCATATTCTTATTTTATAAGCATAATGTTGATTTTGCAATCATTTTATAGTAATATTTTGATAAGAAAATTTTGTAGATGAAATTTTTGATTTATAAGGCATTGACATCACTATGATTGTTACAATATAAGTATGAATGAATATAACAATGAAAACATAATTTTAATATAATGCAAACAAATACAATGTAGATAAATATAATAAAAGAAATAAAAGTTATAAAATTAATAACAAATGGGTTGACGGATTGATAAATAATGTGATATATTAGGCTGGCTATGGAAGCGGTCTTTTTTTTATGCCCTGAACTGACCCAACGGTACAGGATATAAGAAAAAACCAATTGGTGTTAATAACACCTGCAAAATAAATAATTGGAGGTGGAAGTTGTGCGAGTAAAGATAACATTGGCATGTACAGAGTGTAAACAGCGCAATTACAACATGACTAAGGAAAAGAAAGCCCATCCAGACAGAATGGAAACTAAGAAGTATTGCAAGTTCTGTAAGTCACACACATTACACAAGGAAACAAAGTAATTAGTATCAGTGAGGTATTAAGATGAGTGAAGCTGTTAAGACAAAGAAACAGAAAAAGAGCTGGTTCAAGGGACTTAAGGCAGAGTTCTCTAAGATCATTTGGCCAGACCAGAAGTCACTTACAAAGGAAACCATCGCTGTATTGGTTGTATCCGTATTATTAGGTGTAATTATTTCAGTTGTGGACTTGATTGTTCGCTTTGGAATTGAATTCATTGTAAAGTAAGGAAAAGGTGATCAGATGGACGAAGCAAAATGGTATGTGGCTCATACGTATTCTGGCTATGAGAATAATGTAAGAGTTAATATCTTAAAGACAGTTGAGAACAGAAATCTTCAGGATCAGATCTTTGATGTGCTTGTGCCGGTTGAAACAGTAGTTGAAGTGAACAACGGCAAGCCAAAGACAGTTGAGAGAAAGATATTCCCTGGCTATGTATTTGTTAAGATGGTTATGAATGATGACAGCTGGTATGTTGTCAGAAATACCAGAGGTGTAACGGGGTTTGTTGGTCCTGGATCTAAGCCAGTGCCATTATCTCCAGCTGAAGTTAAATCATTCGGAATCGATGATGAGAATGGTTCAGTTGAAGAATCTAAGCCAGTGGTTGAGTTCGCTGGTAAAGTGGGTGATCAGATTCAGATTCTTTCAGGTGCCTGGGAGAATACAGTTGGTCAAATCACAAGCATTAATGAGGGCAAGCAGTGTGTCACTATTAATGTTGAAATGTTCGGTCGTGAAACACCGGTCGAAGTTGACTTCACAGATGTGAAGGTACTGTAATCAAGGTGATCAAAAGCTGTACAGGCTGCATATAAAGGCTTGTCATCAGTTGTTTTGACTGCCTGTGGGAGGCTTAATAGCCGCCATAAACCACATTTATAATTAGGAGGTGCCACAATGGCAAAGAAAGTAACAGGTTATATTAAATTACAGATTCCTGCCGGCAAGGCTACACCAGCTCCACCAGTTGGTCCAGCACTTGGTCAGCACGGTGTTAACATTGTAGAATTTACAAAGCAGTTTAATGCAAAGACAGCAGATCAGGGTGACTTAATCATCCCTGTAGTTATTACAGTTTATGCTGATAGAAGCTTCAGCTTCATCACAAAGACTCCACCTGCTGCAGTTCTTCTTAAGAAGGCTTGCAACATTAAGTCAGGTTCAGGTGTTCCTAACAAGACTAAGGTTGCTACAATCAAGAGAGCTGAAGTTCAGAAGATCGCTGAACTTAAGATGCCAGATCTTAATGCAGCTACTATCGAAGCAGCTACATCTATGATCGAAGGTACTGCTAAGAGTATGGGTATCGTTGTAGAAGACTAATTCTATACGTATCTGTAACTACTGTAATTGATTATTAATGATTAATTACTTTCAATTGATTATTAGAGATTTCATAGAAGAACATGCGGACAGATTAATCCTATAATTTTTCCGGGATTGTTCAATATGTGGGAGGAAAGATAGAATCCTTCCGATAACACCACTAGGAGGTTTATAATGAAAAGAGGAAAGAAATACGTAGAGGCAGCCAAGAATATTGACCGCCAGACATTATATGAAGCAGCTGACGCAGTTTCTTTAGTAAAGAAGAGTGCAGTTGCAAAGTTCGATGAGACTATCGAAGCTCATATCAGAACAGGTTGTGATGGACGTCACGCTGAGCAGCAGATCAGAGGAGCTGTTGTTCTTCCACACGGAACAGGTAAGACTGTTAAGGTTTTAGTATTTGCTAAGGGCGCTAAGGCTGATGAAGCTGAAGCAGCTGGTGCAGATTTCGTTGGTGGCGAGGAACTTATTCCTAAGATCCAGAATGACAACTGGTTTGATTTTGATGTAGTTGTTGCTACACCTGATATGATGGGCGTTGTTGGTCGTCTCGGACGTGTACTCGGACCTAAGGGCTTAATGCCAAACCCTAAGGCTGGTACAGTTACTATGGACGTAACAAAAGCTGTTAATGATATTAAGGCTGGTAAGATCGAATACAGACTTGATAAGACTAATATCATTCACGTGCCAATTGGTAAGGCTTCATTCACAGAGGAGCAGTTATCAGACAACTTCCAGGCTATTATGGATGCAATCGTTAAGGCTAAGCCATCTTCACTTAAGGGTCAGTATTTAAAGAGTGTTGTTCTTACAGCTACTATGGGACCTGGTGTTAAGGTTAGCACAGCTAAGTATGTTGGCTAATATGTTGTTTCTTGTAGTTAACAAGGAATATTGATGCGAAAGATTGATTTTGCAATATTATTAAAACATATTTTGTAAAAATGGTTGACAACCTATATATTATGATAGTATACTATCAGCTGTGTGTGGTTATTCGCATACAAAGTGAAAGCTATATTTCACATTTTGCCTAAGACAGCAGGTCCCGAAAGGGTTAAAGGTAATACGCCTACCGAGGACAGACTTGTATTTTAAAGTGTGTCAGTCTGAAAGTACAGACTGATGATACAGACTTTAGAATATATTTATCAGTTTATTCAGTCCTTCTGTCATAGCGGCAGGAGGGCTTTTTTGATAGCCTGATACATTGTACGTCTGGGCAGAATATTATCTGGAAACAGATACTAATCTAACAGGAGGTAAATATTCATGGCAAAAGTAGAACTTAAGCAGCCTATTGTAGACGAAATCAAAGCAAGCTTAGAAGGCGCTCAGGGCGTTGTGGTAGTTGACTACCGTGGCTTAACTGTTGAGCAGGATACACAGCTTCGTAAGCAGTTAAGAGAAGCTGGTGTCGTTTACAAGGTTTATAAGAATACTTTAGTAAAGAGAGCAATCGCAGGTACAGAGTTCGAACCAATGACAGAGGCTCTTGAAGGACCTAACGCTATTGCAATCTGCAAGGATGATGCTACAGCCCCAGCAAGAGTTTTAGCTAACTTTGCTAAGACAGCAGAAGCACTTGAACTTAAGTGTGGTGTTGTTGAAGGTACTTACTATGATGCTACAGGAATCGCAGCTATCGCAAGCATTCCTTCAAGAGATGAACTTCTTGCTAAGTTCCTTGGAAGCATCCAGTCACCTATTACAAACTTTGCCCGCGTTATTAAGCAGATCGCTGAGAAGAACGAAGAGGTTGCATAATATCGCAGCATAAAACGATTATCGACGAGGCTGCCTGAAACTTATCAGACAGACTACGAAACTTAATTAAAGACTATAAAAAGGAGATTATAATAATGACTACACAGGAAATTATCGAAGTTATTAAGGGTTTATCAGTATTAGAATTAAACGATTTAGTTAAAGCATGTGAAGAAGAATTTGGTGTTTCTGCAGCAGCAGGTGTTGTTGTAGCAGCAGGTGCAGGTGCAGGTGCTGCAGCTGAAGAAAAGACAGAGTTCGACGTTGAGCTTACAGAAGCTGGTGCTAACAAGGTTAAGGTTATCAAGGCTGTTCGTGAAATCACAGGTCTTGGCTTAAAGGAAGCTAAGGAAGTTGTTGATGGCGCTCCTAAGGTTATTAAGGAAGCTGCTTCTAAGGAAGAAGCTGAAGAAATCCAGAAGAAGCTTGAAGCTGAAGGCGCTAAGGTTACTCTTAAGTAATTTAAAACCAGAGGATTACAACTTTAATATGGCAATATGATGAAAAAACACTTGATTTTTTGAGTTATATTTGGTATATTATAATAAATGTGAAAAAGTTCCAGTTGTTTTATTGACAGCTGGGACTTTTTTTGCTATTATGGATAATGCACTATTATGGTATGGTGTGCATAGTTTTTGTACACATATCTATAATGTAATAAATTAATGTAAAGAAAACTAAGGGGTGAAACGTCAATGGAGAAAAACAGAATACGTCCAGTAAAGTCAGGCAAAGCGATGCGTATGAGTTTCTCAAGACAGAAGGAAGTTCTTGAGATGCCTAACCTTATTGAGGTGCAAAAAGATTCTTACCAGTGGTTTTTAAATGAAGGCTTAAAAGAGGTCTTTAACGACATCTCTCCAATTGCAGATTACAACGGAAGGCTCAGTCTTGAATTCGTTGATTTTGCATTATGCGAAGAGGAGAGAAAGTACTCTATAGAAGAGTGTAAGGAAAGAGATGCTACATATGCAGCTCCACTCAAGGTACGTGTAAGACTTCATAACAAAGAGAATGAAGATATCAGCGAGCATGAAATCTTCATGGGTGACCTTCCTTTGATGACTAAGACCGGTACATTTGTAATTAACGGTGCAGAACGAGTTATAGTCAGCCAGCTGGTACGTTCACCTGGTATTTACTATGATATACAGAAAGATAAGTATGGAAAGATATTCCTGTATAGTTCTACTGTTATTCCTAACAGAGGTGCATGGTTAGAGTATGAAACAGACGCTAACGATGTGTTCTATGTTAAGGTTGACCGTAACAAGAAGGTTCCTATAACAGTTCTTATAAGAGCACTTGGTTTTGGAACTAATGCAGAGATTATTGACATATTTGGTGAGGAGCCTAAGCTTCTTGCAACTATGGAGAAGGATACTTCTACTAACTATCAGGAAGGTGTGCTTGAACTTTATAAGAAGTTAAGACCAGGGGAACCTTTGTCAGTAGATAGTGCTGAAGCACTTATCTCAGGCATGTTCTTTGATCCTAGAAGATATGACCTTGCAAGAGTAGGCCGTTATAAGTTTAATAAGAAGCTTTCTTTCAGAAACAGGATTGCTGGACACGTTCTTGCAGAAGATGTAGTTGATGGCAACGGTGAGATTATTGCTAATGCAGGCGATAAGCTTACAAGAGAAACTGCAGAACAGATCCAGAATGCTGCTGTACCTGCTGTGTTCTTAAAGGCAGAGTTAAAGGCAGCTGATGGTTCAGTACGTGAAAGAGTAGTTAAGATATTATCTAACCTTGCAGTAGATATTACTAAATGGGTAGATATTACAGAGGAAGAAGCTAAGGAACTTGGTGTTAACGAGTATGTTTATTATCCAGTTCTTTCACAGATATTAGCAGATAATGAATCACCTGAGGATATCAGGGATGCTATAGAAAAGAATGTGGCAGATCTTATTCCAAAGCATATTACAGTTGAAGATATACTTGCATCTATCAACTACAATATGCATCTTGAATATGGTATTGGAACTAAGGATGATATCGATCACCTTGGTAACAGACGTATAAGAGCCGTAGGTGAACTTTTACAGAATCAGTTCAGAATCGGTATTTCAAGAATGGAAAGAGTTGTACGTGAAAGAATGTCAACTCAGGATTTAAGTGGTATATCTCCACAGTCACTTATAAATATCAAGCCTGTAACAGCAGCTATCAAGGAGTTCTTTGGTAGTTCGCAGCTTTCTCAGTTCATGGATCAGAACAATCCATTATCTGAGATTACACATAAGAGACGTCTTTCAGCACTTGGTCCTGGTGGTCTTTCAAGAGATCGAGCAGGTTTCGAGGTTCGAGATGTACATTATACACATTATGGAAGAATGTGTCCTATCGAGACACCAGAAGGTCCTAACATCGGACTTATCAACTCTCTTGCATCATATGCAAGAATCAATGAATATGGTTTCGTAGAAGCTCCTTATCGTATAATAGATAAGTCAGATCCTAAGAATCCAAGAGTAACTGATGATGTACGTTACTTTACAGCTGATGAGGAAGATGATTACCATGTAGCACAGGCTAATGCTGAGATTGATGAAAATGGATATTTCGTTAAGAATTCAGTATCTGGACGTTACAGAGAAGAAACATCTGAGTTTGATAAGAGCATGATTGATCTTATGGATGTATCTCCTAAGATGGTATTCTCAGTAGCTACATCTATGATACCTTTCCTTCAGAATGATGACTGTACACGTGCCCTGATGGGTTCTAACATGCAGCGTCAGGCAGTACCTCTTCTTATGACAGAGGCTCCAGTAATAGGTACAGGTATTGAAAACAAGACAGCATGCGACTCAGGTGTGTGTGTTGTTGCAGAAGAAGATGGTGTTGTTCTTTCTTCTGAATCTAACAGGATTCTTGTAAGAGAGACAAGCGGTAAGGTTCATGAGTACAAGCTTACTAAGTTCTCAAGAAGTAACCAGAGTAACTGCTATAACCAGAGACCTATTGTTTTCAAGGGTGATGAGGTTAAGGCAGGAGATGTTATCGCTGATGGTCCATCAACATCTAACGGAGAAATAGCACTTGGTAAGAACCCTCTTATCGGTTTCATGACATGGGAAGGTTACAACTACGAGGATGCTGTTCTTCTTAGTGAAAGATTAGTAAGAGATGATGTATATACATCTATCCATATAGAAGAATATGATACAGAAGCAAGAGATACTAAGTTAGGACCAGAAGAAATCACAAGAGATCTTCCTTCAACAGGTTCTGATGCTGTCAAGAATCTTGATGAAGATGGTATTATCCGTATAGGTGCCGAGGTAAGAGCCGGTGATATCCTTGTTGGTAAGGTTACTCCAAAGGGAGAAACAGAGCTTACAGCTGAAGAAAGACTTCTTAGAGCTATCTTCGGTGAGAAAGCAAGAGAGGTAAGAGATACTTCACTTAAGGTTCCTCATGGTGCTTATGGTATCGTAGTAGGCGTTAAGGTATTTACAAGAGAGAATGGAGATGAATTGGCTCCTGGTGTTAACAAGAATGTCCGTATCTACATTGCGCAGAAGAGAAAGATTTCTGTTGGTGATAAGATGGCCGGACGTCATGGTAACAAGGGTGTCGTTTCAAGAGTACTTCCAGTAGAAGATATGCCATTCCTTCCAAACGGACGTCCACTTGATATAGTACTTAACCCACTGGGTGTGCCTTCACGTATGAATATCGGACAGGTCCTTGAGATTCATTTAAGTCTTGCGGCAAAGGTATTAGGCTTTAACGTAGCAACACCTATCTTTGATGGTGCTAACGAAAATGATATTATGGATACACTTGATATGGCTAATTCTTATGCTAACCATCCTTTTGATGATGATGAGCTTGCAAAGGAAAAGGCTGAAGCAGAGGCTGCAGGTGAAGAGTATCCAGCAGATATGACAACATTTACAGCTGAATATAAGGATCTTTTAAGAGATGATGTATTTGAGTTCCTTTCAGATAACAGAGCTCACAGAGCAGAGTGGAAGGGTGTTCCTATCGGAAGAGATGGTAAGGTAAGACTTCGTGATGGTAGAACTGGTGAGTACTTTGATAGTCCAGTTACTATTGGATTCATGCACTACTTAAAGCTCCATCACCTTGTTGATGATAAGATCCATGCACGTTCAACTGGTCCTTATTCACTTGTAACACAGCAGCCACTTGGTGGTAAAGCACAGTTCGGTGGACAGAGATTCGGTGAGATGGAAGTTTGGGCTCTTGAGGCGTATGGTGCATCATATACACTTCAGGAAATCCTTACAGTTAAGTCTGATGATGTTGTTGGACGTGTTAAGACATATGAAGCTATTATTAAAGGCGAGAATATCCCTGAACCAGGTATTCCTGAATCATTCAAGGTTCTTCTTAAGGAACTTCAGTCTCTTGCACTTGATGTAAGAGTTCTTGATCAAGATAACAACGAAGTCCAGCTTCTTGAAAGTTCAGAATATGAGGTTACAGACTTCAAGAAGGTTCTTGATGATGGTGGTTATAAGAGAAACAGCCGTGATGAGGAAAATGAATTAAAGAATGCCGGTTACCATGCAGAAAAGCAGGGGGATGATGGTGAAGCTACTATGGAAGAACTCGGATCAGATGATGATGACGATTTCGATCTTGACGGCTTTGATGATGATTTTGATGATTACGGTGACGGAAATAGAGAAGAATAATAGAAGGGAGCACTATAATGGCAGAAGAGATTAAGTCAAATAAATCAATGAAATTTGATAAAATTCAGATAAAGCTTGCTTCTCCTGAGAGTATTTTAGAGTGGTCTCATGGCGAGGTAACTAAGCCTGAGACTATTAACTACAGAACTTTAAAGCCAGAAAGAGATGGTCTGTTCTGTGAAAGAATATTCGGACCTAGCAAAGACTGGGAGTGTCATTGCGGTAAGTATAAGAAGATTAAGGATAAAGGCATCATATGTGATAAGTGTGGTGTTGAGGTTACTAAGGCAAGTGTTCGTAGAGATCGTATGGGACATATTCACCTTGCTGCTCCAGTTTCACATATCTGGTATTTTAAGGGAATCCCTAGCCGTATGGACCTTATCCTTGATATAGGACCTAAGAATCTTGAAAAGGTTCTTTACTTTGCTTCTTATATCGTGATTGATCCAGGTGAAACAGATATTCCATTCAAGAAGATTCTTACTGAAACAGAGTATAGAGATCTTTATGACCAGTATGGTAACACTTTCAGAGTTGGAATGGGTGCTGAGGCTATTTTAGAGCTTCTTAGAAGTGTTAACCTTGAAGAAGAAGTGGCAAAGCTTAAGGAAGAGCTTGCTACTACTACTTCACAGAAGGCTGCAAGACTTATTAAGAGAATCGAAGTTATGGATGCATTTATCGCTGCTGGTACTAAGCCAGAGTGGATGATCCTTACTGAAATTCCAGTTATTCCTCCAGACTTAAGACCAATGGTACAGTTAGAGGGTGGTAGATTCGCAACATCAGATCTTAATGATCTTTATAGAAGAATCATAAACAGAAATAACCGTCTTGCAAGACTTATGGAACTTGGCGCTCCTGAAATCATTGTCCGTAACGAAAAGAGAATGCTTCAGGAAGCTGTTGATGCACTTATAGATAATGGCCGTAGAAACGGTCGTCCTGTAACAGGACCTGGTAACAGGGCTCTTAAGTCTTTATCAGACTTATTAAAGGGTAAGCAGGGACGTTTCAGACAGAATCTTCTTGGTAAGCGAGTTGACTATTCAGGACGTTCTGTTATCGTAGTAGGACCAGAGCTTAAGATATATCAGTGTGGTCTTCCTAAGGAAATGGCTATTGAGTTATTCAAACCATTCGTTATGAGAGAGTTAGTAAGACGTGGTCTTGCTGAGAATATTAAGAAAGCTAAGAAGAGTGTTGAACATCTTGAAACAGAAGTATGGGATGTGCTTGAAGATGTTATCAAAGAGCATCCAGTTATGCTTAACCGTGCTCCTACACTTCACAGACTTGGTATCCAGGCATTCGAGCCTATCCTTGTAGAAGGTAAGGCTATTAAGCTTCATCCACTTGTTTGTACAGCATTCAATGCCGATTTCGATGGTGACCAGATGGCCGTGCATCTTCCATTGTCTGTGGAAGCGCAGGCTGAGTGTAGATTCATGCTCCTTTCACCTAACAACTTACTTAAGCCTTCAGATGGTGGTCCGGTTGCCGTTCCTTCACAGGATATGGTTCTTGGTATCTACTATCTTACACAGGAAAGACCTGGCGTTAAGGGTGAAGGTAAGATATTTAAGAGTGTTAATGAAGCGCTTCTTGCTTATGAGAATGCTATTATTACTCTTCATTCAAAGATTAAGGTTAGAGTGTCTAAGAAAAATGCATCAGGAGAAGAAGTATCAGGTATAGTTGAGTCTACACTTGGACGTTTCATATTCAATGAAATTCTTCCTCAGGATCTTGGATATGTAGATAGAAGCAAGGAAGAAAACTTCTTAAAGCTTGAGGTTGACTTCCATGTAGGTAAGAAACAGTTAAAGGATATCTTACAGCACGTTATTAATACTCATGGTACAACAACAACTGCTGAAGTTCTTGATGATATAAAGGCAATGGGTTATAAGTACTCAACAAGAGCAGCCATGACAGTTTCTATATCAGAGATGACAGTGCCACCTGTTAAGAAACAGCTTATTGCTGATGCTGAACAGAAGGTTGAAAGAATCAACATGAACTACAACAGAGGCCGTTCAACTGATGAAGAAAGATATAAGAATGTAATCAGAGTATGGCAGGAAACAGATAAGACATTGCTTAAGGCACTTCTTGATGGTCTTGATAAGTACAATAACATCTTTATGATGGCCGATTCAGGTGCCCGTGGTTCTAACCAGCAGATTAAGCAGCTTGCAGGTATGCGTGGTCTTATGGCAGATACATCAGGTCACACTATTGAACTTCCAATCAAGTCTAACTTCCGTGAAGGTCTGGATGTATTGGAGTACTTCATTTCAGCCCATGGTGCCCGTAAGGGTCTTTCAGATACAGCGCTTAGAACAGCCGATTCAGGTTATCTTACAAGACGACTTGTTGATGTTTCACAGGATCTTATTGTTAGAGAGACAGATTGCAGCGTTGGTAAAGTTATACCTGGTATGTATGTATATTCATTTGTCAATGACAGAGCTACTAACTCAAGTGATGCAAAAGAAGATATTCTTGAGCCATTACAGGAGCGTATTACAGGAAGATATCTTGCAGAAGATATCAAGGATCCAGCTACAGGCGAGATAGTTGTTGCAGCTAACCACCTTGTAACTCCTAAGAGAGCAGAAGCTATTATTAAGACTGGTGTAAACCAGGTTAAGATAAGAACAATCCTTACATGCCGTTCACATATCGGTGTTTGTGCTAAATGTTATGGTTCTAACCTTGCAACAGGTCAGACAGTACAGATTGGTGAAGCAGTTGGTATCATCGCTGCCCAGTCTATCGGTGAACCTGGTACACAGCTTACTATGAGAACATTCCATACTGGTGGTGTTGCAGGTGATAACATTACACAGGGTCTTCCTAGAGTAGAAGAACTTTTCGAGGCAAGAAAGCCAAAGAGTCTTGCGGTTCTTGCTGAGTTTGGTGGAACAGTAAGCTTTGCTAAGACAGATAAGAAGACAGATATCGTTATTACAGATGACGAAGGTAATTCAAAGTCTTACCCTGTATCAAGAGATACACGTGTTAAGGTTCAGGAAGGACAGGTTGTTGCAACTGGTGAGGAAATCACAGAAGGTTCTGAGAATCCACATGATATCGTAAGAATTCTTGGTGTAAGAGCTGTTCAGGATTACATGCTTCGTGAGGTTCAGAAGGTTTACCGTATCCAGGGTGTTGATATCAATGATAAGCATATCGAGCTTATTGTTAGACAGATGCTTAAGAAGATAGTTATTGATTCTGCTGGAGATTCAGATTTCTTACCTGGTTCACAGGTTGATACTCTTGAATTCACAGAGGTTAATGAAAAGCTTGAGGAAGAGGGTAAGATGAAGGCTACAGGAACTCCTATTATCCTTGGTATAACAAAGGCTTCACTTGCTTCAACATCATTCATGTCAGCAGCTTCATTCCAGGAAACTACAAAGGTTCTTACAGATGCAGCTATTAACGGAAAGATTGATCCACTTATCGGTCTTAAGGAAAATGTTATCATAGGTAAGCTTATTCCAGCTGGTACTGGTATGAAGAGATATCAGAACGTAGAGCTTGATACAGCTGCAGCTTATGATGAACTTGAAGAAGATGAGATATTAAGCTTCACAGAGGATGGAGAGGAAACTCTTGATTTTACTGAGGATGCTGATATACAGGAAGCTGAAGATGAGGTTACAGAAGAGTAATCATTCAGATAAAGGCTTTACATCATAAATATAACAGAAAGCAGGAGATGAAGAGTCTCCTGCTTTTTTAAAATCACTAATATATTTTTAAGCAAAATTTTTTGCTTTCTTTTTTTGGTAAAATACTTGACGAATTTTAAATTAAAATATATACTAATTAAGCGTGCGAAAAAGCAAGCTCTTTTTTATGCACGTAAATATAGATTGGGAAGCTTATAAAGCTGGCTCACACTTATTTCTTAGTTATTATACTAAGTGCAACCATTCATTATTCTAATTCCGGGAGGTGAAAAAGGAATGCCAACATTTAACCAGTTAGTAAGACAGGGAAGAAAGTCAACAGTTAAGAAGTCTACATCTCCAGCTCTTCAGAAGGGATATAACTCACTTCAGAAGAAGGCTACAGATGTATCTGCACCACAGAAGAGAGGTGTTTGTACAGCTGTTAAGACAGCAACACCTAAGAAGCCTAACTCAGCTCTTAGAAAGATCGCCAGAGTACGTCTTTCTAATGGAATCGAAGTTACTTCATATATTCCAGGTGAAGGCCACAATCTTCAGGAACATAGCGTTGTTCTTATCAGAGGTGGTAGAGTTAAGGATTTACCAGGTACAAGATATCATATCATCAGAGGTACACTTGATACAGCAGGTGTAGCAAAGAGAAGACAGGCACGTTCTAAGTACGGTGCTAAGAGACCTAAGGATGCTAAATAATTCATAAAGAATTAAGCATCATAAGTCTGTGATTGATTTACAAGGTGAATCAGAATATTTGCAGATTATTGCATACAATAATTTACGAACAATTAAATTAAAAGTGCCGGAGTTAGATTAATCCGAAGGTTGCAGGTTTAAGATATACGGCCCGAACACAATTTAATTTGTGAGTACCTATGAATTAATGAAACGTCGTTAGTTGAGGGCTGATGAGGCTGTTAGGCGTTCATTAGTGCGAAATGATAACGACAATACAATGTTAAGGAGGGAAGAACCGTGCCACGTAAAGGACATACTCAGAAAAGAGATGTATTAGCAGATCCTATTTACAATAACAAGGTGGTTACTAAGCTTATCAACAACATTATGCTTGATGGTAAGAGAGGAGTAGCTCAGAAGATTGTATATGGAGCATTTGACAGAGTCGCAGCAAAGACTGAAAGACCTGCTTTAGAAGTATTCGAAGAGGCTATGAACAATATCATGCCAGTTCTCGAAGTAAAGGCAAGACGTATCGGTGGTGCAACATACCAGGTACCTATCGAAGTTAAGCCAGATAGAAGACAGGCTTTAGCTCTTCGTTGGATGACAGCATTCTCAAGAGCAAGAGGCGAGAAGACTATGGAAGAAAGACTCGCTAACGAGATTCTTGATGCAGCTAATAACACAGGTGCATCAGTTAAGAGAAAAGAAGATATGCACAAGATGGCAGAGGCAAACAAGGCTTTTGCTCATTACAGATTCTAATAAAAATTATAGGAGGTTTTATCCATGGCTGGAAGAGAATATCCATTGGAGAGAACCAGAAATATCGGAATTATGGCTCATATTGATGCTGGTAAGACAACATTAACAGAGCGTATCCTTTATTATACTGGTGTTAATCACAAGATTGGTGATACTCATGAAGGTACTGCTACTATGGACTGGATGGCCCAGGAGCAGGAAAGGGGTATCACAATTACTTCAGCTGCTACAACATGTCACTGGACACCTGAAAAAGAAGGTAAGCCAGATAAGACACAGCCAGAATATCGTATTAACATTATCGATACTCCAGGACACGTTGACTTCACAGTAGAAGTTGAGCGTTCACTTAGAGTACTTGATGGTGCTGTTGGTGTATTCGATGCACAGAACGGTGTTGAACCACAGTCAGAAAACGTATGGCGTCAGGCTGATAAGTATAACGTACCACGTATGGCATTCATGAACAAGATGGATAAGATGGGCGCTGATTTCTTCGGATCATGCAACCAGCTTATTACAAAGCTTGGTAAGAATCCAGTACTCGTACAGATTCCTATTGGTAAGGAAGATGATTTCCAGGGAATTATCGACTTATTCGAGATGAAGGCTTATGTCTTCAACGGTGATAAGGGTGATGACATCCAGGTTGGTGAGATTCCTGCTGATTTAGCTGATCAGGCACAGGAATATCATGACAAGCTTGTTGAACAGTGTGCTGAACTTGATGAAGACCTTATGGAGAAGTTCTTTAACGATGAAGAACTTACAGTTCCAGAATTAAAGGCAGCTTTAAGAAAGGGTACTATCGAAGGTACAGCTATTCCTTGTCTTTGCGGTACAGCTTATAAGAATAAGGGTGTTCAGAAGCTTCTTGATGCAGTTATCGAGTACATGCCAGCTCCTACAGATATCCCTGATATCACAGGTGTTGATGAAGACGGTAACGAAGTAGTAAGAAAGTCATCTGATGAAGAGCCATTCTCAGCTCTTGCATTCAAGATTATGACAGATCCATTCGTTGGTAAGTTAGCATTCTTCAGAGTTTACTCTGGTACATTAAACGCAGGTTCTTATGTACTTAATGCTAATAAGAATAAGAAAGAAAGAGTTGGACGTATCCTTCAGATGCATGCCAACCAGAGAAAAGAAATCGATAAGGTTTACTCAGGAGATATCGCTGCTGCAGTAGGTCTTAAGATTACAGTTACAGGTGATACTATCTGTGATGAAGCACATCCAGTTATCTTAGAGTCTATGGAATTCCCAGAGCCAGTTATCGAGCTTGCTATCGAGCCAAAGACTAAGAATGACCAGGGTAAGATGGGTGAAGCTTTAGCAAAGCTTGCTGAAGAAGATCCTACATTCCGTGCTCATACAGATCAGGAAACAGGTCAGACAATCATCGCTGGTATGGGTGAACTTCACCTTGATATCATCGTTGATAGACTTCTTCGTGAATTCAAGGTTGAAGCTAATGTAGGTGCACCTCAGGTTGCTTACAGAGAGTGCTTTACTAAGGCCGTTGATGTTGATAGCAAGTATGCTAAGCAGTCAGGTGGTCGTGGTCAGTATGGTCACTGTAAAGTACGTTTCACTCCACTTGAAGCTAACGTTGATAAGTTTGATGTTGAGACAAAGAATACAGTATTAATTAATGAGCCTCCAGTTCTCTTCTGTGAGTCTTCAGTAGTTGGTGGTGCTATTCCTAAGGAATACATTCCTTCAGTTGCTGATGGTATCAGAGAAGCAGCTAACTCAGGTATCTTAGCTGGATTCCCAGTTCTCGGACTTAGAGCAGATATTTATGATGGATCTTACCATGAAGTCGATTCATCAGAAATGGCATTCCACATTGCTGGTTCTATGGCATTCAAGGATGCTATGGCTAAGGCAGCTCCAGCTCTTCTTGAGCCTATTATGAAGGTTGAAGTTACTATGCCAGAAGAATACATGGGTGATGTTATTGGTGATATCAACGCTCGTAGAGGACGTATTGAAGGTATGGAAGACATCAGTGGTGGTAAGATGATTAAAGCATTCGTTCCACTTTCAGAGATGTTCGGATATGCTACAGACCTTCGTTCTAAGACACAGGGTCGTGGTAACTACTCTATGTTCTTCGATAAGTATGAACAGGCTCCTAAGTCAGTTCAGGATAAGGTTATTGCTTCAAGAGCAAAATAATCTATCTTAGTATAATTAAACGATAATTTAATTACTGCGAAATATAGTATAATGTATTTCGCAGTAATAAATATATGATGTATTTATGTCTATATCTGGTTTAAGCTGGTTAGAATATGTAAATATATCACTTAATTCATATAAAAGTATTAGTTTATAATGCTTTTATATAAAATATGGTTGAAATATTCTTGAAAAAATAATATAATAGATTTCAGCTATGAGAAGTCTGCATTGCAGACGATTATTCTATTTAAATTAGGAGGATTTTAAACAATGGCAAAGGCTAAATTTGAAAGAACAAAACCACATTGCAACATTGGTACAATTGGACACGTAGATCACGGTAAGACAACTCTTACAGCTGCTATCACAAAGACTCTTCATGAGAGACTTGGTACAGGTGAAACTGTTGCATTCGAAAATATCGATAAGGCTCCAGAAGAAAGAGAAAGAGGTATCACAATTTCTTCAGCTCACGTTGAGTATGAAACAGAGAAGAGACATTACGCACACGTTGACTGTCCAGGCCATGCCGATTATGTAAAGAACATGATCACTGGTGCTGCTCAGATGGATGCTGCTATCCTCGTTGTTGCTGCTACTGATGGTGTTATGGCTCAGACAAGAGAGCATATCCTTCTTGCTCGTCAGGTTGGCGTTCCTTACGTAGTAGTATTCATGAACAAGTGTGATATGGTTGATGATCCAGAACTTCTTGAATTAGTTGATATGGAAATCAGAGAACTTCTTAACGAATATGATTTCCCAGGCGATGATACACCAATCATCCAGGGTTCAGCTCTTAAGGCTCTTGAAGATCCAAACAGCGAATGGGGTGATAAGATTCTTGAACTTATGCACACAATCGATGAGTATGTTCCAGATCCACAGAGAGATACAGATAAGCCATTCCTTATGCCTATCGAAGATATCTTCTCTATCACAGGTCGTGGTACAGTTGCTACTGGTAGAGTAGAAAGAGGTGTTCTTAAGGTTAACGAGGAAGTTGAAATCGTTGGTATCCACGAAGACATCCGTAAGGTTGTTGTAACTGGTATCGAAATGTTCAGAAAGCTCCTTGATGAAGCAGAACCAGGTGATAACATTGGTGCTCTTCTTAGAGGTGTTCAGAGAGATGAGATCCAGAGAGGACAGGTTCTTTGTAAGCCAGGTTCAATCACACCACACCACAAGTTTACAGCTCAGGTTTACGTATTAACAAAGGACGAGGGTGGACGTCATACTCCATTCTTCAACAACTACAGACCACAGTTCTACTTCAGAACAACTGATGTAACTGGTGTTTGCGAGCTTCCAGCTGGTACAGAAATGTGCATGCCTGGTGATAACGTAGAGATGACAGTTGAACTTATCCATAACGTAGCTATGGAGCAGGGTCTTCGTTTCGCTATCCGTGAGGGTGGTAGAACAGTTGGTTCTGGTGCTGTTGCTACAATCATTGAATAATTGTTATTTAATACAGTAATTTTAAGGGTTTCCGAGATTCCTCGGAAGCCCTTTTTTCGTCCCGAAATAAGTGAAAAGGGGTGTGAATGGTGTCAAAACGGTGCCAAAAATTTTTGAAATAAATAAATTGTGGTAAAGTAAAAAACACCCATACACATAAGTGCATGAGTGTTTTTCAGCCATAATCAATATGGCTCTCTCTGTGTTAGTATATTACCACATTTACAAATTTATGACAAGAGTTTATATGATTTTCTTGGAAAATAAGTTATAAAGTATCGAATTTGTGGTACTCAATTTTGGATTTTGGTAAGGCAATTAATGCATCGAGAACATTCAAATTTTTTATTCCCATCTGACCTCTGACATTGTCAAAAGCATTTGTCTGCAAAGTGTTTTGCAATTCTATTAACATATTTTTTAATTCTATAATCATTGGTGTGAATTCTTCTGTGGGAAGAAAATATTTAAAGTATACAAGAATATCGAAAATATTTTTTTCGGTACATCTACTGTATGATGTGGGAAGCTGTGTATAATAAGGGTCTAATATACGACCACTTGCAGAATTGTTACGCGCTTGCGTTTGGTGAATGCAATAAACACGTTCATTATGTGCACAAGAATTCCGTACTCTTCGCAACCAATGCAAACTACCAATCAATAGTTTAACATTTGGTAAATTATTGTCATCATACATAGAATATAGTTTGCAAATAGCGTGGGTTACATTTGTCTTACTGTTATGAAGAACATCAATAAAAGTAGAGAAATTCACAACCTTTATCATAATCCATGTTGGAATCTGCTCATGATTTTTCATATAAAACTGTACATATTCTGATCTGCTTTTGCTTAATTCAGAATAGGCAGATGAAATAGTATTCATTTTTGATTGTAAAGTAGCACTGGAAGAATAGGCATTTGTCTCGTACCATGGTATTTTTCCATTGTCATTACATTGGTCAAACTTGTAACCTGTTAATGTTCTGACTTCTTCCTCGACTTGAGTGATATATTTAAGCAAAAATATTCTTAGTGTTTCATCGAATTTTTTTAAACTATTGATTTGACTTAAGGTAGTATTGGGAAAATAAATATGATTTCCGTTAGCATCGGTACCACAAGAGAAGGGTGTTTTATAACCGTTAATCATATTAAAATACCCGGAGCGTACTAATGATATTTTGTGTGGAGTTCCATTACAATCAATATTTTTATCATTACGCAATTTTTTCATTTGTTGATTATAAGTTAGGAAAGATTTATCATTTGCCATATATATTTTATCTCCTTGTGGTGTATATCCTTAATAGCCTAATGATAGCATTTATGTTGCGGAATTACAATCTTTAATCTGTTTTATCTGCTCTGCCCATTCGGGATCTCTATGATACTGTAGCTTAAATTGTATCGTTTCTACAACTTCTTTTCGGGCTTCATCATCCAACTGATAAAAGGAAGTGAGCAAATTATCCACATCCGGCATACTATTTTTTCCGAAAAGATACATAAGCGGATACATGTAATTTTTTAAATATGTTTTCACCCGATTTCCATCAAGAGCACCATTCAATCTATTCGGTAATGTAGGGTAGATTTCTTCTTCTGTAATGGCTCCGAAGAAAGGACTGGCAGAGCATATATCATTCATGTTAATTTCTAATTCATTTGCCAATTGAAGTGCAAAATCAAATCTAATATTAGAATTCTTTTGAATAATAGAATAGAGTGTTGTGGCGCTGATTCTGGTTGCTTTTGCAATTTGGCGTACATTTGTGCATTTACTATCAAGTATTTCTTTCAATTTCTTTCCATCGCCTACATATGACCTCCTATATTCATATAAAGAAAAATTACGAAAAACATAAAGATGAATTTATGGAGTGCTGACATATGAGATATATGGTGTTAATATAAATGTACGAAATTCGTACAATATAAAAATGCAAAAATTGTAACAAAATTAGAAATGAAGGTAGACGGGGAGTGTTATGAGAGAATGGAGCTTCTTATGGAGCAGACAAAAGCAGAAGCAGGAATTACAGAAGAATTGAAAATTTCCGATCAAATGAAGTGGGTAGGGCTGATGAATAATGTGAGAAGTTCGGCAGAGGAAAATGTATTAAAAGAGCTGATATATGTGTAGTGTGGGTGCGTAGCGTAATGCTCCGCATTTATGAATTCTTGGTGTAAAATAACTTCTGGTATGATATACTCATTTTGGACTAAGAGAAAACTTTGAAGTTTACTGCTGGTTAGTTATTTTTTTATATCGATAGAATAGACACGTTGGTTTTTCAGCGTGTTTTACTATTTAAAAATATTTTTAAATACCGCTTGTAAATTAAAGAAAGGTGTGTTAATACTTATTTAAAGAAAATTTTAAATAGGTAAGAGATATGGGAGAAACAAATATTTTTAAAGTGTTAGCAGACAGTCAAAGAAGAGATATTCTTACGATGCTAAAGAATGGACGATTAAATGCCGGAGAGATTGCGGAAGAATTGCAAATTACACCAGCGGCACTTTCTTATCATTTGAAACTATTAAAGAGTGCTGATTTAGTATCTGAATATAAATAAAAAAACTTTGTTTATTACGAAATCAATACTACAGTTTTTGATGAATTAATTATATGGGTTAATCAATTTGGAGGAAAAAAGAGATGAAAAAAATAATGTGGATAGCAGCAATGATTCCAGTTGTAGTCACAAGTGTGGTACTGCAGTTTATGCCGGATGTTATACCTATGCATCATGATTTGGAGGGGAATACTGACAGATGGGGAAGTAAAACGGAAAGTCTTATTTTTCCGATAAGTATTTTGTTTATTACACTATTTTGGCAGTTGCTAATCAATGTATTTGAAAAAAAATCAATAACAGCAAAAACTGAAAAGGAACAAATGGAAGCAAAATCTTCCGCAAAAGTATTGTGTGTTGTAGGATTCTCTCAGGCTATAATGTTCGGTATTATGCATTATTTTATTCTTTACTCTTCATGGATACAAGCAAATACGGGTAGTTCTCAGACTACTATTGATATTGCAAAAGTTTCCTGTATTTTATGGGGCATTATGTTTATTGTATTAGGAAATTTTATGACAAAAGCAAAACGAAATGCGGTAGTGGGACTTCGAACCGTTTGGAGTATGCATAATGACGATACATGGAGAAAGAGTAATCGCTTTGGTGCAATATGTTTTATTGTTACTGGTCTATTGACTATCATTACATCTATATATACAAGTGGAATGACTGGAACAATATTTATGTTGATTTATTTATTATTAGCAGTGATTGTAGCAGTTATATATTCGAAAGAGGTGTATGATAAGGAAATAAACAAATAAATTTTAGCCTATGCGGAGGAAGCGAAACTTTCAGGTTTGCAGAGAGTCTGAAAGCACGTGATTATTTGAAGTTTCTGTTGAAATGTAGGTGGAAAGGATGTGTGGCATGAATCGTATATATTGGGATATAGATAAGATTTCAATGTTGACAGACAATTTGGATGCGTCCGCACATAGTCATGGCATGATACAGTTTTTTTTGTGTTTGGAAGATGAGCTAGAAATTAGAGTAGGCAAAGAAAAGATTATGTGTTCTTGTATTCTGGTAAATAAGAATGTCAGACATTCTTTCAAAGCGAATAGTAAAATTCATTTTACATGTGTGATAGAACCAGTATCCGATATCGGTATAAAATTGAATTGTATATTGAAAGACACAGACTATTGTATTGTGGATGATAGCAAATCAAATGAACTAAAGAAGATAGCAATGGATATGAAAGATACATTTGATACAGAAACATATAGAAAGTTTATAGCTGAAATGTACGAATGCTTTGATATTCCATATTCGAATAAACAATTTGATGATAGAATTTTAGCTTTCCTTAAGATGCTTGAACAATGTAGTTGTGAAGAGCATTCGATAGAGGAATATGCTGGAAAATTGTGTATTTCAGCAAGCCGATTATCTCATTTATTTAGTGAACAGGTAGGGATAACGCTTAAAAAATATTTAACACTGCATCAGTTAGAAAGAGCATTTCAAGATTTATTAGCTGGGAAACGGATAACAGAAGCAGCATTAAACGCAGGATTTGATTCACCATCACATTTTGCATCTACAGTAAAAAGAATGATGGGGCTTCCGGCGAGAAGTACAGTAAAAGATAGCGAATTTTTGAAAGTTTATTAAAGGTTTGTTTTCTATAATAGTGCCATAAGAAGAAAGAGAGGCGATATTATGGAGAAGAAATATCTTGAAATGACTAAAATGTTAAATTTCGATGTAGAGAGTATACAGTCTCTCATAAAAAATCGTAAATGGATAGAATTAGATGAATATAACAAAATAGCTGCCATTTATGATTTCGTAAGAAACGAGATATTGTTTGGATATAACAGTTCAGACTTATTGTCTGCAGAAGAAGTGTTAAAAGATGGATACGGGCAATGTAATACAAAGGCAACTTTACTTATGGCGTTGCTACGAAGTGTAGGAATACCTTGCAGATTGCATGGCTCTGAAGTAAGTAAACATTTTCAGCGAGGAGCTACATCATGGTTAATTTCCGTATTGGCGCCGGAACGTATCGTGCATACTTGGGTAGAAGTTCTATACTGGGGTAATTGGATTGCACTTGAAGGTGTGATTACAGATGAAAGTTATGTGAGTGCGATAAAGGATAAGCATAAAAATGTTAGAGGAGCTTTTGCTAAATATGCGGTGGCTGTATCTAATTTAGAAAGGCTTAATCTTAATTGGCATGGAGAGGATACGTTTGTACAAAATGATGCTGTAGTTGTGGATTATGGAGTATATGATAATCCAGATACCTTCTTTGAACAACATCGCCAAACATGGAGTAGATTGAAAAATTTTGCTTATGTGCATTATGGAAGAAAAGTAATGAATAAAAATGTCGATAAAATACGGAAAAGAATATAAGTATGCACACGCAAATTCCAGTTTGCAGAAATATCTTTCTAACTTTCCCTATTTTACAGGCTTTCCAGTCCATTCATTAGTGAAATGATATGTATTTTCCCTTATTTTTGCCCTTATGAGATAATCGTAAGGGAAATAAGGGAAAGTTTTATTTAGTCATTGCCTGCCACTTTATCAAGTAACCTTGCAGA
>ENA-ORTW01001179-ORTW01001179.1-human-gut-metagenome-genome-assembly--contig:-NODE-1179-length-28820-cov-8.586477_pt1 | contig 28820 bp, 22 predicted proteins | sample MGYA00242072_ERZ509193 | MGnify/ENA primary metagenome ERZ509193 (study PRJEB26280, sample SAMEA2338813) | human gut metagenome | biome: human gut; feature: human-associated habitat; material: faeces... | reverse complement strand
CCATAGTTTATATGGAAAGACTTAGAAATATCCAATCAAAGCTTCTGGCATTGAATATAGTGTGCAGAACTGCCTGTAGCTTATATTTGTCGTCCGTTCGTCACCAGCTAATATTCAATTAAACAACAATATAGAATATATTTATATGGAAACAATCTTTTAATAAATATGAAACAGAATTTTAATAAATGGTACTAATTTACTATGTTATCCTATGTACTTTTTTGTGCGATATTGCTAAGATTAGCAAGTAAGACATTATATGCTAAAGCATATTGCACAAACATATGCATGAGGAGGTAAAACATGAAAGCTAACATTAGCAAAGGTGCCCGCAAAGGATGGGCATTGATACTTGCAGCATTGATGGTTGTAAGTGTCATTATTCCAACTACAATATCTACCGCAAAGGCAGAGGTTGGAACAGTACAGTTCAATGGAACAGCGCAGGGCTGGCTTGAATCAGCTTACGCTGAGTGGTCTATTGACAAGGAAGCCGATGGATATACAGCATATATCAAAAAGGCTTCACAGTCAGATTCAGCATATGCAAGAATCGACAATGAACTTATAAGAAGGTACAAGAGTTACTACAGGGTAGATGCCATGGGTCTTTCGGCAGGAGACTATGTTATCAGGGTAGTACCAGTAAAGAATGGAAAAGAAGTAACAGCTAAGGCTAAGGTTACAGATGTTCTTAAGGTAAGCTCATATGACAGATCAGGCTTTGCATTTTCTTCTGAATCAAGATACAAGACAGGTTCAGGAGCATATAACGAAGATGGAACACTTAAGAGTGATTCAATCGTTCTTTATGTAACTAATGATAATGCTAAAACTATAAAAGCAGGCATTATGGAAGGAAAGGGCGAGAAGGAGTACACAGGACTCCAGACAATTATTGATGCATATACAAAGAGTGCCAGTAAGGGTGTAGAAACAAGGGCACTTGATGTAAGAGTAATAGGATGTCTTACAGATTCGGGTATGGATAAGTTTTCAAGCTCATCTGAGGGTGTGCAGATAAAAGGAGCAAGTGCTTATTCTAATATTAACATGACTTTTGAAGGAGTTGGCGAGGACGCAAGCATAAGCGGCTTCGGTTTCCTTTTAAGAAATGCAGGTAATGTAGAAATGAGAAACCTCTCAATACTTAACTTTATGGATGATGGTATCTCACTAGATACAGCTAACTGCAACGTATGGATACATAACGTAGACCTTTACTATGGCAAGGTTGGTGGGGACGCTGACCAGGCTAAAGGTGATGGATCTATAGATATAAAGGGGAATTCACAGTATATAACAGTTTCATATGTACATTTCTATGATTCAGGTAAATGTTCATTGTGTGGTATGAAGAGCGAGAGTGGTCCTAACTACATTACTTATCATCATAACTGGTTTGATCATTCAGACTCAAGACATGCCAGAGTAAGAACTATGTCAGTACATATGTATAACAATTATTATGATGGTAACGCAAAGTATGGTGTAGGTTCAACTATGGGTTCTTCTGTATATGTAGAGAACAACTACTTCAGAAACTGCAAGTATCCTATGCTTTCATCTAATCAGGGTTCTGATGCTTTAGGCGAAGGCACATTCTCAGGTGAGAACGGCGGCATCATAAAAGCTTATGGCAACGAAATAGTTGGAGCAACAGGTATCATATATGCTAATGCAGCATCAGTTACAGGTGAAGCTGCCAATGCAGCAACATTCGATGCATATCTGGCTGCTTCTGCAGGTGAAAAGGTACCATCATCATACAAGACAGTAGCTGGTGGCACAACATACGATAACTTTGATACAACTAAGGATCTTGGAGTAAAGGCAGGAAGCCTTGTAGCAGCAAAGGATGTTCCAGCACTTGTTACATCTTCTAAGGGAGCAGGAAGCCTTGGCGGTGGTGTTATTGACTGGAAGTTCAGTGATGAAGACGACACAGCTTATGCTGTAGATAAGGATTTAAAAGCAGCTGTTACGAATTATAAAAACACAGAGCTTGTGGCTGTTGGTGGAACTAATGCCAACATAGTAACTCCAGAGCCTTCTACAGATGAAACAACAAAGGCAACAGAAAAAGAAACTAAGACTACAGAAAAGGCTACTACATCTAAGGCAACAGAAAAAGAAACTAAGACTACAGAGAAGGCTACTACATCTAAAGCTACAGAAGCAACAAAGGTAACTGAGAAGGAAACTACAGGTGCAGGTTCAGATACTAAAAACAGTTATGATAAGACAAGTCTCTCATATTCAGGTGCATATACAGATTTAAGTACAAAGAAGGATTCAGATTTTAAGAATGCAAAGTATGTTTCGTCAGCATCTGATATTCTTACAGCTATAAGCAGTGCTAAGGCAGGAGATGTTATCATAGTTAAGGCTGGAACTTACAAGTTTACAGATACGATAGTTATTAATAATGCCATGAATGGAAAAAGCGGCGCTTATATAGTTGTAAAAGCAGCTGATGGTGCAGAGGTTAAGTTTGATTTCTCAGCACAGACACTTAATGGCGCAAACAGAGGTGTTGTTGTAGATGGAGATTACTGGTATTTTGAGGGAATCAACTTCTATGGAGCTGGTGATAACGGCGTGTTACTTGCTGGTAACAACAACATATTTGAAAAATGTGTATTCGAAGCAAACAGAGATTCAGGACTTCAGATATCAAGATATGACACAACAGCAGCAACTAAAGATTTATGGCCATCAAACAACCTTATAATCAACTGTACAGCATTTGATAACTGTGATTATCCAGACCAGGGTGGTACAGGTGAAAATGCAGATGGTTTTGCAGCAAAGCTTACATGCGGCGAAGGTAATGTATTTGATGGATGTATATCATATTGCAACTCTGATGATGGATGGGATCTTTTCGCTAAGTCAGCTACAGGTCCTATCGGTGTGATAACTATAAGAAACTGTGTTTCATTCGGCAATGGAACATTATCTAACGGAGTTCATTATGCTAACGGAGATATGAATGGCTTTAAGCTCGGTGGTTCAGGTGTAGGTACACCTCATGTTGTACTTAACTGTCTCTCGTTTAACAATGGGGCAACAGGATTCACTGACAACAACAATCCATCAGGTCTTACAATCATGAATGCCACAGCATGGGGCAATGGTAAGTCAGCAAAGAAGGGCAACTTCTTATGCTACAGAGCATCAAATAAGGCAGTGTACGTAGGTCTTGTTTCAGCAAATGCTATAGACTCAGATAAATTTACAGGTAATATGAGTGATTCTATATACTATAATACAGGTAAGTATTACAGATTATCAGGATTATTACCAATACCAGTTGTTAGCGGCGACAAGAAGGGTACAGTAGTTGATAATCCATCTAAAGTATCAGGAATGTTTAAAAATGCTGTTGATTTTATCAATCTTAATGGTAATGTAGACAAGCAGTTAAGAAATTCTGATGGAACTATTAATATGAAGGGACTTTACGAAACACAGGGAAGTTATTCAACACTTGGAGCACATTTTGGTGTAGCTAATCAGGTTATAAGTGTTACAGGCAAGACATCTGGTGAAGTAAAGCCAACAGAGAAAACAACAAAAGCAACAGAAAAAACAACAGAAACAACAAAGCCAACAGAAAAAACAACAGAAACAACAAAGGCAACAGAGAAAACAACAGAAGCAACAAAGGCAACAGAAAAAACAACAGAAGCAACTAAAGCTACAGAATCAAAGACAGATTCGACTGTAAGCGGTACCAAGCTTGTTCTAAATGCTAATGATGTAAATACAGGAAAGTTAAAATCAACACTTACTGTTGATGGCTTTAAGATTGTTGCCGGAAGCAAAGCAACAGTTACAGTAGATAAGAGCAGAAAGGAATATAAAGGAATAGACTTTACAAGAAGAATCAAGCTTTCTGGTAAAGGCAGTACAAGTGGAAGAGCTATTGCGTTTAAAACAGCTGGAGAAGCTAAGGTGAAGGTATATGCAACAAGCTCAAGCACAGATGAATCAAGACTTATTAAGATAGTTGATAAGAATGGAAAGGATATTACATCTACATCAAAGATTCCAGGAAATTCACTTAAGTCAGTTTCATTCAGAGTGCCAGTTGCAGGTGAATATTATCTTATATCCGAGAATGGCGGAGTTAATATTTACTATGTTGAAGTATCTAATGGAGTTGCATACTAAGTAAGCGTTAAAAAATCTTATCATGTAGGTTAAGAAAGACTTTTTGTCTTATGACGTTTACATCATATCAGTTATAAAATATAAGCGGATGTTTGTTATTCAGACATCCGCTTTTTTGGTAAAATAATAGTATGAACAATAGGTAAAAAATAAAATAGGATATGAATAACAGTATTGAAAATAATAGTATGAAATAATAGGTTGATAAAGCAGCAGATTGCAAATATAATAAATATGAATAAGATATTTTTGGTGTAAGAAATATAAGTATATGGCCAAGTATATTCAGAAATGTATCCATAAGTATAACTAGAAATATATTTTATAGAAAAGAGGAAAGAGAACATCATGAAGATAAAGACCGTTGCTATATTAGGAGCAGGAGCTGTAGGTTCATATGTTATATGGGGACTTGCAGGCTTAAAGGATGTAAGGCTGGGGCTAATAGCACAGGGAGAACGTCAAGAAAGGCTGAGAAAAGAAGGTTGTCTTATAAACGATGAAGTATACAGACCAGAGGTGTGGACACCCGAAGAAGCGCATAATACAGGCGTTGACCTTTTGATAGTTTCGTTAAAGTATGGAGCTTTAAAAGGAGCACTTGACAACATTGCTACAGCTATTGGAGAAAACACTATAGTTATGAGTCTTATGAATGGTGTTGACAGTGAAGATATCATTGCAGACAGGATAGGCATGTCACATATTGTATATTCACTTATAAAAGTTGCCTCTCATAGAGATGGTAGGGGATATTACTTTAATCCTGATACAACAATAGGAATTATTTTTGGGGAAACAGCAGATAAGGTATCTGCATCAGACAAAATATCAGAACAGACACTTGTGAGTGACAGGATAAAGTTGATAGATGAGCTTTTTGCAGCCAGCAGGCTTAACTACAGAGTGACAGAGCATATAAAAGAAGAAATGTGGAGTAAGTTCAGACTTAATGTAAGTAATAATCTTCCACAGGCAGTACTTGGTGCAGGTGTTGGATGTTACAGGGATAGTGAACATATGAAGGCTATAAGCGATGGTTTAAGACATGAGCTTGAAACAATAGCTAAGGCAAAAGGAATAGATTTAAGTGTTATTGATAATTCATCGTCACGTGGAAGTGCAGTGCCGCCAACAGCAAGATACTCTACACTTCAGGATATAGATGCTAAAAGACATACCGAGATAGATATGTTTTCCGGTGCACTTATGCGTATGGGAGAAGAATTTGGAATACCAACGCCTTATAACGAATACACTTATCATATTATTAAGGCGATAGAAGAAAAGAATGATGGTAGGTTTGATTACGATAAGGGAAATGAAGAATTGACATATGCAAGGTGAAATTTGAAAAGAGTTACTACTGATTGAAGAATAGGAACACAAAAAGTACCTTATTAGTGGGGACTTTTAATATAAAATACGAGTGTATTATAAGGAGAAGATAAAAATGGGATTAACAGCAAGCCATATGTTTTTATAAGTTATAAGAGTGATGATTGGAAAACTGTATTAGGGGATATTGTATATAAGTTGGTAAAAGAACATGGATTGAATGTATATTTCGATGGAGATTTTAGTGGACGTAATCCATTATGGACAGATCAGTTTCCAGAGAATATGGAGTCGGGTAATTGTCGTGGAGTTGTTGCGTTTATAGATGATGCATATACAAAGAGCCATGTGCAACTATGTGTAGAGAGGTTCTTGGTTATGTTAATGCTTAATGACAATGTGTATAGTGTTGGCGTTACAATAAATGATATAGTCAGCACAATAAAAGATGTATGCGGAGAGGAAGTTGTAAGCGATATTACTGCTAATACAGATAAAGGCTACTCATAATTAATATAATTAAAAATGATTTTTTGATTTTTAAAACTAAGGAGAGGGTATGAAAATGTTGATTTTCATACACAGAAATGGAGATTAATATGAAGCGAAATAAATACAAAGATTATCTATGGTATACGGCACTTGCAGTATTTATTATATGTGTGATTGAAGGTATATTTTTCTACCATAATGTAGATAATCCGTTTCTTAAAGTAACATTAAACATACAGAATGCAATTAAAGCATATAAGATAGATCCTGATATAAAGCAGAAAGAAGCTATTGCGTATATGCAGGCAACAGGTGGTGGCATATTAAGTGGAATAATAACATATGTGTATTGTATTGCTGTTATTGTTGCACCATTCTGTACAATAGGTGCATTAACCGTTCTTATCAGAAAACCAGCCAGCTATGTCAGAGGACTGTTTAGCCAGAGAAATAAAAAGCGCGTATTGGTTATTGGTGAAGGAAAATATAAGTTTCCTCTTATAGATGCATTGACTAAAGATTGTCGTGTTACAGTGGTTGAAAGCACCATACTTTCTGATGATAAGAAACTTAAATATATAAACAAAGGTGTAAAGTTTGTGCAGAAGTATCAGGATATGCATATGGAAAGTGTAATAAAAATGCTTGATATGTGTAAATTCAGTGATGTTTTTCTGTGTGATGATAATTCAATAGAAAATATTGAATGTTTAAATGCATTTACAAAGAGCTTTGAAAAAAATATAAATGCATCTGAAAATAAAGAGTATCTGCAGATTCATCTGTGCTGCAATGACAATTCAATGGCAGAACTGATAAGACAGTATTATGATAAAATAGATACAAGAACTTTTGATCTTGACATAGTAGATGTTAATAAAATGGCTGTCAATAAAATGTATAAAGAACATCCTGTATATACAGCTAATAAGGGGGATGATTATGATGTTCATATAGGAATCATTGGATTTGGTGATTTTGGCCAGAGTGCATTAATACAAGGACTTAATATGTCGGTTTTATCAGCAGAGTCTACTATATGTATAGATGTATTTGATAAGGATATGGAATCAATAATAGGAAGTTTCATGAAGAATTTTTCAGTTGATGTCCTGAAGGGATTGAAGTTCATAAAAGAAGATATATATGAAGGTAAAAGTATTGAATATTATGAATTGAAATTTCCATTTGATACAATACCAGATCAATTTGGTATAGATGGAAAGGTATGTTTAAGATTTTTTAATACGGATGCAAGGACATTACAGTTTAACAGTATTTTTAAAAGATGTAATGACGACAAATTATTTACATATCTTATTGTGGCAATGAGTGATACACATTTAATGTCTAATACACTTATTGAATTGAAGCAGCTGTTATACAATAAGGGTGATAGCTGTATTAATATTCCTATAGTTGTCAGGGCTAAGGAAAACAATGATTTTGCTAATATTTATGGTGAGAAGAATCTATTTACAATAAACAAGAATAAAGATATTTTTTCATATGCTTCTATAACTAATCGTGATATTGTAAATGATGCAAAGATATTTAATCATAGATACAATATGTTGTATGAAATAATAAGCAGATATAAAGCAGATAAAAATATTGTTGTGGATGATAAGTTTATGTTATCTGAAGATATAGAGGAACGTCTTAAGAAAGATTCAATAGAACTTAAAGAGAATAAGAAAATATCAGAAGAAATAGATGAGGTATGGCATAATAAGGGCATATTTGACAGGGAATCAAGTATAGCACAATCATTGCATCAGGATATTAAAAAATGGATTATTTATGAAAAACATGCATATTCTCTTACAGATAACAGAGAAGAGCTTGAAAGAATTGAACACAGAAGATGGAATATTTTCATGATAACACATGGCTTTAAATATGAGAAAGCTGAAAGAAAAGATATGTATGCTAAAACACATCCATGCATTTCAAAATGGGAAGTTTTGAAGGTAGAAAAGCCAGATACATTAGAGTATGACTTTACACCATATTACATATTAAAAGCAGACAGATGATTTAATTGAATATCAGTAAGTAAATTACACCACAACCAGACAAATATAAGATACAGGACTGCCTGTATCTTATATTTGTCGTCCGTTCGTCACCAACTAAAATTCAATCAAACTATTGTTTGCAATTGTTATTGTACATTATTGTTATTTGGTGTATTATTGCCATTTATATTTCTATTATCGTTCATATTTTTTCCGCCATTCATGTTACCTCCTCGGCCACCACCATTAAAACCGCCTGGATTGCTGCCAAAGCCGCCGGCATTGGATGCACCCATGGTTCCTGCAGATTGTGTCCAGTTTGTTAATGAAGAACCATCGCAGTAAAGAGTGTATTCAGTGTTTGTTGTAAGAGCAGATGTGCATATCCAGCCATTTGAGTAACTGTTGTTTAATGTAAAGCTTATTATTTCATTACCGCTGGAATCTTTTACTGAGTAGCTTCCTGCGTTAAAGGATACAGAGCTGAATACGTAAGCATTAACTGAATTTACAGGAGTTTCACATATACCGCCTAAAGCTACACATGTTCCACCAGTTATAGTAATATTTCCGTCAACATCAATAGAACCAGATACCTGACCTGATGAACTGCCGCCTTTTACAAGAACCATACCGCCAGACTGGGTGTAGTTGCCGTTAGAATCTATACCATCTGTATCGCCAGAACCGGTTGTTACATCAACGTATCCACCAGTTAAATTAATAAGAGGAGTAGATGTGCCATCTCCGGTACATGCATTAATGCCATCATCAGCTGCATATACAAAGCTTTGTCCACCACTGATGTTGATTGTTATAGCCTCAAGACCCTCGTAGGATGTTAAAACATTTATATATCCATCAGTTATATTAAGCTCTTTATCTGCATGTATTCCATCATCACCTGTAGAGATTGTGATAGTTCCACCTGATATAGATATTATACCCTTGCCATCTTCGCCGGTTTCAAGAACACCAGAATCTGAGTTGGCATGAATACCATCATCAGTTGAACTTATGTTGATGGCTGCACCAGATATATTTATCTCGCTCTCGGCTTTGATTCCCTTTGTAGAGTAGGACTTTTTAGATGAATTTTCTGAGCTGTTATTGTCAGGCATACCATTAGCAGCTCTGTTTCTACCGCCGAAGTTACCTTTCATGTCAGGATTATTGCCTGAATTGCTGCTACTGTTATTCATATCAGGAGGAGTGCCAATGTTCCCATTGTTCTGAGTATTGTTCATATCAGGAGGAGTGCCAATGTTCCCATTGTTCTGAGCATTGTTCATATCGGGTGGAGTTCCCACGCTGCTGTTATTCTGGTTGTCTGTATTGGCAGTTGTTGTGTATGTCATCATAGTTGCATTGGATGATGATTTAGATGATGAACCTTGATTCTGATTTGATGAACCTGGGGTGCTGGCTGATGAACCTGGGTTGCTGGCTGATGAACCTGGGGTGCTGGCTGATGAATCTGGGGTGCTGATTGAAGAACCAGAGCTGCTGGCTGAAGAACCGGAGGTGTCGGCAGCCACGGCTTCACTATAATCAGAATAAGTATCTGTATATATATTCAGATTTCCATCACCTGAAACATCTACGCCATATGCAGCATCTATGCCGTCACAGGCAGCATATATATCAATATTTCCACCAGATATTATTATATTTCCTTTCTGTTTTCCTTTGGTTGAAAGACTGCTGTTTGATGTTTTGATGCCATCGCCTTTTCTGGATATAGCTATTATTTCACCAGATTCTATAGCTACCTCATCGTTTCCTTTTATAGCATTATTTACAGCATTAACCTTGATGGTAACATTTTTAATAGAAATGTCATCTTTGCTCTGGATACCGTTGTTATAGTTGCCAGTTACTGATAATGCTCCTTTTCCAACCAATTTAAGGTCACATGCTGCATAGATGGCAGCATTACCATTTTCACTGGAAGAATTGTCTGAATTGTCGTCAGCTTCAGCTCTTGCATCAACTATACAGTTATAAGTGTTTTCCTCAGATTTGATTTTTACATTATCAGCATTTTTAATATAAATAGGTGAACCGTTAGAACATGTGATGGATGTACCATTCAATACAATGGTGATTTCGGCATTATCGTCAGCATTAACTACAATCTGTCCTTCTGATAAGAGTCCGGTAACGGTATATTCGCCAGCCTGTGTTATGGTATATACGGAATCATTCTGTGTTATTGTAGAACCATCAGTTGATGTAATGCTGAATTCTCCTGTTATTTCAGTTTTGTAGTTATCGGCATCATCTGCGTGAGTTACATTGGTATCCTGGGCAGTAATGCTGGAAGTTACAGTGGTATCAGTATTTTTGCTGTTGGTTGTATAGTTTTGTGAACCACAGCCTGATGTCATAAGACACATGGCAAGAATAACTGCGGCTACGCATGATTTGTTTACTTTTTTTAAATTAATCATATATATTCATCCTTTCATTCATTATCTCTTTAGTTAATATAGATATTGTCGGATAGATATCGTTAATGCATATATCATTAATATCAATATCAATATCTATGTCAGGTGGATTCTAAAGTTAAAAGTTTTATTATGCAGGCATAAACAATGTTTTGATCTTCTGCCCTTTACATCTTATCTATAGTGTAGGTGGGAATAGTGAAGAAAATATGATGAGAATGAGGATATTTTGTGTCCTGGAGAATGACAAAAGAAAAAGCCGAGGCAGGGTTTTTATTCCTGTATCGGCTTTATTGGCTTTATTGGTGTTATGGAGTGTTTATCAGCGCTTTAATGTCTTCTTCTGGTGTGGTGATAGGTGCTATGCCATATTTTTCCACAAGAAGGTTCAGAATATTAGGAGACAAAAACGCAGGTAGAGAAGGACCAAGACGGATGTTTTTGATACCAAGGTGCAGAAGCGTCAACAAAATGCAGACTGCCTTCTGTTCGTACCATGAAAGAACGAAGGAGAGCGGAAGCTCATTTACAGTACATCCAAATGCATCCGCAAGTGCCAGGGCAACCTGAATCGCCCCGTAAGCATCGTTACACTGACCCATATCCATCAGTCGTGGCAGACCATTGATTTCTCCAAGATTAAGATCATTGAAACGGAATTTGCCACATGCCAGGGTTAGGATGATACTGTCAGAAGGAGTTTGTTTAACAAAATCTGTGTAATAGTTTCGACCCGGTTTAGCACCATCACATCCGGCAACCAGGAAGAAATGGCTGATTGCACCTGATTTTACAGCATCTACTATAGTATTTGCATGTGACAGTATAGCTGAATGACCGAATCCGGTTGTCACCTTGGTACCTCCATTGATACCTTTTAATGTCTGATTTTCTTTATAGCCACCAAGTTCAAGTGCTTTTTTGATAACTGGCGTAAAATCTTTTTTATCATCAATATGAACAGCGCCAGGGAAAGCAACCACCTCTGTTGTAAATACTCTGTCAGCATAACTGCTTTTTGGCGGCATCAGACAGTTGGTAGTGTAAAGAATAGGAGCTGGAAGATGATCAAACTCTTTCTGCTGATTCTGCCATGCAGTTCCAAAATTTCCTTTTAAGTGTGGAAATTTTTTCAAGAGTGGATAGGCATGGGCAGGGAGCATTTCACCATGAGTATATATGTTGATTCCTTTTCCTTCTGTCTGTTCAAGTAAAAGCTGCAGGTCTTTAAGATCATGACCTGTCACGACAATAAAAGGTCCTTTTTCGATGGTAAGTGTAACATCAGTGGGCTCTGGCATTCCATAGCTGTTTGTATTTGCTTTATCAAGAAGTGCCATACACCTAAGGTTGATCTCGCCTACTTTAAGTACTGTAGGAAGCAGTGTTTCTATACTTTCTTCGTAACCAATCTTAAATAATGCTTCGCAGAAGAATCGGTTTACTTCATCATCTTCATAATTCAGAACATTTGCATGGTAAGCATAGGCGGCCATTCCACGAATACCAAAAAGAATAAGAGATTTTAAAGAGCGGATATCTTTATCGGCATTCCACATCTGCTGCATGTCGTATTCGCTTGTTTTACCACATGGTGACTGACATTTGTTGCAGTCAGGGACCAGTCGTTCTTTCTCAGCTCTGACTTTTTGTATCATATTTTCGATTGCTGCATTATCAAAACTTACATTTGTAACTGTTGTAAACAGACCCTCAATTATGACTTCTACGGTTCTTTTAGAAATAGCTGATGCACTGTCTACAGCTCTTGCAAGACCAATCAATGCACCTGTCAGCTCATCCTGTAATTTGGCTGTATCTGCATTTTTTCCACAGACACCTGCATTTCCTGTACAGCCAGTACATCCGGCTGTCTGTTCACACTGAAAACAAAACATTTTTTTATTCATTCCAGTAATCTCCTTATTAATCAATAATTTTTCCATCAATACTTATTGTTACAACCTGCCATGGTATGAATTTTCCACTATTTTGAAGTGCATTTTTTACTGCCATCTCCAGACCACCACAGCATGGAACTTCCATTCTTACGATTGTCACACTTTGAATGTTGTTATTCTGAATAATAGCAGCCAGTTTCTCACTATAATCAACCTGGTCTAATTTCGGACAACCTATTAGTGTTACCTTATTCTGAATAAAATCCTGATGAAATCCAGCATAAGCGTAAGCAGTACAATCGGCGGCTATCAGAAGTTTTGCACCATTAAAATATGGTGCACTGATAGGTGCCAGTTTGATCTGTACCGGCCAGTTCTCAAGTTGTGATATCGAATCTGCATCTGAAAATGGTTTTGCGGTCTCAGGCGTTTTTGTTCGCTGTATCTGCATGATTTTAGATCCTGGACAGCCGGTGTGAGGTGACATTGCATGGTTTTGGGCAGCTATTTTACTCTGTGCTTCTTTTACAGCATCTTCATCATATGCAGGTGCTTCTCTTTCCTCAAATGAAATAGCTCCTGTAGGACATTCTGGGAGGCAATCCCCCAATCCGTCACAAAAATGTTCTCTTACCAGCTCGGCTTTTCCGTCTATAATATCAATGGCACCTTCGTGGCAGGCAGTTGCACATGCACCACATCCGTTACATTTTTCTTTATCAATTCGTATAATTTTTCTTATCATTTTACCCTCCATTAATAGAATTTTATTTTTGTTTCTGTTAGAATCATATTATAATAAATACAACTTGTATGTTTGATTTCCAACAGGAGGTGAGATTTTGAAAAAATATTTACCTATTTTAAAAAACAGTCCTTTTTTTAAAGGTCTTACTGATAATGAGATATTATCTGTATTGCACTGTGTAGAGGCAGTAACAGTTTCTAAAGAGAAGGATTCTTATATTTTCAGAGCAGCAGATTCTACACAGGTAATGGGATTAGTATTGTCAGGTTGTGTTCTTATTATTCAGGAGGATCTCTGGGGACATCGGAATATTCTGTCTAAATGTCATGCTGGTGATTTTTTTGGAGAACCATATGCAGCAAGCCCTGGTGCTGTTCTGAACATCAGTGTGGTAGCAGATGAGGATTGTGAGATTGTTTTTTTAAATATACAGAAGCTTCTGGTTACTTGTCCAACTGCATGTGGGCATCATCAGAAGCTGATTCGCAACCTGGTCAGTGTACTGGCAAATAAGATACTGATTCTGAATGATAAGATTACACATGTTGGCAAGCGGACAACAAGGGAGAAATTATTGTCATACCTGTCAGCAGAATCTATCAGACATTCGTCATTGTCCTTTGATATTCCTTTTGACAGGCAGCAGCTGGCAGATTATCTTTGCATTGACCGCGCAGCAATGTCTACTGAGATATCAAAACTGCAAAAAGAAGGTTTTATAAAAACAAATCGAAATCATTTTGAGGTGCTTTGTAATAATGATACAAATGTAAGCGATATTTCCTTTTGTCGTGGAGCGGCAAATGTTGAATAATTAAATAACATATGATAAATTGCAAATGCGCCTTAAAAAAAGTCACGTTTAAAAAAAGTTCCCATTAGCATATTGTGGAAGATATTGAATTGGCTGTGGGATTTTTCATTATTTTAACACTTGAATACATCAAAATAATATTGAAGAAATCAATATAACCAAGTATACTCATTTAAGTAAATGGGTTACAGAGTTATAGGAGCGATATGGAGCTGTAACGAGTTTATTATTAGGATAGGAAGGATCAACTATGACTATTGAATATCAGAAATCTGACGATATTATGCCAGATTATGAGAAGATATGCGATAAAGCAGAAATACAAGAATCCTTAGAAATCCAGTAAAATCAATATATACAGACTTATGCGAGGTTATACAAAGATGGTAAAAATATTATTTGTGTGCCACGGCAGTTTATTAACAGTACTGGCAAAGCATTGAATTTACTGGATTTCAGCTATTATATTGTGATTTTTACCAACGATTTACCAAAATTAATTTGAGCCCTGGCAAATTGTGCTTTTTAAATGATTCATAAAAAATATCAAATTAACACAAATGCCAAAATAAAAGAGTTGTAAAAATGTCACGAAAATCATATAATAATCGTGACAAAAGGAGACACTCATATGTCAAATGGAATTTATCCGAAAATCAAAAAAAGAATAGAATTATCAGATTATGGAACTGTGTTCGTTACTTCGGATTTTGCAGATTTAGCAGCAATAACAACTGTGAGAAAATGTCTTGGCAGACAGGTAGAAGAAAAGACAATTCGCAGAATTATAGATGGGGTATATGAGAAGCCTGTGTATAGTAGTTTTCTTAAGGAAAATGTTCCTGTTAATCCGGAAGCTGTTGTATATGCTATTGCTAGAAATTTTCATTGGACTATTGCTCCCTGTGGGGATATTGCTTTAAATAAACTCGGATTATCAACACAGGTTCCTGTAGTCTGGTCATATATCAGCGATGGACCATATAGAAAATTCTCATGGGATAATATAACTGTTTCGTTTAAACACAGAGCAAATAGAGAAATATCATTTATGTCTGAATCTACAATTTTAGTAATTGAAGCATTAAAGACATTAGGCAAAGAACGAGTTGATGATAATGTCATATCAAAAATAAGAAATCGATTATCAAAAGAAGAAAAAATAAAAATGCTAGAGGAAGCCACAGGTGTTAGTGAATGGATATACGAAGTGGTTAGAAAGGTATGTGCTGATTAATGAAAAATATTGCAAGACTACAGATAAAAGAGAGAACTGAACTTTTTCAGGCTACTGCAATTTCAGTGGGAATGCAACCTAATGTAGTTGAAAAAGATTTTTGGGTTTGCTTTATGATAGATCATCTTTTTCATAATTGTAAGTATAGAAATGCTTTTGTATTTAAAGGTGGTACAAGTCTTTCAAAATCGTATCATGTGATTGAGCGTTTTTCTGAGGATATAGATCTGATAATTGACTGGAGAAAAATCGTAAACAGTGTTAATCCATGGGAAGAAAGATCAAAAACGAAACAGGATCAGTTCAATAAGCGAATAAATGCAGAAGCTGCGAAATTTTATAAAGAAGAACTAGCACCTCGACTAAATATAGAAATTGAAGAAAAACTAGGCAGAGAAGAATGGGTGTCGGTTGATAAAGAAGATGAAATGGTTATCAATTTTTATTATCCGCAGATATTTGAAACAGGATATTTACGGTCGTGTGTTAGATTAGAGATTGGACCATTGGCAGAGTGGCTACCATCACACGAGACAGTAATTACACCATTTGTAGCGGAGAAATATCCTTCATTGTTTGAACAAAAAAATACATCAGCTCTGACAATTGATGTGGAAAGAACTTTCTGGTAAAAACTTACAATATTACATAAAATTGCAAATTTTCCTGAAGAGAAAGTTTTACCGGTCAGGTATGCACGACATTTGTATGATGTATATAGTATGGGGAATTCATGTGTAAAAGAAAGTGCATTTAAGAGAAAAGAATTGTTAGAAAAAGATATTACATTTAAACAGAAATTCTATTATGCAAAGAGTGCACATTGTAAGTTGGAAGAAGAGGTACATAGCTTGGAATAGCAGGAGTGGCAATTTGCAATTTTTGAAATAGACAATATGATAAATAATTATTGGGGAAATATTAAAAATGGAAGTAAGACAAATATCAAATAGAAAAAATAAGATTTGTTTGCGTGTGGGAATTGGCATGTGTATCATAAGTGCTATAGAAATGCTGTTGATAAAATTTTATTTTAAATCTAAATGGACAGGTCGAAATGTAGATTTATTTTTTTTATTGCTTGGTATCATAGGCATTTTAATGATACTAATAGCTGGTGTTAATATTGTAAGTAATATCGGAATAAATAAGTATCTAAAAAATTCACCATATGGCATAGATTATCAAAAAGAAATTTCAACCTATAAAATAATTGGGAAAAATAAGAAAAAAATTAAAAATGGGGCTTTGGAATTTGAAAAATATAGTGCTTGGAAAGAATATATCGAGAAAAAGTTTGAGGCGATTATTGATAATGAAGATGCGTATCGTTTTATGGTTAGAAGACTTAGAAATAAAGAAGGTTATAAAGAATTAATTACTTCATCAGTAATTCCAATAGAAATTGGAATGTTTACAGTATTTTATTCTACTGGCATAGATATTTCTAAGATAGGTACAATTCTACCTATATTGGTTTCAGCTATTTTTTTACTTATTATTGTGATGGTAAATTATCTTGACTGTAAAGAAGAGATAAACTTTATTTTAGATTTCAATGAAATAATATTTCCATCAAAAGTACATCTAAAAAGCACCTCTTATCATCAAGCTCCTTGAGATTGTTATATAAGAAGTATATTAAAATGCAATGGGACTTTCAGATATACAGTATTTTGTGATGATGAGAAATAATTAAAATCGATAACTTACAATCTATCGGATGATGGATTATCTTATGATAAGTTTGTGGATATTATATTAATTATATATAATAGTGGAAGGAAATTTACCAATATTTTTACCAATTTTGCAGACAAAAGTATGACAAGATATATCAATATATGCCGAAATATGCCAGATTATATGTACTTGTAATCTGCTGCGTGGCATACTAACGTAAATGAAATTAGTGTATTAATAGGCATTTGCAAAGATATGCAAAGTTATACAAAAATATGAAAGGATATTACAATTATGATTAAAGTACTCTTCATCTGCCACGGCAGGTCAGTTGGATAGGTAAGCAACTCTTTGTAAATTGGGGCAATATTGGGCATAATAGGGCAGATGAATTGAACGATACTATCAACCTTACTACTAAGAGGGCAAGATTGAATGCATAAATGATATATATTCAAATAATAAACAGCTATGTAATAGTTCTCACCATTACATAGCTGTTTGTAGTTAGAATTACATTGGTTTTATGCTTGTTTCGATACAGTTTATTTCTTCTTGAGATAATCCAAATTTCTTATATAGCTTTTCATCGGTCCATTCTTCATTGAAATCAACAATAGGTACAAAACGATATGTCTTACTTGTTCCGTGTTGACTGATTTTGGCTAAGCTAAGTAAGAAACGAGCAAATTTCGTTCTCATATAATTGGATAAATTCTTGGCCGTTGTTTCGGATAAGCCGAGTGTATGACCTACAGAGAGAAATGTTTCAGTACAACATGAACCGGGCTCTCCGATAAAAGTATTTTGGTTATCATCATTCAACTCAGTTCCGATGTTGTTTGCATATGGCATGTAGACTTTCCAAGTATCAATCCACTCAGCATGTGAGAGGACAGAAGAACGCTCGATAAATCCTCTAGCTTTTGCCTTCCCATAACAAATAATTGGGGTGCTTAATCCATCTTCTGAATTGTGAAAACCAGGATCTTTAACAAAATTTCCTTCTAATCCAAAAGGTTTTCTTGGAGAGATAATATCGGATAATGGTTTGATAGTGCCATCTTCAGGCATTACTTTATCAAGAATACTAATTGCTTTGCCATTGCGGATAAAAATATCTAAATCTCTTGTTATAAGTAATCTTGAATCTACATATTCTTTTCCGGCTTCTTCATGTGTGACAATTTTTATTTTATTTATGCTTTCTGTGTTGTTATACTTATCATCCCATAATAAATAGCAGATACCACCTCTGTTGTTTGTATCTGGAAAAATGTCTTCAGGATGGATACAATCATGCAATTCTCTAATTTTGATGTCGTGTAGCATGCTATCTCTAAATTCATCTAATCCTTTTCCACCAGCATACCACTTGCTTGGAATTATTAGGGTTGAATATTCTGATGAAAAGTTTTTCGCCATATTAACGAAATATGGATATAATGGTCTTGCGCTTGCACCGGCGCCGCCGTCATCTTCTTGATATGGTGGATTACCAACAATTGCGTTAAATTTCAATGTTTCAACCTCCTCTGCATCGCATTCTAATGAAATATCTGCAAAACATTTATTTTGTGACAATATTTTTTGTATATGAGCATAATCTACATTTTGGGTATTATCAACAATACTTAATAAATCGTATGATGTAAACTGTTCTGCAATACATGAAATATCCATTCCTAGAATTGAATAAATCTTTCGTGTAAATTCATATGCTATGGATGAAGTTGGAACGGACAAAATCTTATCTTTGTAGAGATTTATGTCTATTCCAAGAGAAGTGCATCTGTTAAATATTACAATTGCAAATTCACCCATCTTGCTTGCGATATCCAATATGTGATGATTGTCTCTTGCTAATGATGAAAATGCTTCATCTGGAATTAGTTCAATCATTTTAGTTGCTACAGAAATAGGAGTAGTTATCTCAGATTCAGATAATTTACCGAATTTACCCATAGCAGTAATTGCTCTTTCCATAGCAGGAATGCTTTCGTCATGGGAAAGAGCATTTATGTTTTGTATTTTATAATCTAAAGCGGTCAGTATAAATGGATACATATGAGAAACCATTAGCTTTAAGATATTTATATCTATATCCAGATTTTTCATAATTCTTTTGCTATCCGATTCTGTAGAAATGTCTATAATGTCGGATAATGAAGTGACTTTTTTTTCTGTCAAATATGCAAAAAAGAGTATTCTGGAATAGTATGTTTTAAATTTGTTTCTTAAAATCTGAATCTGGTTTTCAATATCTGTTGTAGATGAAACAGCAGTATCATCATTTCCACCATTTGAATCTGTTCCTGTAGTATTTGCATTACTATTGCCATCGTTTTCATCAGTATTGTCAAATCCTGTACCATCACCTTCGTGTGCTTCAGTCTTTAATCCACCTTTTGAACCAAGCTCAGCTTGACGTTCTATCTCTGATTTTATCTCATCAATATCAAATAGATTATCATCTACAGGAATGTCGTTTGCTTCATCTTTTACTCCACGACTGCTTGAATATTCGCTAACAACAGCCATAATATCCGTTGCTGATACTTGCTGGATTTTTCCCTTATTGATAGTAATGATAGGTGATATTTTAAGTTCAGATGCCATTCTGTCTCTAAGATGATTATTTCCTGAACTATCAGTATTCACATTGTAAATTAAAGATTTTTGTTCTTGCATTATGAACATTCTATGAGGATCGAAGTCTACTAATAATGTTTGTGGCTTCATATTAAACTTAATGACTTTTCCTTCTTCATCTACATAAGATTGAACATATTGATTTTGTAATCTAAATACGGCTTGATCATATTCTTGAGGAGAGGAAGTGTCTTTGAGAAAAATCATTGTATCCCATTGCTCAACTGTACTTCCAGTAAGCATTCTGTTAACTGTAAGAGTTATAGTTTTTTTGTCAGACTTTTCACAATTTCTGATTTTATCTTTTATAGCTTGTACAGTTTTGTATGTTCGAGCACCGTCAACACCAGATATATTTATAATTTCATAATTACAAAGATTTTTAAATGAAGTCTTATTAGTAATAATCAATTCTTCTAATGCATCGCATGAAGCACAGTAAGGCAAAACTATAACCATGTGTCGACACATTTTTCCTTCATGAATTTTATCGTAGTCTAAAAAAGCAAAAATACTTTCATCGTCTTTGGAACCATCAATTGCTTCAAACAAGTCTAATACTTCTTTTTCGTGTATAAATTTTTTATGGTCTCCATCTGATGTTTTTTTTATTGACATAGGTTTTAATAATTCAGAAAGTGCATATGTAGAACCATTTTGTTTTAAACTATCCAAAATTCTTAGTGCAGACTCATTTGGTGTAAATGCAAATCGAATCATTTGCGGAAATCCAAAATAAGGATTATCCCATTCTTGATATTTGTCTTCGTCTTCTTCAATATATTTATCATCTTCATAGGAGATATGCTGCTTATCCCATAATTCTTGTTCCGCTACGATATCTGAAAACTGACAAAATGAAATAATATCTTCTTGAGAAAATTCACTTCCCATTAGTATTCTATATGGTGTTCCTGAAAGATGAAGCTTTATTCGTACATTTAATTCTTTTATTTGCTCATCAACAATGTTTGCATCTACAGAATCATCGCCATCATCAGATAGATTTAAAGTAATATCTTTGACAGTATTAGCTGTTTTTATTATTCGCCCGTAACTCTCGGCTCTGGCTCCATAGTGAGTTTCGTCGATTATTAGTAAATCAAGTTCATTTTCGAACACGCTTTTATGTTTAGTTTTAATTTCGGTGCCTTGCAAATCTTGAAGAGTCAAGAAAAGTACAATTCCTTTTTCTGAAGCTAATGTATCTGATACGATATTTTCATCTCTTAATAACTCTTCTGATGATAGAAAAACATAATCTTGATTAAAATTATCTGCGCTTTGCACAGTTTTTTTCCATTCTTCTCGAACATCTGCTTTCGCAGATACGACTAAAACTTTTTTAAAATTTTTGGCTTTAGCGCAGCACATTGCAGTAAAAGATTTTCCAAATCTCATTACTGCATACATCAGTAAATTAGTTCTGCCATTATCTACAGCATTTATAAAATTATCAATTGCTTCCTGCTGATTGGGCCTAGGAGTCCAATATCCGGTTGAAGCATATGTATATGTTTCCGGTAGAGCAGTATTGGCATTATAGAATTGATATTTATTGTCATTATTCTTGTAGCTTGTTTGGATATCAATAATAGCTTCTTCAACATCGGCTTTGGTAGTATCCTTAAAAAATTCTTTAGAATAATAAGTGCCGGGAGGAAAACCAACCATATCCTCAATCAATAAACGATATTTCCCTTTTTCGTGAATGAGAAAATCATGCACAGCATAATCTCTAAAAAATATCTCGTCATCAATAGATGCAGGATTACTGTACACTTGTTGTAAATTTGGAAAGTGTTTTCTCCATTCGTTCAGTCTTACAGTGAGAGCTCTATAAGTATCACCAACTTTTAAATAGTTTGGGATTGTATTAGTTGTAAATGCATAAATATGAGGTTTAACTCGGCCTGTTATTAGTTCTGAAATAAGTTCTATATTTTCCAAATCAATCACCTTCCTTAAATAATTCTGAATATGTGAGGGTTTCCTTTGAACGCCAATCTTTTATCTTGCAAAGATTATTTTTCACTTCATCAGCAAATAGACTGGTTTGTTGATATTGAGGTAATTTTTTTTCGTAGGGAATAGAATATGTAAATGCATCCATTTGCCATATATTCCATGCAATAATATTGGCTATTTTCTTGAGCAATTTAGCATCTGGAACACATTCAAATTTCATGTACATATTTTCAATAAATGTAAATAGTACATTTTCTCTAGCAATAATTAAACTATCTCCTTGAAATTCAAATCCATAAACGCTTTCGATACTACGTGTTGCCCATTTTATCCAATCATCTAAACAAGAAGTATTTTCGGATACAATGCGTAGTTTTCGGTCAAGTATGCCTATTCTGTCTTGTACAGGAATAAAAGTACCTGTCTGCATATCATATCTACTTGTTATATATGGAGCTTCTCCGCAAGTGATTTCAAGACGTTTTAGGTCAATATAATCTTGCCATCTGTAAGGCTTTTTATCTGAAAATACGATTTTTCTTTTTATTGTTTTCCAACCAAAACGTGTTGTTTTATTAAAAATGTTGTTATGACCAAACCATGCATCATCGACAAGATTTAATTGCTTATTGCAAACATAAGCTGGTGTAAAAACTTCTGCTTTTCCTTTTGTACGTGATGTTTGTTTGTCTTTCTCTTTCAAAACACGTGGTTGAATAATATTTAGATTATCATAAGTGATTTGCTCCGGCATTATTTGACAGTGTTCATCGTATAAGTTACCATACGAGAGATAGTCTTTTGTGGCCCACAGAATGTTTCTTTTGGAACTTTTGTCTGCTAATAATAGATCTAAAATCACGTGATCAAGCTCATAAATCTTTATTTCATTTATATCTGTTGAAAACATAGGTAATTCGATATTTGCTTTTGCCATATGTCCTCCTTTAGCCCCCATGGGGGAGTATTATCTCTGCGCCTTTTTGCCCTAAAGATCGATGCCCCTTACACACGTTTTTTCGCGAAATTGCATAGGGGGGATTCTGATGTCTTTTAACATATTTTATATAATATCATAGCACATAATTGCATGTATCTGGCTGACATTAGATACAATAATCTATTTGCCTTTCCGCCAAATCATATAAATTAATGTGCTTTTTTCTTGATTTTTTGAGCCTTTTCAATGGATTTTCGCTCACGATAGGCTTTTTGCTTTCGGGCATTTCGAACCTTCTGGCATTCTTCAGCATCACAAAATTCCTGTCGGTTGCTCTTTCGTATTATGAATTTACCACAGTTTCGACAACGAATCATAATGCCTTCTGGACGATTATCTGATTTCCCTTTATCTTCTGGTGCAGGGTCTTCGGAAAGCATTCTTGCAAGTGTCAGCCATGCAATATCAAATACAGAATTAATATCGGTAGAAAATTCTAATCGGTTAGTGCGGGGATCCACCTTTAATTTCATGGTAAATTCCGGAATGATGTCAATAAGAGCATTCCGCAATTCATCGTAATCGTCATATGGTGTAGTAGCAAATTCTCCGGTTGGAGGTTTTTCTGACGGATGATTTTTAATGTACTCATTATCAATTCGCATTTCTTCTATGAGATTTCCTTTTGCATCCCCATAATCTAAATCATTCGGTATTGCAACGATAGGATGCTTATATTTATCAAAGAAAGAGTAGCCCTCAAAGTATTTTCCTTCTTTGGATAAATCATATGCAGCTTCGTCATTGGCAATACAGACACCTTCGAGAGCAACATAAAACATGACTGCATTATATAATTTTCCAAGATCATCTAAGAAGGTGTTAATCTCAAATGTTCCGTCTTTTTCTACCATTTCTGCATCGAAGCTATTTATATCAAAAGATTCATTCAATTCAGAATAGATGAAATCAATATTATATGGATGCATATTATTTGTACACCATTCCATGATGAGCCGTGTATATGGAATTTTATTATCAAAGCTGTTTATCTGCATTGCCAGATTGCAAAGGCTGGTAAGCAGTCCCTGTCCGGAAAGAAAATCTTCTTTAGGAAAGATGGGTTCATATCCGGGGCGGCAAAATGGTGTTGCACAATAATCATCGCTTTTATCAATATCAAGTTCATATTTCTTGAATCGGAAAGGGTGGTAAATCAGTTGCCCGATACCACCGATTTCTTTAAATCCTAATATATCTGTTGTTTTATCTGCTTCTGATGGAATCGTTTCATCATTCCAGTTTAATGGCATATCATACCTCATTCCAATCGTTAATTCGTAACCGTTAGCGTTACCGTCAGTTTTTGGACTTCGGTTACATTATAGCTTAAAATATTCATGAAAACAATAAAAAGTTACACAAAATGCTGTAACGGATTTGTACCTTGACAATTTCATACCGTTCTCAATGAACAAGCCTTTGTTACTGCGGGGACTGGTAGCCGCCATGAGCGGTAGCAGAGAAACAATTATTGAAGAGACGGACATAACCAACTCTACGGAAGGAGCAACATCTTATGGAGAAAACAACTATGAGTGTGCAGGAATTATCTGCACAGATGGGAATCAGCCTGCCAAAGGCATATGAACTGGTAAAGACACCGGGATTTCCGACAATACGAATCGGAGCAGATGAGCCTACTGGTATCTTCATAATACAGATGGAGCTAAAACAGCACTGACAGCAGAAACGCTGACTTATGATGATGTGATTTCTTTATATTTTAGTGTTGATAAGGAATATAGAAGAAATGGCATCTGGCTTATGAATGATAAGACGGCACTTGCACTCAGAAAGCTGAAGGATATCGATGACAATTATTTGTGGAATCAGACAAATGATACAATTCTTGGAAAACAGGTTATTATTTCGGAATATATGCCGGCTATCGAAACAGGTACTAAGCCGATTGCATTTGGTGACTTCTCATATTACTGGATTGTAGGAAGAAAACCTGTGTCGGTAAGAACATTGTTGGAAAAATTCGTATTATATGATCAGATTGGATATCTTGCATTTGAGTTCCTTGACGGAAAACTTGTAAGAAATGAAGCAATCAAGGTTATTCAGATGGCAGATGAAAGAAAGTAATCATAGATTGTTTGATTTTAATTCTATCATCTTGAATGGGATATATGCCCCTTGTATGGTATTTCGCTGTATTGGGTGTTAATACCCCGTTCAAATTCGCAGTTTTTGTGCGTGAATGGGCGGCACCGTTGCCAGGCATAAAAGGTGACAAAGATTTAGACCGCCCATGGGGGGCAAATATCACAGAATCAGAGTGAAAATGACAAAAAAGAAAAAATAGTACAAAGGAGTCAGCTGTGTGACCACCTTGTCGGAAGGAGAGATACTATGAATGCAGAAAGCAATGAAGCGCTTCCTGTTGGTGAGAAGTATATGCTCACCATCAAGGAGGCAGCAGCTTATTTTAATATTGGTATAAAGAAACTGAGAAGAATTGCAGAGGATAACCTTGGAACGGTGGCGGTGTACTGCGGAAACAGATTCCTGATCATCCGCCCGAAGTTCGAAGAATTCATCCTTAATTCTTCAGAAATATAGTTCCTTTTATCTGCCGAAAGTAGTTGCTATTACAGGGCATAAGAGCGAACATAGGATGCCCCCGAAAACCCTTGAAAACAGCCACTTTTGGCAGAAAGGAAGTGCTTTATGGTAAGAACAGATTTAGCAGAAAAGGATATTTTAAATCCTTCTGAGGCAATTGAATATTTTGTTCTGAGCCGGAGAAAATTTTATGATTTATTGAATAATACGGATGGACAAGAGTTTCTGGTATACTACGGAGAACGCAAGCTGATTCTTCGTGTAGCCTTTGAAAGGTATCTGCATAACCATCCAGAACTAAGGAGGCGGGTATAATGGCAAAGGCAGGAAGAGGACAGACAAGGCGGGATTCCAAGCGAAGAGTACTGCGTCCGGGAGAAAGCGTAAGAGCAGATGGAAAATATCAATATAAATATCATATTGATGGAAAACCACATTTTGTATACAGTTGGAAACTGGAACCTACGGACAAACTTCCCAAGGGCAAAAAACCATGTTTTTCTCTCAGGGAGTTGGAAAAGCAGGTAAATATGGATTTGGATTTGCTTTTAAATATTGTAGATGGTCAGATGACAGTCTGCGAACTGGTAGACCGATATTTGAAAACAAGGACAGGAGTAAGGCAAAGTACGAAACAGGGATATGTTACAGTACAGAGATTACTTGCAAAGGAAGCATTTGGCAAAAAGACGATACGAAGTGTGAAAACATCCGATGCAAAGCTGTTCCTTATCAAGTTGCAGCAGGAAGATGGGAAAAGCTACAGTTCCATTCATACCATCCGTGGAGTGTTGCGACCAGCTTTTCAGATGGCGGTGGATGATGATATTCTGGTAAAGAATCCATTCGGATTTCAGCTTGGCGGAGTATTGGTAAATGACGCAGTTACAAGAGAGGCAATCACAAAAGACCAGATGAGAAAGTTCTTAAAATTTGTGCATGATGATGTGGTGTACTGTAAATACTATGAAGTGGTGTACATACTTTTTCATACGGGAATGCGAATATCAGAATTTTGTGGATTGACTCTGAAAGACATTGATTTGCAGAACAAAACTGTGAATATCGACCATCAGTTGCAGAGAACATCAGATATGCGATATATCATAGAAACCACAAAGACGGATGCCGGAACAAGAGTATTGCCAATCACAGAGGATGTGGCACAAATGTTTCAGGCAATCATTGAGGATAGAAATGCACCGAAAGTGGAGAAGTCCATAGATGGATATAGCGGATTCCTGTTTTACGATGATAATGGAATGCCACTTGTGGCAATGCACTGGCAGCACCGATTCAATCATATGGTAGGCAGATACAATGACATCTACCGAGTACAGATGCCAAATATTACACCTCATGTATGCCGACACACCTATTGCTCGAATATGGCAAAATCGGGAATGAATCCAAAGACATTACAATACCTCATGGGGCATTCGGATATTTGCGTTACCATGAATGTGTACACGCATATTGGGTTTGATGATGCTGAGGAAGAATTGAAACGGATGGAAGAGTTTAGAAAAGCACAGGCGGAGATTGAAAAGAAAAATGAGAAACCGATGTCGCAGAAAATGTTTAAGGCAATATAATATAGAAGATTTGTGACGCTCTGGCTTTATGGCTGGGGCGTTATTTTTGTGGAAAAAACACTAAGCCACTGATATAATATATTTTGGAGAAATGTTGTATTGGAGGTAAACCAAATGAAACAGTTTTTGTATTTAGACACAGATATAGTAAATTCTATTATTGCTCAAGCGGAAAAGGGGATAATAACTCAAAGAACTATCGAGGCGTCTGAAACCAAAAATAAGAATCGAAGAAAATTGTTTTCTCCTAAAGTAAATGCATCTTCTTCTGGAGGTTTCTGGAAATTTGTAGAAGCAAAAGCTCAATTAGAAATGTCGGGAGAATTTGAAGGTGTTATTTCAAATGGACATGCATCTAAAGATGTAATAGAAAAAGTTTTGCATGACGCAGCATTTGATGAGGCATGCAAATATATAAAAATTCATGATGTTAAAGAAGGAATACAGGATTTTGATGAAGAAGGCAATTATCTGAAATTATGGAGGGAGTTTACATTTGTTGACTTAGATTACTTAGAGAATATTTTTCAGATTGGAGAAGATTCTACACTAATGAAGGAGTTGTCAAAAGAACAAATAGAAAAGAAAGCTTCTGAATCAACAAACAGGAAACAGCGAAGAAATAATAAAGATAAATTTAATCAATTGTTGGATGAAACAATTGAAAAGAGTGCTGGGCAAATTGATATGCTCAATTCAATGATACGTTTGCTGAAGAGACTGATTCCATACAAAAGGTTGTTGTTGTCTAAAGATGGATATATTATACCTGTTGATGATAAATATTTTAGAATTGATTCAAAGTGTATGGGATTTAAGTATGGAGGTTCAATCACATGCATTGGAATGGTGACTAATTTGATTGGTGAGGATTTTAACCCTACAGATAACGATAATGTTTTTGAAAAAATTCAATTTTCAGCACACGAAGCATTAAGAGGATTGCTTCCTACAAAAGAAAAGAACCTCTGTGTAATTTATCCGATTGCAATTTATTACGGAGAGTAATTATTGCATTTAATATAAGCAAAATAATAATGAAAACATATATTTCACGTATTTCAAAATGATTAGGAAGGATGATATAAATTGAGAAAAGTTTTGAAAATAATTGGATTTATAGCGTTGATAATAGTTGTACCATTGCTAATTGATTTGTTTATATTTGGCAATGCGTTTCCTAGTAATATTGACAATCAAGCATGGGCAGGATTTTTGGGAAGTTATCTTGGTGGAATAGCAACATTAGTAGCAGTTTTTATTACTATTTCAGATAACAATAAGAAAATAGAAGAACAAAAATTATATGAGCAAGAACGCATAGCAGAGGAAAAGAAAGCTGCAGTAAAACCATATCTTGATACTCGTTATATTTTCTTTAATGAAGATGCAGAATTTGGACTTAATGATAGGGTGTTTGATATTAAGGATGGTATAGTGGATAAGGTTCGATATGGTTTGACATCAATGGATGAGAAGTATATAAAAATGAGACAAACAGTACCTAGTTTTGTATATCTTAAATATATAATCAGAAATATTGGCGCTGGTAGTGCTGTAAATATGCAGGTTAATGTAAATGGTTTTTCTGAAAAAATCACAATTGCAAAAGATGAAACAGTTAACCTTTATATGCTCATTAGTCTGGGTAATGAAAAATCGGTTCCTTTTAATGTGTTATTGGATTATTGGGATGTTGAAAAAAGAGCACATTATAATCAGTCGGAAGAATTTGAGATTATAATTGATGGAAAACATCAAAAAATTCAAGATAAAGAGCGTAAGCCACAAATTGAAATTAAAAATCCTTAGTAGTAGGAATTTTCGTTTTACTACTAATTTTACTACTAACAGGTAGTAACAACTTGCAGGGTTCTGCTCTGATTTGCCACAATCTGTAATTTCAGAGCATTTTACAATAACCCCGGAATCCCTTGCAAAACAGGGCATTCTGGGGCAAAACAAGGAGAAATAAAGCAATGATAAAAGTACTATTCATCTGCCACGGCAACATGCTAACCTTGATTAAAAATACTTGATTTTACAGTGTTTTGGGGATGTTACAGTAGATTTTTACCAACGATTTACCAAAGCTATTTGAGTAGTTGATAAACTACTCAGGATATGTAAAGAGAAGTATTATAATAGAGTCCTAGCAAAGA
>ENA-ORTW01001168-ORTW01001168.1-human-gut-metagenome-genome-assembly--contig:-NODE-1168-length-29152-cov-4.001753_pt1 | contig 29152 bp, 20 predicted proteins | sample MGYA00242072_ERZ509193 | MGnify/ENA primary metagenome ERZ509193 (study PRJEB26280, sample SAMEA2338813) | human gut metagenome | biome: human gut; feature: human-associated habitat; material: faeces... | reverse complement strand
TCCCCGGGTTGGCGGCTCCTTTCGTCGGTCGGTGGAGATACGAAGCGAATCAGCTGTATTATGAGATGGAGGTGACTGCCGGAATTTATAACCTGTGTTTTTATTCCGTGAAAGATACGCTTGGAAATGAGTTGTGGTGTGGAGTTACACGTTTCCGGATGAAAAAAGAAGGCGATAAGCTGATTTGCGAAGAGTTGGATACCCGGCAACATGAATTGGGGATCGGGGAATGGCAATCGGTAGATCAAAATGAATTGCGGATAAAGATATGGGATAACGGTAATCCGGAAGAAGCCGGAACCGTACGTATTTATCGGCGCCTGAATGAGGAAGGATAAAAGTGACGGGGGGACAAACGTTCTAAATACGGAAAAAAGGCACTAAATAATTTTTTTAATCCTTTGAAAGGGTTAAATTTGTTCGTTTTTTCAAACAAACAGTTACAGTTAAATATATAAATTATGGCAGAAAAAGAAAATTGTAAGCTTTTCAGTGAGTTTGCGCCGAACACAATGCAAGAGTGGATCGACAAAGTCACTGTCGACCTGAAAGGGGCCGATTTCAATAAAAAGCTTGTATGGAGAACCAATGAGGGTTTTAATGTTCAGCCGATGTACCGGTTGGAGAATATGCAGGATCTGAAAAATCTGGATTGTCTACCCGGCGAATTCCCGTTTGTGAGAGGTAACAAAAAAGATAACAACGATTGGTATGTACGTCAGGATATCGTTGTGGAAGATCTGGCTGAAGCAAATAAAAAAGCATTGGATGTATTGAATCGCGGTGTCAACTCACTGGGTTTTGTACTGAATGGATGCCAGGAATTTACCAAAGCAGATATGGAAGTCCTCCTGAAAGACATCTGCTTGGAATGTGTGGAAATCAACTTTGTCGCCGGATGTAAAAAAGGAAGTATCCTGGATGCATTTAAGGCTGTTGTGGAAGAAAGAGGTATTGCACCTGAAAAAATACAGGGGGGAATCAATGTCGATCCGTTGACCGCTCTCACCCGGAAAGGAAAGAACTGTTGCGACAAACCTTTCGAAAACGTAAAAGTAAATCTTGAAAAAATGGCTGCCTACAAAAACTTCAAGACCATTGAAGTAGGTGGATATGTTTTCAATAACTCAGGATCTTCTATCGTTCAGGAGTTGGGATTCTCACTGGCTGCCGGTGTTGAATATCTGGACAAACTGACGGATGCAGGAATGAAGATCGATGAAGTGGCTCCGAAAATCCGTTTCCACTTCGCTACCGGTTCCAAGTATTTCATGGAGATCGCTAAATTGCGGGCTGCCCGTTACTTGTGGGCTCACATCGTGAAAGCCTACAATCCGTCTTGCGATTGCAAATGTAAGATGAATATCCATGCAGAAACTTCTGAATGGAATAAAACCGTATACGATCCGAACGTAAATATGCTGCGTACTCAGACCGAAACGATGTCGGCCGTATTGGGCGGTGTCGATTCGTTCACCGTTCATCCGTTCGACGATACCTTCGAATGTCATCCCTCCGACGTGGCGGAACGTGTTGCCCGCAACCAGCAGTTGTTGCTGAAAGAAGAGTCGCACTTTGCCAAGATCGTCGATGTTGCCGGCGGTTCATATTATATCGAGGAACTGACCCAGAATATTGCTGAAGCTGCCTGGAAATTATTCCTGGAAACTCAGGAGCAGGGAGGGTATATCGAAGCATTGAAGAAAGGGTTTGTTCAGGCTGCTGTGAAAGCTACCGCCCAGGCTCGTGACCTGGCTATCGCTCAGCGTAAAGAAAACTTTGTGGGTGTTAACCAGTTCCCTAACTTCAACGAAAAGATCGATCGTCAGCTGTGTGCCTGCATCTTCGAACCCGAAGACGAAACTGCCGAAGGCGCTGAAATCGAAACCCTGAAACCTTACCGCGGACCGGCTGCATTCGAGGCGATGCGCCTGCAAACCGATGCTTTCTCGGCTAAAAACGGTCGTCCGGTTGTCTATATGTTTCCGATGGGTAATCTGGCTATGCGTAAAGCACGGGCTCAGTTTGCATGTAACTTCTTCGCTTGTGCCGGATTTGAAGTAAAAGATAACAATGGCTTCAAGACGGTCGATGAAGGGGTTCAGGCGTGTCTGGACAATAAAGCCGCTATCGTTGTGCTGTGTAGCTCCGACGATGAATATGCCGGATTTGCACCCGAAGCTTTCGAAAAACTGAAAGATAAAGCTATCGTTGTAGTTGCGGGTAATCCAGAAAGCCGTCCCGAACTGGAAGCAAAAGGATTGCTGAACTATATCCACGTGAAGAACAATGTACTGGAAGAACTGAAAGGCTACCAGGTAAAATTAGGTATTAAATAAAGTAACGGGTAACTCTGTAACTTTTTAACTATTGAAACATGAAACCGAATTTTAAAGATATAAATATTAAAGCGTCTGAAAAGGCTTCCATGAGCGCCGCTGAATGGGAAAAAGCCAACCACATCGCTAAAAACTGGACGACCCCTGAGTTGATTCCGGTGAAACCGGTATATACTGCCGATGATTTGAAAGGTATGGAACATCTGGATTATGTTGCCGGTATTCCGCCTTATCTCCGTGGACCGTATTCTGCCATGTACCCTTTGCGTCCCTGGACGATCCGTCAGTATGCCGGATTCTCTACCGCTGAAGAGTCGAATGCTTTCTATCGTCGTAACCTGGCTGCCGGACAGAAAGGTTTGTCTGTGGCATTCGACCTGGCTACTCACCGTGGATACGACTCCGACCACCCGCGTGTAATCGGGGATGTCGGTAAAGCCGGTGTGGCTGTCGACTCTATCCTGGACATGAAGATCCTGTTCGATCAGATCCCTTTGGATAAGATGTCCGTATCTATGACCATGAACGGGGCCGTGCTTCCGGTGCTGGCTTTCTATATTGTCGCCGGATTGGAACAAGGGGCTACCCTGGAGCAGCTGTCCGGAACCATTCAGAACGATATCCTGAAAGAATTTATGGTGCGTAATACCTATATTTACCCGCCGAAATTCTCGATGAAGATCATCGCCGACATCTTCGAATATACGTCCAAGAATATGCCGAAGTTCAACTCTATCTCTATCTCCGGTTATCACATGCAGGAAGCAGGTGCTACCGCCGATATCGAGTTGGCATATACCCTGGCCGACGGTTTGGAATATCTGCGTGCCGGAGTAAACGCCGGAATGGATATCGATGCTTTCGCTCCGCGTCTGTCCTTCTTCTGGGCTATCGGAACCAACCATTTTATGGAAATTGCTAAAATGCGTGCCGGTCGTCTGTTGTGGGCTAAGATTGTTAAACAATTCAATCCGAAAAATCCGAAATCCCTGGCTCTGCGTACACACTCCCAGACTTCCGGTTGGTCACTGACCGAACAGGATCCGTTCAATAACGTAGGACGTACCTGTATCGAGGCTATGGGAGCTGCTCTGGGACATACACAGTCATTGCATACCAATGCATTGGATGAGGCTATTGCATTGCCGACCGACTTTTCCGCCCGTATTGCCCGTAATACTCAGATTTATATCCAGGAAGAATCTACCATTTGTAAGGCAGTCGACCCATGGGCCGGTTCTTACTATGTAGAAAACCTGACCAACGAATTGGTACATAAGGCTTGGGAACATATTCAGGAAATTGAGAAACTGGGAGGTATGGCTGCGGCTATAGAATCCGGTTTGCCAAAACTGCGTATTGAAGAAGCTGCTGCCCGTACACAGGCCCGTATCGATAGTGGCGAACAGACAATTGTAGGAGTGAATAAATACCGTTTAGACAAAGAGGATCCGATCGATATTCTTGAAATTGATAATACTGCAGTTCGTGAAGCTCAGATCGCCCGTCTGAAAAAACTGAAAGCCGAACGTAATCAGGCTGAAGTAGACGCTGCTCTGGACGCTATCACCAAATGTGTCGAAACCGGCGAAGGTAATTTGCTGGAATTGGCTGTAGATGCTGCTAAGAAACGCGCTTCTCTGGGAGAAATCTCCTATGCATGTGAAAAAGTTGTCGGACGTTATAAAGCTGTTATCAGAACCGTGAGTGGAGTATATTCAAGTGTTGCCGGCGAAGATGCCGACTTCGAGAAAGCAAAGGCAATGACCGATGAGTTTGCCGAACTGACCGGACGTCGTCCACGTATCATGATCGCTAAAATGGGCCAGGACGGTCACGACCGGGGAGCCAAAGTGGTTGCCACCGGTTATGCCGATATGGGCTTCGATGTCGATATGGGACCTTTGTTCCAGACACCGGAAGAAACGGCTAAACAAGCTGTTGAAAACGATGTGCATGTCGTTGGTGTTTCTTCTCTGGCTGCCGGACACAAAACGCTGGTACCAGCCGTTATCGCCGAATTGAAAAAATTAGGCCGGGAAGATATCCTCGTATATGTGGGTGGTGTAATTCCTCACCAGGATTATCAATTCCTGTTCGATGCCGGTGCAATTGCCGTATTCGGACCCGGTACGAAAGTATCGAAGAGCGCTATCCAGGTCATGGAAATTTTGCTTCAACTGGCCAGGAAGTAAAAATATTATCCGATGATAAAGAAACGGCTGCCGGGGTTCCGGCGGCCGTTTTGTATTATCATGGCTCCTGTTGTTTTCGGTTCGGTAAAATCAATCAAACCAGTTTGTTGTTTTTGCTCTCACCTTTCACTATATTTGTATACTGAAACAAAGGTCAGAGGAATTATAGATACCTTATTTTAATTGGGATTATGGAAAAGTTCAGGAATTATGTAGGGCTGGTTCTTTGTCTGTGTATAGTGACCACGGTGTCGACGGCGCAGCGCAAAGTGGAAACGGTGGCAGAGAAAGTCATGCTGTTTATCGACGGAGCACAGGTAACCCGTACTAAACGGGTGGACATCCCGGCTGGCAATTCGGCTTTACTGTTTACCGGTCTTTCACCTTATCTCGATGCCCGGAGTATGCAGGTGAGTGCGAAGGGAAAACTGACGATCACGAATGTGAATCTGCAATATAATTTCCTGGACAGTGTGGCGGTAGGGCGTAAGCAGGAGCAGTTGCAGCAGACTTTGAAAAAAATAGAAAAACAACAGGAAGAACGGAAAGCGGCTCTTGCTGTCGTGAAGGCGGGGCAGGAGGTATTGAAAAACAATTGTACGATAGGTGGTAAAAGCAATGCGTTGACTATGGCGACTGTCCGGGAAGCGACCGCTTATTTCACCGAACGGATGAAAGCGCTCACTGCCGAAGAATTGACTATTGGCGGGCAGCTGGAAGAACTGTCCGGGCGGCATCGGCAGGTGTCCCGGGAATTGGCCCAGGTGAAAGGGAAGGACTTGAAACGTACCGGGGAAATCCTGGTGGGTATTCATGCTCCGGCTGCCTGTACCGTAACCTTTACCTTGAGCTATTATGTTAAAAATGCCGGTTGGTTTCCTTCCTACGACATTCGTTCGGAGAGTCTGACCGAACCACTTTCCATTACTTATAAAGCGAATATCTTTCAACATACGGGCGAAGCATGGAAAAATGTCGCTTTGTCGCTCTCTTCCTCCAGTCCCTCAACGGGGAATGTGGCTCCCCGGCTGTTGCCTTATCGGCTGAATTATGGATGGGCGGCACCGGTCTATCGCGATGAAATGAATGGAAATAACGTATCGGGTATTGTTTCGGATGCCACTACCCATGAACCCTTGATCGGAGCTACGGTTAAAATTCCGGGTACTACTATCGGTTGCGCTACGGATGTCGACGGCCGTTATTCGTTGACGATGCCCGAGGGACAACACCGGTTGGAATTTGCGTATATCGGCTATACTTCGCGGACGGTTGATGTGCGTAGCAATACGTTGCATGTTGTCTTGGATCCCGATACGCAAAGTTTGGAGGAAGTGGTGGTTGCCGGTCATGGCTCTCCCCGGAAAGCCCGGAAAAACACTTTGGCTCTTATGTCTACCGCGCCTGTGGAAGAGGTAGTTGCCGAAGAAGAGGCGGGGAGCATACCGATTGAAGTAGAACAAACCCGGCAACCGACAGGTTATGAGTTCGGGATTAAGATGCCCTATACGGTTTTATCGGACAATAAGCCTATTGTGGCAGAGATAGGCCGCTATGAACTGCCGGTCTCTTATGTCTACCGGTGTACTCCGAAAATCGATAAAGATGCCTTTCTGATGGCACAGGTTACCGATTGGAGTAAGCTTAACCTGTTGGAGGGAGAAGCTAATATCTATTTCGAAGGCACGTTCATCGGCAAATCGGTGCTCGATGTGAATACGGCCGGGGATACGCTTTCGTTTTCTCTCGGACGCGACCGGCAGATTGCCGTACAGCGCACGAAAGAGCATGAATATACCTCGCGGAAACTGATGGGAGCTATGCAGACACAGACGATAGGTTGGAAAATATCCGTTCGGAATAATCGTCCGCAGGCGGTTGATCTGACTCTTTACGATCAGTTGCCCGTCTCCGCCAACAGCAGTATTACCGTGACTGCCGAAGAGGTGAGCGGTGGCAAAGTGGACGGCGATACCGGTATCGTTACCTGGCCGCTGATCTTGCAACCCGGCGAACAGCGCGATCTTATCCTGCGCTATAAGGTGAAATATCCGAAAGACAGACGGTTGGAGGTAGAATAAACGGACCGATGGCAGAAGAACAGGAAAAAAAATATTATCCGTTTATTGGCGAAAGGCGACGAAGAAGCGATGGGCATTTTATTCCGTAGTTATCATCGGCTTCTTTGGAAGCCTGTCTTTTCGGGGCGGTGAATAAAGCGGCACTTAAAACCATGAGGGAGGCCGGAAAACGCTATTTTGAAGATTTCAAAAATTCTATTTCTTGTTTTTTGCTGTCTTTTCTGACTATTCGGCTTGTCGGGGCGGCCACTATTCATGCCACCTATTGCAGGTGATTTGCAGGTCTGGAACCTCTCAGGATAGGGATTAACCCTTATTCATCTCCGATTCACCTCCTATACAACAACGTCGGGAATAAGGAGTGAATAGGCTATGAATAGGAGATGTAACGTTTGTATTGCCTGTCTTCACCCTGTTTGGTAAATTTTCTTCTGTTTTTTGTCACCTATTTGGGATGTTTTAGAATATAAATAGAAGTGTTTATATATGTTACCCTGACTGTACGTTTATAAGTGTAAATATGTATATAACTGCCCAAAACAATAGATTAGATTTTATTAAATCTACAGGAAAAAGTGGTTATCCGGAAAGGTGACCGCTTTTTTGTCGGTATCCCGGTGACAATTGTTTTTGGGTGTGGAGATTTTACCCAAATCTGTAGAACGAATAGGGGGATTTTCCATATAATAAATGTAAATAGAGTATAACTATTCTGTTTTATGATTTTTAAGTAATTGATTAATAATGATTTGTTTTACGCTCCCTTTTGCTGCGAAATTTTCGGCATAAGTTTTTCATATTGTTTTACGAACGCGGTTAGAAATAAGAGTTCGACAACATAATTATTAACAATTAAATTTGAATGTCATGAAAAATTTAGTAAAAAGCGCATTTGTAGCATTGGTTGTATGTGTATTTGCTATTCCGGCATCTGCTGAAAGTCTGATGATCGCTCCCGTAAATGTACAGGATACTGTGGTGAAAAAGGATACCGTGGTGAAAGAAGAAGCTCCGATGCTATTGGCTCAGGAAAAAGTGACTTATACGAAAATAGAGGTAGCTGAAGTACCTGAAAAAGTGGCTGCTGCAGTAACGGCAAAATATGAAGGTTATACGACCAAAGAGGCAGCAAAAGGTTCTGATAACAGTTATAAACTGATTATAGAAAAAGGAGATTCCACATTGACCGTTTATTTCAATGAGGCCGGTGAATTTCTGAAAGAAGAAGCTCCTCAAAAAGAAGGTACTGCCTTGGTTTAGTCCTATCCGAATAGGCTCGATAAGCAAAGAATTGTCCTGAAAGGTTCTACCTCGAACTTTCAGGACAATTTTTTATATGAAGAATCATTTTTTTACTTATGAAAACGTTTTAAACGTTTTTTGGTGTATCTTTGTGCGCCTAAAAAAATACTTATGGATTACGGGATTGTCATTGAAAAAATACACCAGGAATTGAAAGCCTATTGGGGAAAAGGAAAGGTGGCGGATTATATACCGGCTTTAGCGGAAGTAGAGCCGAAACGATATGGAATAGCTATCGAGACATTGGACGGACACTCTTTTCAGGTAGGAGATGCGGATATTCGTTTTTCTATTCAGAGTATCTCTAAAGTATTCGCATTAGCCATGGTAACCCGCCATTTGGGTGATCGTATCTGGAAGTTCGTCGGACGTGAGCCTTCGGGGAACCCTTTTAATTCGCTTGTACAGTTGGAATATGAACATGGTATTCCGCGTAATCCTTTTATCAATGCCGGGGCTCTGGTGGTCACCGATCGTCTGATGAGTCTTTATGAACAGCCTAAAGATGCTATTCTCCAATTTGTCAGAAGTATATGTGGCAATGACGATATCTACTATGATAAACACATTGCCCGCTCGGAACGTGAACATGCGGACCGGAACATGGCTTTGGGCTATCTGATGAAAAGCTTCGGCAATATGGAAAATGATGTGGAAGATGTGGTGGATGTATACTGCCATCAATGCGCCATTGCTATGAGTTGCAAGGAGCTGACCAGAGCTTTTTTATTTTTAGCAAACCATGGAGTGAATCCTTTTAATCAGGAAAAAATTCTGACGGTCAGTCAATCCAAACGTCTGGGGGCCTTAATGTTGACTTGTGGTTTCTACGACGAATCGGGAGATTTTGCTTTTCGGGCAGGACTACCTGGGAAAAGTGGAGTCGGGGGAGGAGTGGCTGCCTATATTCCGGGTAATTTAGCCATTACGGTGTGGAGTCCCGAATTGAACCGGCATGGAAATTCACTTATCGGTATGGAAACTTTGGAACGGTTTACGACGGATATTAATAATTCTATTTTTTGAAATTCTTTTTTTATTGTAAGACGGTGTAACAAAATATAAATTATTGATACACCGTCTTTTTATGTAAGCTTGTGCAAGCTTTTATTCTACGACTAATTCAATATCATCCACAATCAGTTCACTTCCCGGAGCTCCCCAAAACTTGTCACCATCCTTGCTTGAAGTGAAAGCTATTGACAAACGATATTTCTGATTCGGGTCAAACTCTTTTTTGTATTCGAACCTGATTTCAAACTCTTTCCATTCTGCTTGTGCACCGCCGGAAATGGTTGCAACAATAGGCAATCCGTTTTCCAGTTTGGCAACTTCAATATTACCTGTATTTTCAATAGCAGCCTGCACATCGGCCACAGGACGCCCCATACGGGTAATTCCCTTTTCAATCATACGTGCCGAAGGCGTATTGGTTATGCGACAATAGTTAATGGCCGACTTTATTTCGCCGGTGCGGATATAGTCACGGATACGCTCCATAAACATGGGATCGTCTTTGCCGGCTTTGCGGATAACCGCCAGTCGTTCAAAGAAAATATAGAAACACACCACAGACAGTACAGCCAGTACAGCCATAATCCATCCGCCTTTCAGCGCCATGTCCCAAAGGTCCATCTGCGCCTCTCCCGAAACAGGCGTCAAAACAGGATTACCCCCTGCCAGGGTATCCCCAATGGCTGTTTGCGCAGCCAGTAAAGTCAAGTTCATCATTAACGGAGACAATTTTTATATTCTTCAATTGTTTGTTTCAGCCCCAGATAAAGAGCATCGCTTATCAAAGCATGACCGATGGAAACTTCGTCCAGCCAAGGAATATTGTCATGCATATATTTCAAGTTCACCAAGCTCAAGTCATGTCCGGCATTCAAGCCCATCCCCAAACTGCGGGTCACTTTGGCAGCCTCTACAAAAGGAGCGACAGCCGCTTCGGGATTCCGAGGATAAAGAGTCGCGTAGGGTTCGGTATAGAGCTCCACACGATCGGCCCCGGCTTTAGCCGCATATTCTATCATTTCACGCTCCGTATTCACAAAAATAGAAGTACGGATTCCTGCGTGACCGAATGTATCCATCAGTTCCGTCAAAAAAGACAGATTCGCTTTGGTATCCCATCCCGCATTGGAAGTAATCTGGTCGGGAGCATCCGGTACAAGAGTTACCTGATGCGGTTTCACCTTCAACACCAAATCAATAAACTCGGGACTGGGATAGCCCTCAATATTAAACTCAGTGGTAAGCAAAGGACGCAGTGCATACACATCGCTACGACGGATATGGCGTTCATCGGGACGAGGATGAACAGTAATGCCTTCAGCACCAAACGCCTCACAATCTAAAGCAACTTTTATCACGTCCGGGTTATTCCCGCCACGAGCATTACGCAAGGTAGCTACCTTGTTTATATTTACACTTAACTTTGTCATCTTAGCAATATATTATTATCTTTGCAGTTCTGATGTGCAAAGTTAGCAGGTTTTATCAAAACCTAATCCATTTTGCCAAACAAAAGATTTATAAAATTAACTAATGAATATGCGTCCCATGAAATTCGCCATTTTTGGAAACACCTATCAGGCCAAGAAATCCACACACGTAGAGCGTTTGCTTTCTATCCTGGACAGGCACCGCGCCGAAGTTTATATCTGCCGGGAGTTCTATCAGTTCCTGACGGACGACTTGAAATTGCAAATTCGTCAAGCCGGTGTTTTCGAGGGAAATGATTTTGAAGCCGATATGGTGCTAAGCATCGGTGGCGATGGTACTTTTCTGAAAGCAGCCAGCCGGGTGGGATCGCGTAATATCCCCATATTAGGCATTAATACCGGACGTTTGGGCTTCTTGGCTGATGTTTCGCCCGAAGAAATGGAAGATACTTTCAATGATATTTACAGTAATAATTACCGGATAGAAGACCGCAGTGTACTCCAAGTATCCTGTAAAGAACAAGAGCTGAAAGGATATCCTTTCGGTCTGAACGAAATCGCTGTGTTAAAACGCGACAGCTCGTCCATGATTTCCATTCATACAGCCATCAATGGTGCCTATCTCACCACTTATCAGGCGGATGGCCTTGTCATTGCCACTCCTACCGGTTCGACCGCATATTCACTAAGCATCGGCGGTCCGGTTATTGTTCCGCATAGCAACACCATCGCCATCACCCCGGTTGCGCCTCACAGTCTGAATGTACGTCCTATTGTAATTAACGATGACTGGGAAATAACACTTGACGTAGAAAGCCGCAGCCACAATTTCCTGATTGCCATCGACGGACGGAGTGAAACCTGTCGTGAAGGCAGCAAACTCACAATCCGTAAAGCTGATTATAAAATAAAGGTAGTAAAACGACAAAACCATATCTTCTTTAATACCCTGCGCAACAAAATGATGTGGGGAGCCGATGGCAGAGGATAATGAAATCAATCTGATATGGAATCTCCTTTAAGAGGAGTAGAAAACATTTAATCAAGTGAGGGAACGCATTAAACAGACTATATATGCATAATAATTCCGCCCACATCAGGTTTTGAATATGTGTATCCCAATGAAAATTATAAAAAATAGGGCACATAGATAGCTTCTTCTTTTATTGGCATGTCTCGGGCATGAATTGCCTCATACCGAATGCAAGTTCACCCATTTCCGTTGACTTTTGTTGGAACTGTTTTATAATGAATTACTTATTCCTGAAATAAATTATTCCAACAAGACTTAGAAAACATTTCTAACCTAAGTCATCTAGCTTTGCAAAAACATTAATACTAATCAACGACAAGAGAAAAGAGTCAAGTTTTCCATTGTAAATCAAGGTACAAGTATATTAGACACAAGTTATTTTTATATAATTACCATCTTCTCCTAAAAGCCTTTCAGAAGTGTCAGCCCCAGGAAGACTCTTCCCGTTTCACTCACTAGCATTCATATACAAAGACAACCGAAACAAGCACTTGCTGCCCCATATTCCCCCCAAAAACAGCAATTAATCAAAAAAATCCGGTAAAATAATAGTTTATATTATCAGAATAATGTATTTTTGTACCGTCGAATTAATCATTTCACAATAGTGATGAAATTTTATCACCAGTATGATATAAAATACGCACTTGAGTGATATAGTTTGCTCACTAGTGTGAAACGGTTTACTTAAAAGGAAGAGAACAGAAACACTTCCGCATGACAATGAATTATATAACCGAATAAAAAAACAAGGAACGCGAATGGCTGTCAAATTTGAATTTTACGAGTCACCCAATACGATAGGTACACGCAAGAAGCGGTATCACGCCCGTGTAGTGAACAGGGAGCGAATCAGCACCGACCACTTGGCACAGGAGATACACCATAGCTCTTCGCTCACCGTGGCAGACATCAAGGCAACCATTATCGCGCTCAGCGAGAAATTGGCCTATCATTTGAAGGACGGAGCACGAGTACACATTGAGGGGATAGGCTATTTCCATATATCCTTGACCTGTCCCGAGACACCGACTCCACACTCCACACGCGCCAACAATGTAAAATTCAAGTCGGTAACATTCCGTGCGGACAAATATCTGAAGAAACAACTGGCGGATGTGAAGACGGAACGCTCAAAGTACAAGCCACATTCCATTCCGGTGACGAACGAGGAGATAGACAAAGGACTGACAGAATACTTCCTGACACACAGCGTGCTGACACGCCGTGATTTCGAACAGTTGTTCACGCTGACACGCGCCACAGCCGGACGCTACATTACCCGACTGGCAAAGGAGAAAAAACTGTGTAACATATCTATTCCGCACAATCCTATTTATGAACCGATGCCGGGATTCTACGGAAAAGAGAAACTACCCGAACCGGAACAGGAAACGGATACTGCAACAGAATGAAAACACACTGAAAATATTTATAAAAGCAAATTCTACAAACAATTTCAGACTTATGATAAAAAGCTGAAACTTCTACATCAGACTGAAGGGTTTCCGGGAGGAAATCCTTCAGCCGTTTTCTCTATCTACGGGCATTTATGTGCAGAGGCATTCTCACTTTTGCCCCGCTACCTGCACCCTGCTCCGGCCATTGCCGGTTTTCACTATCTGTATCTGTGCCGATATCCGTTCCGTCATTTCCGCCACGTGTGAAATCACCCCGATTTTACGTCCCTGCATCTGCAAACGCTCAAGCGCATCCATCGCTATGCGGAATGTCTCAGGATCAAGAGAACCGAAACCTTCATCTATAAACAACGACTCCACATTCATCCGGTTGGAAGAAAGTGAAGACAGGCCGAGCGCCAATGCCAGCGACACCAAAAAAGACTCACCGCCCGAAAGGGAATGGACAGTGCGCACCTCTCCCATCATGTCGAGATCAACAATTTGCAAAGCAAGCGTATCCGAGATACGTTGTAACTCATAACGCGGGGCAAGATCCTGTAAATGCTTGTTGGCATAAAGCAAAAGTACATCCAATGTATATCCCTGAGCTATTTCTTTAAACTTCACCCCACTCTGCGACCCGAAGAGTTCATTCAGTTTTGACCAGTTCTCATAATTCAATTGCTTTTCGTCCAACTCTTTCCGAATGCCTGCCAATGCCTGCCTGTTTTTTTCCTGCCCATCCAGCATCAGCCCGATTTGAGTCAAACGTGTGGTTTGCTGTTCTTTTGATGACTGACAAGCAGACAGTTTAAACAACAAAGACTCTTCAGTTTCTCCTTCCGACGGTTTATGCGAACCTTCTCCGTGTTTAGCCAACAATTGACAACGTTCCGCCAGCACAGCCTGCACGGTAGTGAATCGCTCTTTCAACGCAGTCAGCTCTTTCTTCTCACGATTAATCCAGACAATATCTTTCGACAACAACTCTTCCAGCTCGGCACGAGTCGTAATCTCCTCCCGACCGGACAACCATTCGGTTATGCGACAGTTCTCTTCTTGCGACAACACCTCCAGACGTTCCACTTCTTTTTCCAACTGAACAGACTGCCCTTTGTAAGATTCCAACGCACCCGATAAATCCTGATATTGCCTCATGACTATATCCCAATGCTGCTGTAGCTCTTCCTGCCTCCTCCTGTTCTGATTCTCCACCTCGTGAGTGGGACGTCCTTCCAATAGCAACGCACGTTGCGAACGAAGAGCACTCAAATCCGTCTCCAAAGCAATAGTCTTTGACTGTTTATCCTTTATCTGCACAACATGCGTCTCCTGCTCATGCTGCCTGGCATCCAGTTCGGCCTGCTGCCGTGACAATGCCTCCTTCGTATCGGTCTGTTGTTGCAAACGCTCTTTCCATTGCTTGTCAAAGTTCCGTAACGCCCCCTTCAACTGTCCTTTATCCAGCAAATCCTGCCAACCCGGAAGAATAGAAACATGCTCTTTCACTTTAGACAGACATTCCTCGGAACGATGAACGTAATTCTTGACAATGGTATCAAGCGTATTGATTTCCATTGTCCTGTCAGTAAGAGAAACGGTAAGACGTTCTATCTCTTGTGTCACCTTTTCTTTTGCCCGATTCAGCTCTGCCTCCTGCAAGGATTGCACCTCGGTAAGAGTAGCAGCCGGATGATGCAGACTGCCACACACCGGACAAGGCTCTCCTGTCCGCAACTGCGAACGCAGCAATACCACTTCGGCAGGCAGCAGCCGGTTCAAACGTTCCGCTTCTTCCTGCATGGCTTTCAACCTTTTTTGCTCCATCTCCTGCAAAGCTGAAACTTCCTTCAGCATTTTCCGGTTCGATACAATCTGAGTATCAGCCGTCTCCCGGTCGGCAAGAAGAGTAAGCACCAATGAGACAGCCGGTATCAAATCCGCATAAACCATATAGTGCCCAAACCAATCCTCTATCTCCTTCCAAGTCACCTGAAGCAGCTTTATCTGTTGGCGCAATCCGGCCAGTTCTCTTTCCAGTTTTTCTTTTCGGCTGAGTTCCTTCTTTTCTTCCGCCTGTGCGTCCAACCACTGTTTTTGCTTCTCGGTTATCTGCACATCCAGCTCTTTCGCTTTATTCAGTTGGGGAGTCAGTTCGGCAAGATATTCCTGCCAAGCCGTTTGTGCCTTCTTTACAGCTTCCTGTTCCTGTTGTGTTTTAGAGAAAAGTACAGCAGTTTGCCTGACTTGTTCCTGACGTTCCGCCAGCATTTTCCTGTTTGCATTCAGTTGTCCCGAAGTAGCGACTGCCTGCATAAAGACATCACGGATTTCCTGCGCCTGTTCCACACGCGCCAATAATGCATAACGTGCAGCAGACTTCTCCATCTCAATCCGTATTTCCTTCAACTCATTCTCAGCCTGCTCTTTGTTACGAGTGAGCGAACGTTCCTCTTCCACCCACTTCAAACAGGCGGAGAGTTTATCTTCCTCGCTCTTCAAAGCGGCAAGAGAGCCGGAAAGCAGAAGCTTCTCTCCATCCAATGCAGCCAATGCATCATCGGACAACAGCTCTATTCCTTTCATACGCTCCTGCAAAAGCCGAAACTCCATATCCGCACTCTTGGTCTTGGCATAAATGAACGAAGAAACACGAGAATAAATCTCTGTCCCCGTCAACTTTTCCAAAATCTCGGCTTTATCCGCCTGTTTAGCTTTCAGAAAAACAGCAAAGTCACCCTGCGCCAACAAAACAGACCGATTGAATTGTTCGAAAGACAGACCGATGAGCTTGGATACCTTAGCAAGAAGTTCCTTCCTCGTGCCCTGCTCTTCAGTATTTTTGGAAAGATTCATCAAGCGAAAACCGACACTGCGCAAGATACCCGAAGGCTTTCCTCCGGCACGACAGGCTGTCCAAGTAGAACGATATGTTTCTCCTGTCAAAGCTATGAAGTCCACTTCGGCATACCCCTCGGCTGTTCCTCGACGCAAAACAGAACGACTGTCACTTTGAGCAATCGTCTTATTGCGGACATCGGCCAGTTCCACTTTCGATTCTCTTGCTTTGGTCATACGCGGAGTAGAATCGAACAGCGCAAGACACAAAGCATCCAGCAAAGTAGACTTACCGGAACCGGTACTGCCTGTAATGGCAAAGATGCCGGCATTTTTCAACGGTTCGACTGTAAAATCGACCTCAAAATCTCCTGCCAAAGAAGCAAGATTCTTTCCGCGTATTGCTAATATCTTCATAATGAACTGTTGTCTTAATTACTCTTTACCGGCCTCACTGATGACTTCCTGCAATAACTCTTTCATTGCTGCGGGCATCTCCTGCTCGTCATATTTCCTTTTATAATAGTCGAGTGCCACGTCTAGCGGACGAATTCCCCGCAGCTCTTCATAACTTACCGCCCGGAGACCACTCTCCTTTTGGACAGGCATTACCGCCACCACACGCGCCAACCTCACCGATTTACCCTGCAGAGCCGATTCTATTTTGTATTTATAAGAAGTATCGGGCTCCGTCATCTGTATTTTCACTTCCAGATAAGGCGAACGCGCATTTATTTCCCCATCAGGCAATTCATGAATCGCTTCCAAGACTTCCTCCAACACCGCAGGTCGGTCGGGGATGCTTAATAAGCGGACATAAGGCGGCACATCAATTTGATGTATCTGCGTTTTATCTTCTTCATACTCCACCATCACCACACTGCTTCTGTAACCTTTTTCGGAGAAAGACATAGGAATAGGAGCTCCCGAATAACGTACATTCTCTCGCCCGGACACTCGTTGCGGACGATGAAGATGCCCCAAAGCCGTATAAATAATCTGCGCATCAAAAGCATCGGGCGAAATACCCTCCACACCGCCGATAACGGTACGTTCGGAACGGTCATCATCGGATATTTCCGAGCCTGTCGCCTGCAGATGTCCCATGGCAATAACAGGTTTGCCTTCATCCCTCAGTTCTGCAAAAAGTTGCCGATAGAGAGTCTGAACACCTTGCGCATAGTTTTCGGCAGGCGGATAATCTCCTTGCCGCAAATAAGGAACGGCAAGGCAGAATGCAGCTATATCATTTATATTTATATCCGCTTGCGAACGTCCGGCACCGGGCTTATAAATCGGTATAATGAGATGTGCCAAGTCTATGTCGCCGTCCGCATCCCGCTTCACCACCCCTCTAACGGTGATGTTCATCTCCTCCAGCAACGGGTTCGGCGCTTCCAGGCGGGCTGCCGAATCATGATTGCCGGCAATGATAATAATTTGCAGTGCCGGACACTCGGCTGTCACCCGGCGGAGAAAAGAGTAATACAGCCGTTGAGATTCTGCGGAAGGGTTCGGCCCGTCAAATATATCTCCGGCAACGAGGAGTACATCAATCTTACGTTCTTTGATTTGCCTGCGTAACCAGTCAAGGAAACGAACATGCTCATCATAACGGCTGTATTCATAAAAAGTCTGACCTAAATGCCAGTCAGCGGTATGTAGGATTTTCATTCAATATAAAAACTAATTTAATAACTGAAATTCCCGGTTTTCACATAGACTTTATAATCTTTAATCATACCCGGAGCTCCCTGTTCTGCACGCGGAAGAATACGGAAGCCGGTTACCTTATATTCCTTGCCCAAGTCAATCACCACCTGATGAGGATAAGCCACATTATCTACCGTTTGCCAGAAAGTACTTTCCTGCAAATCATAAATTTTATCGGCTGTACGGTTACCGCTACGAGTTTCCTCGCTGTCGGCATATACAATCTTCCAGTTTTCGCGCGGAATCTTCTGCCTCTTTTCATCCAAGACATCAAATTCAGCTACTGCCGCTACATTTGTTCCGTCGAAAGAAGACAAACCTTCCAGACAGAAATAACGTCCTTGAGCAGCGGGTATTTTTACCTCTTGCCAACCGTTACCTTGATTAAAGCTGCCGGAAGCTACAGGCGTCTCATTCGTCAATTTCAGGTTTTGTCCTTCTTTCCGATGAGTCTCGGGAACCGTTACCCGAAGCATATCCAAAATCGGTTTATCCAAACCGGTAACCGTTGCCTCCCGTGGTCCTTTCAAATCAAGAACAATAATCTCATTCACTCCCTTCTTAAGCCAGCATCCCGGCATATAGAGTGTCTGTTGGGGACCGATTTCCCAAAAACGTCCCATCGCATGACCGTTTACCCATACCATACCTTTTCCCCACGATTCCATATTGAAGAAAGTATCCGCCACCTTGTCCAAGGTAAAGGTAGCACGGTAATAGGCAGGCACAGACTCGTCGTTTTTCTCTATTCCGCAGAAAGCAGAAGAATTCATATCCTGATAATTCTTGTCAGCCACAAAGTCATAGTTTACCGGGAAGTTATAGACAGCCCAGTTCTTCAGTGCTTCTATATCTTTGCCATTGACGAGTTCCACCTTTTCGGTAATACCCTTACGGTCGTGGATAGACTTATCGAAATTCACACGTCCCATCGCTTCTACCAGCAGGTCAAGCTGTGTGCCTGCTTTCAGAGCGGGCAGAACCACTTCCTGCTCACCGGCACGGCGGTCGAGACGCGCCAGCAATTTACCGTCGGCAAAGACTTGTGTCCAGTCATGCTGTTCCGTAATTCTCAATATTGTTCCCGCTTTTACTTCCTCCGGCAGGCTAGTGCGGTAAAGAATGGTTCCCCAGCCCTGATCGAATTTCTCCATCGGTTTGATATCTTCGGTCTGTTTCGGTGTCGGGAGATTGTTGATTAACGGAGCAATCTGTGTAAACTTGATGGCAGGTACCTCCATAACAGGAAGTGCTTGAGGCACATCGGGCAGTTTTTCACCCTCTTGCAAATAATTCTTCAGCATATCGCGAAGAGCAAAGTATTTGTCGGTCGTCCAACCTGCTTCACTGATGGGAGCATCATAGTCATAGCTGCTGCACATGGCCGAATATGCCGGATTATTGGCACCACCCCACCAGCCGAAAGTAGTACCGCCATGAGTCATATACAAACTGAACGAAATACCCTTATCAAGCATTTCTTTCAAACCTTCCACCATCACTTCTCCGGGACGGGTCTCATGCTTGCGTCCCCAATGGTCGAACCATCCACTCCAAAACTCACTGCACATCAACGGAGTTTCGGGACGCACTTCACGCAACTTGGCAAATTGTTTGTCGATGTCGGCTCCGGTTCCGAAGTTGACAGTCCAAATCAGGTCATCAAGACCATTATTGAGAAAATTAGAACTCCAATCGCATTGGAAAAGAGGGACTTCAGTGAATCCGGCCGCACGGACTGTATCGCGGATAGCAGATACATAAGGTTTATCTGTTGCATAAGAGCCGTATTCGTTTTCCACCTGTACCATGATAATATTTCCGCCCCGAGTGATTTGCAAGTCTTCCAACTGCTTGCCCACTTCATGCATAAACATACCGACACGTTCCATATAATACGGATCGAGAGTGCGCAACTCCACACTGTCGTTCTTCAACAACCACCAGGGAAGACCGCCCATTTCCCATTCGGCACACACATACGGACCGGGGCGGACGATGACATACATACCATGCTTCTGCGCCAGCTTACAAAAAGCAGCAATATCTTTATTACCCGTAAAATCATAATTTCCGGGTGTCTCTTCATGCAAGTTCCAAAAGACATAAAGACAAAGTGTATTCATGCCCAATGCCTTACACATTTCAATGCGGTGCTCCCAATATTCACGCGGAATACGCGGATAATGAACCTCGGCAGCCTTAACAATAAAAGGTTTGCCGTTCAACAGGAAAGTATTCTTTCCGGCTTCAAATGTGCCGGGCTTATTGCCGGCACATCCTGCCAACAGGAGCATCGCCAATAACAAAGTCAGTAATTTCTTCATATAACAATTATTCTTTTTAATGTTTTTTCCACTCTCATCATGACAAAGAACCGGATTCGGTCAAATAGAAAACTCTTTCAATCCAATGTCCAACTGTCCTTCCATTCCACCACCGGTACACCATCCTTAAACTGAATAGGCAACCAAATATATCGGGCATCACTCGGATGTTCGGGACGCCAAATGTCTCCCATAAAGATAAAGCAATCCTTTCGTCCCTCGACTTTCAGAATATACGTGCTTTGGCCACCGAAAGTAATCTCCCTGTTCGGTCCAACACAGGGATTGGGATGCTGTGTCCACGGTCCCCAAATGGATGGAGCAGAGAACATTCGCGCTTCATTGGGCGCCCAGCCGGTGCAACCGGAAGTTATCATCCAGTACATACCGTCCTTTTTAAAGATAGCAGGAGCCTCATTCTGTCCGGCAGGCGCCACACGCACATATTTTCCGGTATGCGAAAGGTAGTCGTCACTCAACTCGGCAATGTGCAGTGTCAGATTTTCTTCTGAAGCAAAAATATGATAAGCCTTACCATCATCATCCACATACACTGTCATATCTCTTGCCATCTGTCCACCTTCGAAATCGCGTTTCAAGATAAGTCCCTTGCCAACGGCGTCCACCCACTGCGGAGTCCACCATTTGGCATAGTGCAAAGCATTCAGCGTATCCATTGTTGCCTGTGCCTGTTCATCCATATCAAAGGGAAGTTTTCCGGCATTGACACGACCGGAACGGATAAAACGATAAGGTCCTGTAGGAGTGTCACTCACTGCCACACCCGAACGTGCCGCTTCATAGCCCTTACCTTTCAGTTCAAGATGAAACCACATCACAAACTTCCCGGTCTTTGCATTATATACCACTTTAGGTCGTTCGAGGATACAGCCGCGTGTAATGTCACTGCTGTCATTGTCTTCTACCGCAAGTGCCACACCTTCATTTTTCCAATCGGTAAGATTCTGCGATGAGTAACACATTACTCCTACCATGGCACTGCTGGTAGTATCGCATTTATTCTCGCCGAACCAATAGTAAGTACCGTCATGATACATCACTCCGCCGCCATGGGCATTGATATGTTCCCCATTATTATCAGGCCACAATTCTCCCGAACGGATGGGAGACGGCTGTGTATTACAACCGCACAGTAAAATGAATCCCAGAAGGATAACAGTCGAAAGAATCTTATTCATGCTATTCATAGTAGATATGTTTTTTATTTACGGATACAAATATAATGAGTTTTACGGAGAACGAAAGACTAATATCCGGTCGTTAAAGAATAAAAATCGGTCATTTTACAATTCAGCCGCCCCGGAACGCTATCCGAGACGGCTTAATCAGTTTTTCTCATCAACAAAAAATTTTTATTATACAAATTGCTGTCTTTACAGCTAAGCATCAGTATAACACTTACGTATCTTGTTTATAATCTTAAAATTATATCCTATCAAGATGGGATAAAGATAGAAAAAAGCAGCCATATAAACAAGAAATATCATTGAAAAGAACTGAAAAATTTACTTTCCGGGAATTAAGCCAATAAGTAAAGTCCCGGCGACCAACCCATCGACAGCCGGAAAAAAGAAAAGCAACCGTTACGGAAGAGCAACAGATACTTCACGTCCCCAATCCTCAAACTCTCCTTTCTCCCGATTATATGAAGCGGCGATGAGAAGCTCTACCACCCGACCATAATTTTTCTTTCCTTCCGAAACACGGTTCCCTTTCAGGAAAAGATTATAAGCAAAATCCTGCATTCCGCCAAGTAGAGGACTATACTTCTCGCTCCAATACTCCTGCTTCACCTCATAATCCTGCCATATTTCCGGACGGACTGTTTTTCCCCACTCCTGAAACCTGTCATCGGACAATAACTTCCTGGCACTGACCGCCACATAGGGCAACAGGCTGAAGTATCCGCTGTATCTCATTGCATCGGAGTCCGACTGCATACAGACAAGGAAAGCAAAATAATTTGCCTCTGCCTCACTGCCCACTCCCAGCAAATGAGCAAACTCATGTGCCATCGTAAAGGGATATTGTTCGGGGAGTACGTCTTCATTCACTTGTGCCTCGGCAAAAAACGGTCCCATGGCACCCAATACGCCCACGCTCGAATATAGCGGGGTAAATCCAAAATGCTTGATATGCTGCCACGGTTGCGGACGGGCCAACCCATAACAAGAGGAAAGACCGGCATAGTTTCTCTTGACGATAGTCTCCACCTCCTCTTTTTCTATACCGGTGTCATGCGTAAATGAAGCGTTCAGTCCCTCTGTGTAGACATCCAAAAATTTCATGAATACCTCTTCTTCATATTCCACAGGTCTCAAATTACAACGCGCATAAAGACTCGGACGGAAGTAATTCAATCCCCATGCCATATAAAACCAGATGATTATCCACAATACCAACAAAGTCAAACGTCGGAAAATAACGAGCCACCCCTCTCCACGCCTGCGCGCCATGACCGGAATAAATATCATCAGAGACACCACAACTACAGCCATTATCTCCTCCCAAGAAACAGGAATTACGGACGAAACAGCCGACAAAACAAAGGATACATTCGGATAGACATAATCGGCATATCCGCGTGCGCAACCGGGAAGGAAGCGGCAGAGCATGATATAAATTAATAATGCAACCGGAAGGATAATACCCCAACAACGCAAAATACGTTCTTTTCTCATGGATGTAAAGCTAATCATTTTCCACAACCCCCAAACAGGCATTTACCGTAAACGAAAAGTTCTCGTTTCACATCAAGTTATTGTAAAGCAAAGCATTAACCCACTGATATGTGTGAAACATGGTTTTCTGCTTCCTGCTATTGGACAGACACATGAGTTCGCTCAACAGTAGCAGCCAAAGCATGATAAATCTGTTTGGTCAAATTCTACTCTTCTTTCGTTAAAATACGTTCCAACTCCTCAGCAGTAAGTCGGAGATGGAATTGTCCCTTATAAGCTACCGAAATGCCTCCGGTCTCTTCGGATACGATTATGGCCAGCGCATCCGTCTCCTGCGACACCCCCATGGCTGCACGATGCCGTAATCCCAACTCTTTGGGAATATTCAAATCATGAGACACCGGAAGAATACAACCGGCCGCCTCAATGCGTTTGTGACGTATAATCATTGCCCCATCGTGCAACGGACTGTTCTTGAAAAATATATTTTCAATCAACCTTTGATTGACATTGGCATTAATAATCTCACCCGTACGGATAATATCATTCAGCGGCATACTCTTTTCGATGACAATCAACGCCCCTACCTTGCCTTTACTCATGCTCATACAGGCAAGCACTATCGGCATAATGTCCGCCTTCTCGGTCTTCTCCTGCTTATTTCCCGTCAGAAAGCGGAAAAAACTGCCCAAGCGCTTATGCGAACCCAGCGTAACAAGAAAACGGCGCAACTCATCCTGAAATAAAATAATCAGAGCCAGCACACCTACGCTTACCAACTTATCAAAGATAGAGCCCAAAAGCTTCATCTCAAGAACTTGTGACACAATCAGCCAAATGCCGATGAAAACCAGAATCCCCGTAAAAATGTTGATTGAACCCGAATCCTTCATCAGCCGATAAGTCTGATATAGCAAGTAAGCCACCAGCAGGATATCAATAAGGTCTTTTATACTAAAGTCGATAAACATCTTTCGCTATATTATTATTCAAGATTATACTATTAACAGTCGATAGCACAGGACTTCATCTGTCGCACAATCCGCACAGCTTCCACAGCCTCCTTCACATCGTGTACCCTCAAAATGTCAGCGCCCTTCATGAGCGCAATGGTATTGAGTACGGTCGTGCCGTTCAGCGCATTTTCGGGAGTACCGTCCAGAAGTTTGTAAATCATCGACTTGCGCGATATCCCCACCAATACCGGAAGGTCAAAAAGAGCAAAATCTTCCAAACATCCCATGAGCCCGTAGTTGTGTTCCAGTGTCTTACCAAAACCAAAACCGGGATCAAGAATAAGGTCTTTCACACCCAACTCATATAACTGATGTATCTTCCGTGCAAAATACCGGAATATTTCCTTCATCAAATTATCATAATGCGGAGCCTGCTGCATGGTTTGCGGAGTACCCTTCATGTGCATGATAATGTAAGGAACACCCAGCCCGGCCACAGTAGAAAACATCTCGGAATCCATCTCTCCTGCCGAGATATCATTAATGAGGGCTGCGCCATATTCTTCCACACACATCCGTGCTGCATCTGCCCGGAAAGTGTCTACCGAAATGGGAATCGAAGGACACACATCAGTAATCACTTCAAGTCCCATCCGCAGGCGATTCATTTCTTCTTCCAATGAAACATGGTCGGCATTCGGACGAGAGGAGTATGCACCGATATCAATAAAGTCAGCACCCTCATTTACTATTTCCACCACACGTGCAGCAATCTTTTCCACTGTCTGGAGACGGCTTTCACTGTAAAAGGAATCGGGTGTTACATTCAGAATCCCCATTACCCGAGGCTCCGACAGATCCATCAACTGCCCCTTTACATTAATGTATTTACTCTCTTTGTTCATCATCTCTACGAAGTGTTATTTATGTCGTACAAAAGTACGCACAATTCTTGAGTTTTTGTTATTTCCTGAACTATTTTTCAGCTATCTTTGCCGCAACTAATATTAATAGAAGGTATAATGGATATTTCAACTTTATATAAATGCTTTACGGAATGCAGTGGAGTAACCACCGACAGCCGTAACTGTCCTGAAGGCTCCATGTTCATAGCCTTGAAGGGAGAGACATTCAATGGGAACGCCTTCGCTGCACAAGCGCTGGAGAAAGGTTGCCGATATGCGGTAGTGGACGAAGAACAATACGCCGGTGAAAACCCGCATATCCTTTTGGTTGACAACTGCCTGAGAACCTTACAGGAGTTGGCCAACTTCCATCGCCGTACGTTAGATACCCTCATTATAGGCATCACCGGTACCAACGGAAAGACCACCACCAAAGAACTGATAGCCGCCGTACTTCAAAAAAAATACCGGATACTTTATACATTGGGCAATCTGAACAACCACATCGGCGTGCCACTCACACTGCTACGCCTCACTCCCGATGACGAGCTTGCCGTGATAGAAATGGGAGCAAACCATCCGGGTGAAATCAAAACGCTCTCTGCCATCGTTGAGCCCGATTACGGTATTATCACCAATGTGGGCAAGGCACACCTTGAAGGGTTCGGCTCTTTTGAAGGAGTGATAAAAACCAAAGGAGAGTTATACGAGCATTTACGTTACGGAGGTGAACACACCATTTTCATCGATAGGGATAATGAGCATCTTAATAAGATTTCAAAAGGGCTGACCTGTATCACCTACGGCACAGAAGACGAAGCGGAACTCTATGTTAGCGGCAAGGCAGGAATATGTGCCCCATTCCTCACTTTCGAGTGGAGACACGAAGACAGACGACATAAGGTAAGCACCCACCTGATAGGCTCTTATAACCTTAAAAATGCCCTTGCCGCCATCGCCATCGGACGTTTTTTCAATGTATCAGAAGAAGATATTTCAAAAGCACTGGAAGAATATATTCCACACAACAATCGCTCGCAGCTTACCCCAACTGCCGACAATAATCTGATAGTGGATGCCTACAACGCCAACCCTACCAGCATGATGGCGGCATTGGAGAATTTCCGCCGGATGGAAGTGCTGCATAAGATGGTCATTCTAGGCGATATGAAAGAATTGGGAAAGAGTAGTCATGAAGAACATCAAAAAATAGTCAGTTACATAGATGAATGTAAATTTGAGCGCGTAATCTTGGTTGGAGAAGAGTTCGGACAAGCGACCTCCTCTTACGAACATTATCAGGATGCCCGTCAATTATCAGAAGTCCTGAAAAAGTCTAAGCCGAAAGGATTCTATATTCTCATAAAGGGTTCGAACAGCATGAAACTCGCCCCACTGCAAGAGTTGCTTTAAAGTAGTTCATATACTATATCAGGAGGATATACCTAAATAAAAATTATTCACTGTATATGAGACTGTCCAAAATGTTCAGCTAATTTCTTATTTTCTCCTTCCGGACAAAATAAGAAATCTGAATACATTCATTAATATGCTGTTCTTCACTACATTCTGAATGACAGAACAAAAGATAATACAATAATCTTCTTGGACAGTCTCATATAGTAACTTTGAAATTTTTATTCGCATTTCTTCAGTTGAGCATCAAACTCATATAAGGATGCTCCGTTTCAAAAGACTTGGCTGTCAGGCTTTCTATCGTATAAAGATGATATTCTCTTCCTTCCCGATATTCACGATAACAATTACCGTTTTCCACAATATAGTAACCATTATTCTCAGGAATAGCATCATCGTCTTCTATTTGAATGGACAGACTCAGCACCGGGTGTTTCCTTGCAAGTATGGACAGCATCTTTTCCACATGAATCAAACGCGCCATTCCCAACGTGGACGAATCCCCGGAAGAAGGATGAATATACTCGATGACAGCTCCGGGGTATAGGGTTACAGCTGCCGACAACAAGGTATCTTTGACCGCCTCAAAACCTGTCTGTCCGGGAATACCATCTGCCAATAACTCCTTAATATATAAGCTTCCGGCATCCATTACCACAAAAGCCATCCCTGCCATCCGATCCGCCCGGCGTGCCACAAGCACCTTACCCCCTCCCAGTCGTAAGTCCGCCATGATAACCAGAAAATCCTCATAACTATGCAACATACAGCAGGCACGCTCGCGCATACGATTGTCGAAATACTGATACAGTTCGGCTGAAGCCTCATCCTCCTCTTCCACCCTATAAGAACCGGAAGGGATAAGTTTTTCTACGTTTACCCTTTCCATCACATAACCGAATCGCGGAGTATATCCCGACTTTGCATAATAGCCAAACAACCATTTCTCTGCCGGTATAAGAGTGCTGAGCAGAATGCCGTCATCATACATGCGACGATGCGTCAGCCTCAACAATCGCCGCATGGCTCCATGCGACCTGTAATCGGGATGGGTGCACGCACCGGAAACGTAAGAAGTAGCAATCGTCTCCCCGCAAAAAGTCATCGGGTAGGAAATCATTTGTAAAGCAGAAATGATTTTTCCTTCTTCACGCACAGCCATATTGATATCATCCTTATATCTCAGGTCGAAATACAAGTCGGTAAACTCATCACTATCCGTGAAACAGAGTTTCCACAATGCTTTTACTTCATCCTTTGTGGTCATTGAGTTCGGCTATACATTTTTCGAGCAAGATAGTCGGCTGATAAGAAAGCTTCGCCTTACGCAGCCCCTCCAGTCCAAGATCCTCCTCGCGATTGATATACATATACTGTTCACCGATATGATTGGCATACTCATAGTTTATCATGGCATAAGAACCTTCGATATCGGTATTCGCTTTCTCCACACAAGTGTCCCATGTCTGATAGTTGATGGGGGCCCCATATGTAAATGCGGCTATCTTTCCATTCACATGTAACACTCCTCCGGTCAACCCCAACTCTTCCATGTGATGAAGGGCAAAGGTCATGGACCGCCGTTCGGCCCCCAAAGCCATTTGTTCATCGCAATTATTGGCACGACACCATTCTTCTTCCATTTTCAGGCATTCGGGAACAAGCTCGGGAGTCAGAAGCCTGTACTCATAATCGGGATACTGCTTCTTGAACTTGTTAATATGATTACGTTTAGACTGATACTTTTTACCTTTCAAGGCAGCCAGGTCAGTGCGCAGATAAAGATAGTCGAAATAGTCACGATCTTCGGTAAAGGTGAAACGCCCCGGCATCACTGCTTCAAGGTCTGCTTTCATCCCTACACATACCCCCAGCATACGGAACTTTGCCCCCAACGCTTCTGCATCCTCAATCAGTGCCTCCAGCACCGGTTTTACGTCTCCTGTTCCTACCGGCATCATGTAGGCCAGCTCTTCACCGGCATAAAAGCGAAGCAACAGATAACCGTCCAAAACGGCATACTTGGTCTGGTATAAGAATGTCCAACTACAAAGGTTGGCAAACGACAAGTCGCAATTGCGACGTTGGCTGTTAAGTGTAAACGACTGTATCAGCTCTTTATCCGCTAAAGTAATGTCTTTGAATTCTATCATAAAATGTTTGTTTCTTTAATAACAAAGATAGAGGCATTTTTGTTAAATTACACCCAATAATTTAAGGATTGTTGGAGTAAAAACGGCTGTCATTATCCCGTTCAATGTCAATCCCAGACTAGCATAAGCTCCATATTTTCCACTGATTTCCATTGCCGTAGATGTTCCCACTGCATGAGTAGCCGTTCCCATGGACAAACCTTGGGCAATGGGACTTCCTACATGTCCCACACGCAACACCTTAAAGCCGAACACCGCTCCAAATAATCCCACAACCACAACGACAGCCGCCGTCAATGAAGGAATTCCTCCGGTAGCTTTCGACACCTCCATTGCAATAGGAGTAGTAACCGACTTCGGAGCCAACGAACAGATGATATCGGGTGTAGCTCCCAACAGCTTGGCAATGACGACCACAGTCACCAATCCTACCAAACATCCTGCCAACTGCGAAATGATAATTGGCAACAACTGCTTCTTTATCATCTCCAACTGCAAATATAAAGGAACGCCCAATGCCACTACCGCCGGCTTCAGCCAAAATTCGATAAGCTGTCCGCCTTCATTATAAGTTTCATAACTGATGCCTGCAAATTTCAAAAACAGAATAAGCACGGCAATGGTAAGCAATATAGGGTTCAAAATAACCCAGCCTGTCTTCTTCTGAACGATACGTGACAGAAAGAATACTCCGAAAGTAACCGCCAACAAGAAGAACTTATTTTCTAAATATTCCATTTGATTTACGAACTAATTGATGAACCCATCCGGTGACTACAAGCACCAGAACTGTACTGACTAAGGTAGCAATCACAATCGGCCAAAACTGTGCCGCAATCACATCAAAATAAAGCATCAGCGCCACACCGGGTGGCACAAAAAAGAAGCCAAGATTAGCAACTAAAAAGTCGGACAATCCCTGCACCCATTGCAGCTTTATCCAACCCAACTTCAAAAAAAGGGTGAGAAGCAGCATCCCTATGATACTGGAAGGCAACTTAATGCCTGTCAGAAAAACAATCAGTTCACCCAAAGCCAAACATCCGAAAAGGATGGCGCATTGACGTATCATACCTTATGAATTTAATGAAAACTTATTGAAAACTGCGCAAAGTTAAGGAAACATCCTGTTTGGTGTTCAATAACATACGTTTTTTGCATACTTTAAACCAAAAATAATATAGATTTTGCAATGTAGATATTGCAAAATTACCTAATTTTGCACCGTGAAAAACAACACTCGTCTTTAGAACGTACATAATTAATATATATCATGGATTTAATATCTGAAATCGTAGAGCGCGCGAAAGCAAACAAACAGCGCATTGTTCTCCCTGAAGGAACA
>ENA-ORTW01001158-ORTW01001158.1-human-gut-metagenome-genome-assembly--contig:-NODE-1158-length-29323-cov-2.315020_pt1 | contig 29323 bp, 18 predicted proteins | sample MGYA00242072_ERZ509193 | MGnify/ENA primary metagenome ERZ509193 (study PRJEB26280, sample SAMEA2338813) | human gut metagenome | biome: human gut; feature: human-associated habitat; material: faeces... | reverse complement strand
GATCGAAGAAATACGGAATAAATCCGTCGTATTCGCTTGTAAACGCAAAGACTGGATTCCCAGTTTCTGTACTGCTTGCGATTCAAAATCATAACCGACCGATATGGATTCGGCCTTGATATAATTCTCCCGCAATACAAAACGTGAAGAGATGGGTGTCGTTTCGGTTAGTGAAATTCCTTTAAACTTAGCATGATCCCCCGGTTTTTGCCAACGGTCATGCAAAGCGCGTTTGTCCTGATTGCTTTTCAAGCCAGCCAACGAAATATTCTCCACTTTATTATAAGTAGCCTCCGTAAACACATCTGCCCCCAAGCTATATCTGAAATAAAGCGAGAACGAAAAACCTTTCCAATATAAAGTACTACCTAATACACCTTCTAATTTGGGTTCGGAATTACCGACAACCACTTCATCCTCCGTATCGTACTCAAACGTATAAGTACCTTCTTTGGTCAAAAACAACTCACGACCGTCAGACGGATTGATCCCCAGCGAACGTACAGCCCACAAAGCCGTAGGACTTCCCCCATCATAATACCGTACCAAGCTCGTATTCAGATTCTCCTTATTGAATTGATCCAGGCTATTGCCAATATCTTCATACTTCGCCTTCTGGTGTTTAAAACTGGCACTCAATGTCCAATTTATCCGCTCTTCCGGATGATAAACAGGTGAATATTTCACCGTTCCGCTAACCCCCTGAGTCCGCTGGCTCCCCACATTCGTCATCACTCTCTTCGAACCGACTGACGAAGGCACCGATACTGCAGCTAACAAAGGATCCGTCAATTTGTCATAGTAATCCAAATTTACATTTAAACGGTTGTTCAACAAAGTCAAATCCAAACCAATATTTTTGTCCAGAGTCTTTTGCCACTTCAAATCAGGATTACCAAAATTCGCCACTAACATACTGGTTCCAAATGGATTTTGATTCCCGTTATTAAACACATATGTAGTATAAGACTGATAAGAACTAAAATTCTGATTACCCGGATTACCAATAGAAGCCCTCACTTTCAAACGATCGAGCCAAATACAATTTTCCATAAACCTTTCATTATGTATATTCCAAGCTATCCCTACAGCCCATGTCTCCGAATAGCGTTTGTTTGTACCGAATACAGACGTACCGTCCATACGAACATTCGCATCCAGTAAATAACGGTTATCAAACGAATATCCGCCGTTAAAATAAAAACTATTCGAACGACTGACTGTTTTACCATAAACCGGCTTGCCATCCTGTAGGTAACCACTTGAAAAAGAAGGACGTCTAAAATCTCCGATCGGAAAACCCTGTGAAGTGTTTTCCTCCGAAGTTGCCTCATCCGACCGCATACGTGCCCCCAGTACCGCATTTACCTGATGTTTTTCGCCTAACACTTTACCGTAGCTGAGGGTAACATCACCGTCATAATAAAAACTCTTCCCCACCCCACTTTTATACTCTCCCTTTTTATCGAAAGATACATTATCATATACCGGGTCTCCGGGTGAGATAAAATTATCCGATTTCGTCTGGCTCAAACCAAGTCCAAATCGTCCCCGTAATACCAGTTCCGGTAAAAATCGTAACTCTGCATTCAACTTATTGTCGAACTTCGACCGTTCGCTCAAATTAAAACTATTCAACGTTGCATTATAAATCGGATTCTCTACCCGATAAACTCCCGAATAAGTATCCATATCTATCAGATAACGCTCTATTTTTCCGTTTCCCGCATCTTTTCTATAATAAGGATTGGCTTTCGCGAAATCTGCAAACGACACAATGGGATCCTCTTGTTTATAATAATCGTAAGACATTTTATTACTGATAGAAGCAATCCCCTTCCGATAAGTCAAATCAAAATTAGCTCCGATCAACTCGTTCCAGGATTGTTCCATCACCCCGTTCGTCCGATTGTAGGTAAATCCCAATCCGTAACGGATTGCCTCATCCCCTCCTTCAGCATAGATATTATGCTTATGGGTAACAGCAGTCCGTACCGGTTCACCCAACCAATAAGTATTCACCCCCCGTGCAATCTCCGCACGATTGATATTATATAAACTATCCAAAAAAAGTTGTTCGTCGGGATTCCCCATAGCCGAAACATATCGTCCGGCCTTCTGTTCGAACTCCAGTTTTTCCTCCGCATTCATCAAATTATAATCTGACAAATCCGGAACCGATATATACAAATTCCCGCTATAGGTTACCCGGAATTTACCCGGCTCCGGTTTCTTTGTCTCGATCACCACCACACCATTGGCTGCTTTAGAACCATAAATAGCCGTTGAAGCGGCATCCTTCAGAATAGTCACCGAAGCTACCCGATCCATATTCATATCCACCACTGTTTTCAAATCGGTCTCGAAACCATCTAAAATAAATAAAGGTTGGTTCGGGTCGGTCCCGAATTCCTCTTTCAACCCAATCACACTACTCTTGCCACGGATTTCGATATCGGGCAAACGATTCGGGTCGGAGCCATAATCCCGGCTCTCCATAATCGTAAACGAGGGATCGAGGGTTTTCAAGCTCTGCAACACATTTTGTCCTCCGATACGCTTCAGTTCCTCGGATTTGAATGTAGTTGCCGAACCGGTAAAACTCTCGGACTTCCTTTCGTAAATACCGGTTACCACTACCTCGTCCATCTCAGCGATCTTTTCGGTCAATACAACCGTTAACTCTTTTTCTCCCTGCCAGGTCACTTCCCGAGTTTCCATCCCCACAAAGGAACAAACAAGTACCATTTGTTCGGTTTGCGGAATTTCAAGGACAAATTTCCCATCCATATCCGTCGCGACTCCCGTAGTCGTCCCTTTGAGCATTACCGTCACTCCGGGAAGCGGTACTCCGTTTTTATCCGTTACCACACCACTCACCTTGTGACTGTTTACCTGCGGTTGTTCCTGTGGCTTTGTGTCTTTTAGCCTCAATACTACCGTTTGATCTACAATCGAATAATCCAAATCTGTATCTGCAAGACATTTTTCCAACACATCGCTCAATTTTTCATCCACAAAATGAAAAGTGAGATTTTTTACCCGCTCTACCTGTTCATCCTGATACAAAAAGGTGTAATTCGTAGATTTTTCCAGAATCGCAATAATCTCCGCCAGATTGACATTCTGCACCTCAAAAGAAACTTTCCTCAATTGAGCATATGCACTTGCCAACATCGGAAAAGTCAAGAAAAACAGGAAAAATGTAAAAAACACGATTTTTCTACACCTTTCCAGCAATCTTCCTGGTATAAGAAGATCACATGTTCCATTTTTTTTCATAAATTTGTACAATTAAGTTAAACACTAAGCGGCTCGCTTGCCGTTTTGAAAGGGCAGAGTACCCACATACTCTGTCCTGTTTATTTTTCGGTTATAAAGATCTTTCTCCCTTCCACCTTGAACCGGATTCCTCCTGTCATTTCCAGCATACTGACAATATGTTCAAAGTCATCATACCGTTTCAGATTCCCGGAAAACGACACTTTTTTCAAGGATTCATTTTGAAATACCGCCTCTACATTATACCAACGTGAAATAATATGCATAACCTCTTCCAGAGAGCGTTTTCTAAACACGAACTTTCCCTCTTTCCACGCAATGTAAGGGAAAACATCTACTTTCTTTTTTTCCAAATTACCATCGGTTCCAACCACCCCCTGTTCACCCGGCATCAAAATAACCGTTTGATCGGCAACAGCAAAGCGGACAGCACCTTCGACAAGAGTCGTCTCGATCCGATTCTCCTCTTCATAAGAATAAATATTAAAACTAGTACCCAATGCTTCTATCTCCGCCTCTCCGGTGACCACGACAAAAGGATGTTCTTTATCTTTTGCTACCTGAAAATAAGCCTCTCCTGTCAAAAATACTTTCCGTTCAGTACCTGTAAATCGCACCGGATAACGTAATTCGGAAGCCGAATTCAGATTCACAACCGTACCATCCTGCAAAGTCACCGAATACTCTCCGCCTCTCGGAATTTGTAAAATATTATATTGAATTTTCCCGGTCTGTTGCCGGCCGATATAGCTCAAACGTTCTTTAGCAGTGTGTATTTCAGCACCAGGTTGTATCAATACCGAATCCACGCCCGGGCCCCCTAACAAAATCCGCTCTCCATCGGCAAGTATCAGTTCCGCTTTCACATTTCCAGGTAAAATATTTTCAGTCATCAGCCCGAGCGGATACCGATCACTTTTATCCCGCAGTACAAAATAAAAAAGCCCGCTAACCAACAGCAACAATACCGAAACAGCAACAGCAGTCACTTGAAACAACCGGACTCGCCTCAAGCGATGTTCACATTTTTGCCGTACCTTTAGATAGGCCATCACCAAATCCACCTGTTCCCATTGTTTACTTTTCGAAATGATAAACTCCGAAGTCAGAACCCGACGATACAGTAGTTCATTCTCCGGAAATTCCTGTCGCCACTTTCCAAGCGTTTCCTCCTCCTTTTCGGTCAACTGTCCCTGGACAGCTTTCGACAATAAAAAAGCAACTTCCTTATAATTTTTAAACTCTGCCATAGAAGCTTTATTTATTCATTACACTTATACGACACTTCAAAAACAAAAAGGAGGTAAAAGAAAATTGTTAAAAGTGAAAATAAATGCTCTTACCGTTGGATAGATAAAAGTAAATAGCGGAAAACAAACGAATTAAGAAAACAGGACAGCAGGAAGAAAAAGAAATAATTTTCCAAATTTTTCCTTTAAAATTTTCCTGGCTATCTGCTTTTGCTTTTTTACGGTCTCTACTGCAATATCTAATTTTTCTGCAATTTCTTTAGCACTATAACCTTCTAATGTTAAAGAAAACACTGTCCGGCAAGCAGGAGGCAGGTCCTCCATTGAATTCATTACCAAACGAAAAGTTTCTTCTGCTATATAATTATTGATTTCAGTAATATCTATCTCTTCTGTAAAAGAACGCGTTGCTTCATTTCTTATTTTCTCAGCCCGTAAATAATTAAAACACTTAAAACGGACCATCTGATAGACATAAGCAGAAAAATCATCGACAGCACTCCAACGTTCCCGGGTTTCCCAAAGCTTCACAAATACTTCCTGTACCAGATCCTCAGCTATAGTTTTGTCTCCCACATAATATAAAGCAAAAGAAATCAGAGATGGATAGTAATCTATAAACAAATTACGGAAAATTTCATCTTCTTCTATTCCTTTGATTGTAAAATATTTAGACATAAAGCAAAAACGATTCTAATAAAAGAATTCATACAGCGGTACAGACTATAATCCGCTCATGGCCAAACAAAATTAAAGATTAAAACAATATCAGCCAATTTTTTATCATCTATTATGAAATTACAATTAAAACATAGGGAGCAACCCTCGTCCGACCTGATCGGACAAACTTTTTCGAATATCCCTAAATAAAGACGTGTTTCAGAAAATACCTTCTCCTGAAAACACGTCTTCAAAGCATTAGTTCGTTCTCCTTATTTTTTATCTAAATATTGCCCGTGAATGGCATGAAGATGCAGATAAGGATAAAGTGCCGTAGAAAGGACAGGAGAAGGGAAAAAAGGCTCGCTGGCCATCAGTTCATAAGCTTTCTTATAATCCCCACTTTTGGCATGAGCAGCAGCTAGATAAAGCAACGTCTCCTTACAAGGACTATGCTCCAACGCCTTTCCCGCCATCCCGATGGCTTGTTCAATTAATTCCGGATCTGTTACAGAATCGTCAAAAAAACCAGCAATAATGAGTGTATAAAAAAACTGACGATACAAATAAGGATGTTTATCGCCATATTTATCTGCTACTTTCCTGGCCAAAGCCATACCTTGTTGGAAGTTTTTCTCAAACAAGGTTCGTTCCATATCCAGAATCTCCAAATACATCGGTGCATAACACGATTTTGTCTTACGAACCATTTCAAGGTGGGCTCGGTATTTTTCTGGATTCTTCAGATTGGCAGAGCCGGCACGCACCATCATACGATACATATTCACCCAAAAATCATCTCCCTTTTCATACCCCTGATAAATATCCGCATACCGGTTCAAACAGCGGAAAACAATATCGTCTTCCGGCGTACGCATAAATCCCCGCATCAACAAATAGTTCTCCTTTTGCTGCAACTGCTCTTCCGTAAGGGTAGAAAAATAGCTTAACAGACAATCCTTTACCTGGTCGGGATGTATCCGTTGGAGGAGCCCTACCACATATTCCTGCACCAACTCCAAAGAGCGTTCACCGCTTTCCCAACGTTTCCGGGCAACTTCCAACCGGGCACTTAAATCAGACTTGGTAGCTTCTTCGGCATATCGGATAAAATCTTCCGGAGAAACAGAACCCGTACGAGTATCCAATAAATTACCTCGGGCATCCAACCAAAAAAAGGAAGGATAACCGTTCGCCTGATAGTGCTTAAAAAAAGCGTGAGAACTTTCTTTTTCCGCATCCAATTTTAAACAAACAAATTTATTGTTATAATAGTCACCAACCTCCTGACGAGTAAAAACATTCTTGGCCATCATCTTACATGGACCGCACCAGGAAGTGTAAACATCTACAAAAATTTGCTTCCCTTCCGCCCGGGCTTTCTGAAGTGCTTCCTCATAGGTTCCATGAAAAAATTCAATGCCTTGCGCATATATACTCCCCATAGCCAGGACCCCAAAATACAATAACGCTAAAACCCTTTTCATTCCGTTACTCATATTTTTCGTTAATATCGATGACTTTATCACAGAAACCCGTCTTTTTGAACACACTGTCCAAGTGAATACCACCGGTGGAATTCACTTCGTAGAATACGACCCCTCCCTGACGTTCCGTACGGTTCAAATCCCGCACAGCCAAGCGCACCTGTTGGGATATCCGAGTTGCAGAAGGATCAGACTCAGTAGGAGCCGGCACCGTAATATCCACAAACTGTATACCGGTTACCTGCATATTTTCAATGGCCTGCATATCCTTTTGCAGAACTTCCAATGATGAACTTGTAGAAGCATTCAACTGATTTACTGCAAAAGAATAGACCGCATTTTCCGTAGCGTACATCAAAACATCCTCATATTCCGGATTCGCAGCAAATCCAATTGCTTCATGCAAATGAGGTGCAACAGCAGCAGTGACTTCCGTCTTGCTGATGCTGCGGAAACTGTTATTCAACAAAGAAAACTTATACATCCAGTATTTGCCGTCTTTTTTATTCAACAACAGCATCCAGGCTCCCAACTTTGCTTCTGAAAGAGGACCCCAGCATTTCAGCTCCAATCCCGTCCCCAAATTGCTGCCATCAAAGATCCCCGGATCGTTGTCCGCTTTACTAAACGTTTTCAGACTCCCCTGATTCCACGGATTGTGCACAATCAAACGCCCGTACAGCTCATCGAAAAACACAGGATTAGAACCGACAGCCAACACATGGGGGGCTACCTGATATTCCCGCGGTTCGTTCATCAATACCAATCCCGGTTCCCAATTGATTGCCTGCATATTAGTAGCCCTCTTGCAAACCATGCCATTCACAATAATATAATCAATCATACCCCCTTTATAATACAATTCCGGACTCATTTCCGATGCCTCGAAGTGATGGTCACAGGCTTCCCTCATCGTCTTGATTTTCTCAAAAGAAAGCGGACTGGCCACCACACCTCCGTTTTCATCCCGGCAAAAAATCAACTCCTGTTTCAGAAAAGTGGCATAAGCATTCGGATTCACCGAGAATATCCGGGTAGGATTTCTCCCCAAAAGTTGTTTATTGGCACTTTCATATACATCCTCAAGAACCGTATTACTCTCATCATCTGGGATGAAATTAACTTCCGCCAGACCATTCTCTTCACACAAAAGAACAGTTCCTTTGGTAAACTGCGTACGCACCTCAAGTTCCCTTTCCTCCCGGTAAAAAACACCGGTTGTATTATCTGTTACCTTCAACGCCAGGGTATAGGCTTCCCCAGGGGTGAGAATGGACGGTTCTGCCAATACATCCAACTCCCTTTCCCGACCTAATGTGTCTGCTTCATTACGGGTAGTCGTAGTATAAGCATACCAAACGTAGGACAAATTACTCTCGTCATTTTGAGAAGTCCGGATGACCGGCGTACATTGTAAACGATTATATAACAATACAGAATACCGCTCTTGTAACCCCTCTATCGTGACCTGATTCAACACCTTGAATTCATCAATCGTTTTGTCATCCACACATCCTGCCAAAACAGACAACATGCATACCACTCCTATATATTTTATTACTTTCATCATAATACATCAAATTAGAAAGGATTCCACACTGTAATCAAATTACCATCTTCATCATATTCCGTATGAGTTGCATAATACTCACACACGACACGCCCCTGCTGCATCCAATAACTGTAATAATTCAATCCGCCCCATCCTATCAACTCTTCCTTTGTTAAAGGAAAATCATGTCCCATAAGTAAAATGCAACGCTGATGCTTCACTTTTGAATACTCCCCGAAATAGAGAGCTAATGGCATATCCCAATAAGCAGGTTTCACCAATTGATTGGTTATCATCAGACGCATATTTACCCGATCAGGATACCCTAACGATAAACTTTCCGTCGCTTTCAACGACAATTCCAGCATCACAGTTGCCTCATCCAATTCCGCTCCGGGTTTCATTACCACCACCGGAAAAGAAGAAACCGATTTATCAGCTTCATAAGTAAACCGATGCTGCAGCGTTTCATAATGTTTTCCGGCCACCGCCGAGGAATTTTCCGAAACAATGACTTCATACTCCCCCGCCTCATCCAACAAATCTCCCAACAACTTGACATGAATCTGAATCGTATCCCGGCCCGTGTCTTTCATTCGAAAAGAATACACCAAACTATCTGCCCCCACTACATAATCCGGGAAATAAATGCCAGGCGTGTCCGTATACACCATACGTTCGTTTTCCGAACAAGATGCCAACACCAGCATTGCCATAACTATCGTATATAAATATTTCATAATCCGCATTTTTATTCTATTAAACCAAAATCCAATTCATCATCCGGCAAGGGTATCACATACACCTCTTCCGGCTCAATCGCTACCGTCCGGTAAACCCCGATACGTTTCAGTCCTAAACGCTTATAGTAGTAAAACATCTGCCCTTCACACATAAACTCCTTGCTATACTCCTTGGCAATCTCCGCTTGCAGGTCAGTGACCTCTGTCATCGCAGCCAATCCCCGATGGGCACGTAAAGTATTCAGATAAGCTAATCCCTGATTGGCCGAACATTCAGCAGCAATGTAATACAATTCAGACAAACGAATCAAAGGGATACAACCCACATTGACATACTTCCCCGGCATGACGGCAGTAGCAGAATTGGTTTCCTGAAACCACAACTTCAACCGATAATCATCATCCGCCGGATCTTGCTGTGCAAACAATTTGTTCCGGTTATTGATACTGATACTTAAAGCTGTGGAACTATTAGTAATACCGTTTTTTATAACCGACTCCCCGAAATAAACATCGATATTATCCTGCATTTTCCCTTCCTCCAAAGCAAACAACAACTCACTGTCGAATAAACGCTCATCGGTTGCAGCCGCAGTAGTAAGTGAAAACGGTGCGACGGGTTCACTTCCCGGCTCTCCCACAATCTCCCGGGCAGCTTCCAAAGCATCCGGTAAATTGCCGGCATACAGTTGCACCCGGGCCAGCAAAGCCGTCACGGCATAATAATTCAAATGCTTTTGCCGGTTCCGCAACAACGGATGATTCCGATACAAAGATTCCAGTTTCGCATAATTCGGCCCATAGGGGTCAACCTCCCGCATCAATTCACGTGCCGCGTTCAAATCTTTCACGACCTTCTCCAAAACAGCTCCCACCGTCAGCTGATGCTGCGGCAGATTAGTATACGACTCCAGATAAGGGATGGCTTTTCGCTCCTTGTCTATTGCCGGAGAGGCGGAAAACAACCGCAACATATCAAAATGAAGCATACCGCGCAAAGCTAAAATTTCTCCCTTATAGATACGATACACCTCATCACCCGAAAATACCCCCCGTTGCTCATCGATAAACATCAGCATAGCATTCAAATTGGCAATGCCCTTGTATTGCCGGCTCCAAATCGTAGATAAGACCTCCTTATCATAAGGCTCCCTGTAAAGATAATCTTTCGTCTTGATATACCGGTGGGTATTCCCGGAAATATTATAATACTGCGCCAGCACATCCACATAGCCGAATGAAAGCTGACGTCCGTAACTTTCGGGAGCAGACATCAACGAATAGACACCTGTCAACACATCCCGAAAACCGCTTTCCTGTTGGAACAAATCTTCCGCCTTCACATCCGATTTCGGAGACACGTCAAACCAATTCTCACAGGCGGCGGAAAAAAACAGCATCCCCAAACATACCGGTAAATATATTAACTTTTTCATTTGCTTCTTAATTAAAAGGTTACTTGTAAAGCTACAGAATAATTCCGGGCAAACGGATAGGAGGTACCCCGTTCCATTTTAACCGTCGAGGCGCGAAATACATCATTACCGATTAACGACAGTTTCAGACGCTCAATCCCATAATGCCGCAGACGCCCCGCATCAAACTGATAAGAAAGATTCAATGACGACAAGGTAATGTAATTCTCCTGCTCGATAAAACGGGAGGTCGGCATGGTCGCCTCCGTATTGCTGATGGCTTTGAATTTTGCCACATCGCCCGGCGTTTTCCAACGATCGTATAACACCCGGCGATCTGCATTCTCCTTCGGGTCTACGTTTTCTACCTTATCCACTAACGTCTGATTATACACATCAGCACCATAGCTGTAACGGAAATAAGCATTCAGCTGAAAACCCTTATACATAAACATCGTTCCGAAATTCCCTTCAAATTTCGGGTCGCTGCATCCTAACGGTTTATAATTATCCGTACTCCATTTATTGACTTTATCGCCATTCAGCGCAATAAATACTTCTTCTCCCGTATTAGGGTCGATACCTATGGACTCGTTCGCCCAAATCATATTGATGGATTTACCTTCCTGATAACGCACCATGGGAGCTCTGGTTTTCCCCTCCTCTATCTCCCCATTCATTTCATCATCCTGGGATTTGTTATAAGCTGCCAGTGCATCATTCAACTTCATTAACCGGTTTTTATTCTTCACAATATTAAAGAACACATCCCACTGCATACGTCTGTCAGCATCCTTTAGCAAAACACCCCGGAGATTTAATTCCAATCCCTTATTTTCTATCTCGCCCAGGTTGTCTTTATAAGAAGCAAAACCGACAGACGGAGCCAGCAACACATCAATCAATACCGATTTCGATACATCCTTATAAATATTGAAATAACCGCTCAACCGACTGTTCAATAAAGTAAAATCAACCCCAACATTCAACTTTTCTGTCTGCTGCCATTTCAGGTCCGGATTACCGAAAGCCTTCAATAACGCCCCGATATAATCATCATAGGTCAATCCGTCAATAGCCGATTCCTTATACGAATACATCATCATCGCCTGGAAAGGGTAGAAATTCTGACCACCGGTTGTCCCCCACGAACCGCGGATTTTCAATTCATTTACATACGGATTTTCAGCCAACCATTTCTCATGGTGCAGGTTCCAGGCAACACCTACAGAACCGAACGTCCCCCACCGCTTAGATGAACCGTATACAGAAGATCCATCGCTACGAACCGAAAAGTCTACTAAATAGCGGTTATCATACCCATAATTAAAATTTCCTACCACACCCATCAGACGACTGACCTCATAATCACCACTCGGTTTATCGCCGTCCTGATACTCTACCCCCATACCGATATGGTCCATCTTGTCATTCGGGAAATTATAAGCCGTGGTAGTAAACAAGTCGTTTTTCGTTTCTTTGATATTCCAGACAAAAGTAGCATTGAATAAATGACGGTTCACCTCTTTCGTATAAGCAGCCATAACATTCGCATCATACGAGAAATCATCCGTAACTTTTTTCTCATAACTGCCCTTCAAATCCTTTTCATAAAAAGAATTATGCCCGGCAGGTAAAAAACGGTCTTCAACCGTCATCTTCTTATTCAATGACACGGCTGCCTTCAATTTTAATCCCTCTAAAACATCCCATTCTACGGAAAAATTGTCAATAAAATTCTGATAGGTAGTCTCGAACTTCGTACCCAATGAAGCATTATACAAAGGATTCAATGCATATTCCTCCCCGTCACCGATTTTCAATACCTGCTTGATATGACCGTTTTCATCATACGGATAAAGATACGGATTCATATAGGTATAATCCGAAAATGTGCCATAAGGAGAATCCTTCTGTTTCACATGATCATACGTTAAATTATTCATAAACCGCAAATTCTTATAACGATATTGCAACTTAATGCCGATACCGATATTTTGACGCCCGGAACCTTTCATTATACCTGTTTTATTCTGATAATTCAGGTCTAATCCATACCGCAACCGAGCATCCCCCCCCTCCAACAACAAAGAATGCTTATGACTGAAACCAAGCGCATGAATCGGTTTCTTCATCCAATCGGTATTCACCCCTTGCTGAACCAACTTCAAACGTTCATTGTATGCCTCCTGCAATTCTTCCTTCATTCCGATATTCGGATGCGAATAAAGTCCGGCCAATTGCTCATACTCCAATTTTTCCGATGCATTCATCAGATTGTAATCGCTCAGGTCAGCAAAATTAAAATCACCGGAAAAATGATAAGAAACACGCAATTCTCCCATCTCCGGAGCTTTAGTCTCTACAACGACAACCCCGTTCGCCGCCCGCGAACCATATATAGCAGTTGCCGCCGCATCCTTCAACACGGTAATGCTCGATACCCGATTAGGGTCTAAGTCGAAAATTTTTTCCGCCGACACCTCGAAACCGTCCAAAATAAAAGTCGGCATATTAGGCGAATTCTCATAATCCGACTTCAGATTGCCACTGCCATGGATTTGAAATTCAGGTATATGGTTCGGATCACTACCTGCTGTGATATCCTCCATCAATTTAAAAGAGGGGTCTATCGTCGATAAGGCCGACAAAATATTTCCGGTAGAAATCTCCCGCAACTTCTCTCCCGAAAACGTAGTGGCAGCTCCTGTATAACTATCTTTCTTCCGCTGGAAATAACCGGTAATCACCACCTCGTCTATCTCAGCTACCGACTCTTCCAATACCACATTCAACTCTTTTTCTCCCCTCCACTTTACTTCTTTGGTTTGCATACCGATGAACGAAAATACCAAAACGATGCTGTCGGCCTTAGGTAATTCGATGGTAAACCGACCTTCTACATCCGTAGCGACACCCAGTGTCGTTTCTTTCAATACCACGGAAACTCCTGGCAATACATGACCATCTGTGTCTTTCACAATCCCTTGAAGCAAAAGTTTTGTGGGAGTCATGCGTACCTGATCATTGACATTTTTACGCGAAATCACAATGGTATGATTCATTAGTTTATAAGTTAAACCGGAATTCTGCAGACATTCGTCCAACACCACTTTCAGGTCCTCATCTTTAAAGTTCAGTTCCAAGCCCTGCACCTGTTCGATTTGGGCATCTTCATACAGAAAAATATAGCCCGATTCTTTCTCTAATAACTGAATCACCTGCTCCAATGAAGCATTTTTTACCTCCAAAGAAACCTTTGCGATCTGACTATACACATTCGCAGACAACTGAAAAGAAGAAATACACAAAAACAAGATTAAAAACTTCATCATTAAATACGTTTTTAACCATCTTCTTTGAAAAAGAAGACATCGGATTCCATTTTTTTTCATAAGTTTGTAAATTATAATGAAACATTTCCGGCTTAGCCGGTTGAAAGGCGGGATAGTGCCAATATTCCGTCTTTCTTTATTTTCTTTTAGCTATAAAAACTGTATTGTCTTTTATGGTGCAATTTATGCTCCCGACCGTTTCGATCATTTTCATCAATGCCTCGAAACCGTCATTACGCATCATACCCCCTGAAAAGGTAATCTCTTTAGATTCATCGTCTTCGAAATAAACCTCGACATTATACCACCGGCTCACCATGACCATGATATCTTCCAACCGCTGCTTACGGAAAATAAAACGTCCCTCTTTCCAGGCTACAAAAGGATAAACCTCAACTGCACGTTTCTGAAGTCGTCCCTCTTTATCTAAAATACTCTGTTCACCGGGTTTCAAAATAACCCTATCTTCTATAGATTCGAAACACACCGTTCCCTCGACCAATGTCGTCACTATTTGCCCTTCTTCCGAATAAGAGCGTACATTAAAACCGGTCCCTAATACCTGGATTTTAGAATCACACACTTCTACAACAAAAGGATGTGCAGCATCTTTTGCAACCTCGAAATAAGCTTCCCCTGTCAATTGAACTTTACGTTCCTCACCACCGAATTGCAACGGAAAATGAAGTTCTGATTCGGAATTCAGCCACACTCGTGTTCCGTCTGCCAGTGTCATTGTAAATTCTCCTCCCCGGGGAATAGACAACAGATGGTAGGTTTCGGTATTTTCCGGCTTCCCCTCTTTCTCTGCCTGTAAAAGCATGCCACTGGAATCGATACGGATATGATTTTGCGCAGTAGATATAAGCATTGCCGAATCTCCGATATGCCAAACAGAACCGTCAGCCAGGGTTAAAACTGCCTTTTTACTACCGGGTTGAATAGTTTGAGTCAGTAAAAGGGGATCGCCAGGACTATCCTGGTGAAACCATCCCCATCCTAGTCCTAAAACCAATAAAATTCCAGCCGCCACACCATAACGGCGGATACGCCTTCTCCGTCTGTAGTTCTTTAATTTCCGGTAAGCCCGGACAGGATCATAACGGTATTGTTGCTGTAATCGTTCTGCCAAAGTTTCTGAGTTTCCCAACTTATCTGCCATCTTTTCAACCGGACTATCCTGATCCGGCTGAATGTACTCTTCTTCTTTCTTCCGTAAAATATAGCTTAGAACCTTTTCAGAAAAATCATATATATCATTCCATGTATTCATACCCTTTTTATTATACAAACACATGAAATCAAAAAACGGGTAACAGAAAATAACTAATATTTAAAAAAATCTGAAAAGAAAGAGTACAACAAAATCCCCCATACCATTCCCATGCGTTCACGGACGATAGCATAAGCCCGCTTTTTCTGCATTTTCACCGTATTTTCGGAAACTTCCAGTAGCTGTGCGATCTCCCGGACTTTCAAGCCCTCGAGGCTTAAATTCATAACTTGTCTCTGCTGATCGGACAATTCGGAAAGGACCGAACGGAGTTTTGCGATCACACTTTCTTCAATGGCCAAATCGATAGCCATTTCTTCGGTATAGGAAATCTCGGAAGTATAATTTCCCAATAACCGACGGGCATTGTCCCGATCACGAATCATATTCAAAGCCCTGTTGTATACTGCTTTGTAGAGCCAGCCAGCCAAAGATTTGACATTCGGAAATTGCAAGGAAGAATCCCATAACCCGATCATACACTCCTGAACAATATCCTCCACTCCGACATTTTCATGGGTCAGCTTGGCCACATAAGTACACAATGCCGGATAAAACTCCTCGTACAATTGCTGCCAGGCAGTTTCTCTTTTTTTGTTCAGGTCTACTATAAATCGTTCATTATCACGCATACTTCTCCTCCGGTTACGTGACAAATATAAAGAAAAAAATAAAAAATAACTCTCCTCTAAACTAAAATCAGTCCAAACACCATTACCTAATGACAACAGTAATAATGGATAAAAAGGATGCTCACCGACGAGAACATAGAAAAGGAAAACGAAACATTACCCCCGTCCCTTTGTTTCGTTCTATTTTTCTTTTTACTTTTGTAATGGGTTTCATGATAACTTATGTTATAACCCTCAGGACCAGAAAATGTTGGAGCAGGATCTGGTCCTTTTTATCTCAAGCGCCTGAGCGAAAAGAATGCAAATAACAGAGAAGCGGGAAACTCTTTTCTAAGAATTTTGAGTCCCAGCGAAATATGAGTCTTGACAGTATTCACGGAAACTCCCAGTATTTCAGCGATTTCTTTATATTTTTTACATTCGATAAAACACAGCCGCATAACTTCTCCACAACGATCCGGGAGCTGATTGATCCGATTCATAATTTGCCGGATCAATTCTTCATGTTCGGAATAGTCGGTCTCGGCATAGAGCAGATTTTTATACGATTCATTCTCTTCGTGCCGGGCCCTTACTTTCAAATGATCCAGGTAGTTCAGTGAACGGTTACGTGTAAGACTCAAATAGTAAGGTAACATCGGTTGAGTAAAATCTATTTTTTCACGCTGCGTCCATGTTGTCAGAAAAACATCATGTACAATATCTTTGGCAATATCCGCATCCTTCACAAAACTCATCGCATGAAAACACAATGGTTTGAAGAACTGCTTAAACGAATCTTCAAACTGTAACTTAAACTCACGTTCACTTACATATCCTAACATATTATCTTTGCCGGAATATTGATTTACGTACAAATATAATTTTTTTAAGGATATCAACAAAGTATTTATTCCGGAAGGTTTTTCGGTATAAAATATTGCTAAATCAATAACATACGACAATCCCAGAGCCGGGATTGCCGTATGTTACCGATTTACCACCAGGGATTAGAATCGTATCCTTTAGCCACGACACATTTTCCCATCACATTCCGGTGGACGGTCACCTCCTTGCTCATCAGATCCACAATCGCAAAAGAACCCTTGTATTCTTTCGGACTACCGGCATCATAAGTAGCAATGATCAACTGAGTTTCTTTTGCCGAAACTGCAACTGCTACGGGTTTACCGATATCGTCCGGCAATGTCACGAAATCGGCAAGCGTGGGTTTTAATACCGGAGTCGTATAGACCTTATTGCCTACCACAAAATACCAGTCGTTTTCAGCGACCAATACGCCCTTGGTATCGGCATCGGCACCAGCCAAAGGAAGAGTTTCCATTTCCAACAAATGTCCGTCTTCATTCACTGCAGGTTCTTCTTCCGTCGCTTTTTTGAAATCGATGTACTCAAAAGAGATCAGATTGATTTTTCCTGTTTGTGCTGTTGCCATCGACATGACATGAGCTCTGGAAACATACTTGTGAATAATGGTCTGCCCTTCATAAGAGGGTTGATTTTTTATTTCCACAACTCTATCCAAAGCATACGGATCGCTCACTAATCCCAGGGCCGGATCATCGATCTGGTTTTTCAAAATATAAAATTTCTTACTCAATTCATCGAAAACATATACATAAGTATAGGCAGAAGCCGGATTGCTCCAGTAATATTCTTTATCGTGCTTAGCTGCCCGATATAATAAACCACTATTATAAGAATAAATTTTACCATTAGAAACATAATAAACGGCATCCGTCAACATGTAAACGGCATCTGTCGGATTGAATGTATCTCCCTCATAGATAAAACTATGGTCGTTAATCAATCCACTCGGCATAAATGCTCCGTTATTCGTCATAATTACCGGGTTATCTCCTTGGCTGGTAATAATATTAAATGAATAAAAATAATCATTTAAAGAAGAAATATTTCCAAAATAATCGATTATCGCTTTCGGTTGTTTCCCCAATGCATAGTCTCCGATTTTAGTAGCATGCAAACACTCGGTAGTCCCTTCTTTCGATGAGAAATATGACAATACAGTGGACTGGTCGGGTTCTTCACACAAGAAATAATATCCCCAGGAAAAATTCGAAACCACATTCACATTAAAATCCACAAAATACTTCATGCCGTTTTTGGTGTCTGTAACGACATAACGGCAGTCGTATTTTCCAACATTTAATGTTTCAGGAACAGAATAAGCCAAATCTCGGCTTGTTCCGATCTCTTTCCCTGCCAGACTCCAACTATATTCCAATCCCTCCTCCGAAGCCTGCAATGAACGGCCGATCACCGGATGTATGTTCAACACCTCTCCTCTCATCACCGAAGTATCTTTTGTGACACCCGTTACTATCACCTCATTCACTGCTTTATAATCATAGTTTCCTTTGTCTTCTGAACAACTATAAAATAGCATAATCAGAACAATGATATATAATCCAATACTCTTTTCAAAAACTTGACATCTATTTTTCATAGCAAACAATTTTTAAATATTAAGGAAGCATAATTCTAGGTTTCGAGGTATCTCCATCCGGATAAACTTCGTGATCTATAAAATACTGCTTCAACTTACCGATAAACATAAAGGTAGAAGGATACCAACTGGGATAACCGGCATAATAGGGCATTTGGTCCCAATATAACAATTTACCAGTATTCGGTCCCCATTTTTCGACATTCGGGTCAGCTCCATAAAAATAAATCTCCTGCCATTTTGCATATTTCTCCCGAACGAATACACCGAAATATCTTTCCCAACTCGGCCACCAGGATGGAGCTTGTAAGATATCTGAAAAGACCAGTTTAGCTGCTAACAATTCGGAAGCTCCTACCTGGAAATTTTCATTATTTTCAATATAAAGGGTAATTGTCCGCGATTCTTTTTTCAGGATGGGGGTCCGGTTGACTTTTACTTCAAGGGTATCCCGTAAAGTACCGGATTGGATGACCGCTTTTTCTATAACCGACATATCCCAGTCGGTCCCGGTTGCAGTAGTTTTCTTTTCATTTACAACAACCTTATAATGCCGGTCTGTTTCTGTCTTCAACCCAACCGAATTCACCGGAATTTTAAAAGTATAACTGGTCACCGAAGGATCATCCATCGCAAAAGAATATACCAGGCTATCTACTCTTTCAGTTGTTTTTCTTCCATATTGATCCAATTGGAAGGGTAGATCGAAGTATATATAATTCGTCGAATTATCGAATCCGTCGATATCCTGATCACAAGCCACTTGTACCATTCCTATCAGGCACAAAGTCATATATAATATTATCTTCTTCATAGATTTGTCATTTAGCATTATTTCTCTTCTTTCGGGCTCTCATTAGGTGAAAATTCGTATTCATCGTCCGGAATCGGGAAAATATATTTATCCTTTGTCGGAGCGATAATAACTCCTTGTTTTACATAAAACTCTTTATACAACCGTTTATAAATCATAAACATCCGTCCTTCACCGATAAAATCTTTCCGCATTTCACGCATCAGAAATTCCATGATTTCATCATTTCCATAGGAACCGTTTAAACGGGCCAGATTACGGGATTCCCGCACATCGTTCAAATAACCGAGTGCCTTGACATTATCTTTACCGATCATTGTCTCGCAAGCGACATAATATACTTCGGCCAAACGTAAAATCGGAATCTCCGGATAATAGGGCAAACGTATAGTTCCGGGGTAGGAAGTTTCCTCAAGTTTACTGAAAATATAATAACTTCCACCGTTCGACGGTTTCCCAAACCAGAAACGCAAGCGATTGTCCGTACCGGACCCATCCGGAGCACGTCCATAAAGATCGTTTAAGTATATGCTATATTGATTGGTATTGATACAAAAGTTATCGGTCTGATTCCCTTTTTCAAAACCAAAGACTTCTTTGGTCACTTCCCAAAGATCGTTCTTATAGAACCCAAGGATCGTCTCTTCTCCCAGATTCTTATCATATAATTCATCTTCCCGGTTTGTCAAGACAAATAATTCATTTTGTTTACATAACTGAATCAGTTCATCGGCAATTTCGTAAGCTCCCGGTTTATTCAATAAGGCCAGCTCTAGCCGCATCAATAGTCCTTTTACTGCAAACAGATTCATCCGATCACCCCGACGTTCCAACACGGAATGATAATCGAGCATAGAAGTATTCCCATCGCCATATCGTTTATTCCCGACGATCGGATCTTCTTTCAACAAGTCCTGTGCTTTCAATAAGTCGGCTTTCGCTTTTGTCAGCACCGAGCGCATCGACTCAAATTTTTGAGCCTCGACATTAAATTGAGTACGATAAGAAATACAAGCCTGATCGAGGTCACCTTCTTTTTCAATTACAGGACCATACATAGCAGCTAATTCCATATGCATAAAAGCCCTCAAAGCATAAGCTTCCCCTTCGATCTGAATATTTTATAGAGCTTCTATTGGATTCCAAGGATTCCAGAATATAATTGGCCTGTGTGATTCCTTGATACATCGCCGACCAAATTGCATCGAAGCGGGATTTTGCACTCGCATCTTCATAATCGAATTGAGACTGTTTGTAATAGCTGTTCTTACTTTTGGAAGACAAATCCCAGTATTGTGCCAACACATCCATCATACCATAAGAAAGTTCCTTCCCGTACAAGGTGGTAGAGGTTAAATTATAATAAATGCCGTTCAAAGCCGCATTATAGCCCTTCTCATTCGTGAGCAAATCTTCGCCCTCGACCTCCCCCTGAGGGGTTACGTCCAACCAGTTGTTGCAGGATGTGAAAGCCAGAGCTGTCATTAAAACAAGTATATATTTAAATTTCATAACCTGTATGTTTAATTAAAAGCCAATATTTAAACCAAAAACAAAACTACGCTGGAAAGGATAATCCAATCCGCGTTCATTTTTCACAGTAGATGCACGAAAGACATCGTTCATATAAAAACTAAGCCGCATGGTATTCAATCCGAATTTCCGTATCCATTCGCGGTTCAGGTCATAAGAAAGAGAAAGAGAAGTCAACTGTAATGTATTTTCTTTCTGAACAAAACGGCTGGAAATATAAGTTGTCGTATATTCCTTGATATTTTTATACAACGCATGCTGCCCCGGTTCTTTCCAGCGGTTGTTCAACACCCGTCGGTCGGCATTATAACGTGGATTCGCTCCTTCGACACGCTCGGCTAAAGTTGAATTATAGTAGTCCGCACCCAAATCGTATTTAAACACCATATTTAAGTTCCAACCTTTCCAATATAGGTTAGTACCGACATTCCCAAACACTTTGGGTTCGGAGTCCCCGCAAATCACTTTATCGGTAGCATCCCAGGTGTATGTAATCGTCCCGTCCTTTTTCATAAAAAGTTCTTGTCCGGTTGTCGGATCGATTCCCAATGAAGGCACTGCTTTAATGGCGCTCATGGATTCACCTTCTTCATACACAGCTGCCGGAGTCGTTTTATCCTGATTATTTTTCTCGTTGATATTCTTTAAAGCAGTCGAAATCTCCATGATTTTATTTTTATTATGAGCTGCTTGCAACATAACCGACCATTCGAAATCTTTACCCTGATCCCGGATAAGCACGGCATTTAAATTAACTTCGACCCCTTTGTTTTGAATTTTCCCTAAATTAGAAGTAAAAGTATTCGAAGGTAATCCTAAAGAAGGTGCGACAGACACAGAAGTCAACATCCCTTCGGTCTTTTTCTGATAATAGTTGAATTGCAAACGAATACGGTCTTTTGCATACCCGAAATCGAATCCATAATTCGATTGATATTGGTTCTGCCATTCCAAATCGGGATTACCGTACCCCATCAAAGCAGCAGAGATTCCGGAATTGTACAGACGATCGGTATTAAACTGAAACATCGTTTTTGCCTGATAGGCTGAGAACTCCTGATTACCGGTGACACCATAAGAATAACGTAATTTCAACATACTGATCTTCGTATGCTTAAAAAATTTTTCATTATGAATATTCCATCCTGCTCCGGCAGACCAGAAAGGAGCATATTTCTTATCGGCTCCGAACTTAGAAGAACCGTCGATACGTACAGAAACATCTGCAAAATAACGATCGTCATAGCTATAGTTACCATTGGCAAAGAAACCGATAGCACGCGACTTACTTTCCGAACTGGAAGGTTTTGTTTCTTTTTTATATTGGATAGCAAAAGCCGGATCGGAATAACGGTCATCCGGAAAACCGGTCATAATAAATCCATGTGAGTTATTATCATTCTGGGTCACTTCCAAACCGACACCAGCATAAATAATGTGTTTTTCATTCACCAAAGTGTTATAATTCAAGGTCACATTACCATCATAACTAAAACTCGCCCCATCTGTCATAGACAAATAACCTCGTTCAGCAATAGGCAGATATTCCTGTACCCGGCTTTCACTGTTGTAGGTCGTTTTCAAAAACTCGGCACTGAAGGGTGACTTATAAATTTCACCACTGGTTTCTCCTTTTACGATAGCCATCTGGCCTTTCAAACGTAATCCGTCGCGGATAAACCAGTCGACACTCAATTGTTCACGAAACTCCTGATCTTTGGTGAAATTCCGGTTCGGCAACAAGGCATCGTACAAGGGGTTAGTATCTCCATCACTCAATTTCGGAATCAGTTCTCCGTTATCATTATATATTCTTTCGTAAGGATTTAGTTTGGCATATTGCGAGAAACTCCCATAAGGAGAATTATACGCATGGGTATGGGCATAAGAAATATAATTTTTAATGGTGATTTTATCTTTAATCCGATAGATCAATGAGAAGCCCAGTCCGAAACGGTCACGACCGGATTCTTTCATAACCCCCTTATTCTGGTTATAAGAAGCGTCGATTCCATAACGTACATTATCTGCCCCTCCCTCGACAAACAACGAATGTGCATGAGAAAAAGCATTTTTTACCGGTTGGGAAAGCCAATAGGTATTTACTCCTTCTACAATATTTTTATAGCGGTTGTAATAAGCTTTATCCAATTCCCCCTGTTCACGGCGATCGTTGTCTTCATAACCCGGTGTGATCTCTTGAGTATATAATCCGGCTTCCTTTTCATATTGCAATTTTTCCCGGGCATTCATCAGATCGTAGTCAGTCAGATCCACGATAGCAATCGTAGGTTTAAAATCATAAGTCACCCTCAATTTTCCGGCTTTCGGTGCTGTCGTTTCGATCACAATGACACCATTCGAAGCCCGCGAACCGTACAAAATAGTGGCGGAAGCATCTTTCAGCAAGGTAATGCTCTCGATCCGGTTGATATCCATATCGAAAACTTTCTGTGACGTTACCTCAAAACCATCCAAAATAAAGATCGGAGCGGTAGAACCGTTTTGAAAAGATCCTTTACCCCGAATCGTAAAGTCGGGCAATTTATTAGGATTGGATCCGTCCAGATTGTTTTCTTCGATTTTAAAACCGGCATCCAGTGTAGAGATCGTAGTAAAAATATTTCCGGTAGATACCTTTGCCAGTTCTTGTTTAGATATCACGGTCGTCGTACCTGCAAAACCACTTTTCCTACGGTTTAGCAAACCGGTGACAACCACTTCGTCCATTTCCTGGCTATCGCTTTCCAAAGTAACATCGACTACTGTCTTATTGCCCACCACAACCGACTTCGGTTTCATACCGATATAGGAAAATTTCAATACGATATCTTTCATTTCAGGACAAGTCAAATCGTATTTTCCATCCATATCAGTAGCTACCCCGATGGTCGTACCTTCGATCAATACAGCAACCCCGGGTAACGGATTGCCATCTTCATCGATGACCTTTCCCGTAATTTTACGGCTTTGTACCTGAGGAACAGCTGTCTTGCCATTTGCCTGCCGGATGATAATAGCATTGTTTTCTTTCACAAACTGCAAATCGGTACCTTCAAGGCATTTTTTCAGGATAGCATCGATCTGGCTATTCTGCATATCGATATCGATTCCTTTTACAGTAGCTACATCTGCACTACTATACAGAAATACAAATTTTGTTTGCTCTTTCAATTCCCAAATAATCTCTTCCAAAGAGGCATTTTGCTTTTTCAAGGTGACTGTCTGGGCATTTACTGCAGCAAACGTTTGTACCAACATACAGAAAACTAAAACGAACGTCAGTTTCATACGTAACAGAATTTGCGACCATCTTCCCCGATGAGGAAAATCATCTAACCGTTTTTTCTTCATACTTTTGTAATAGGTTAAGTTTAACTTATGTTATTATAGAGGACCGGAAAATGTTGGAGCAGGATCCGTTCCTTTATTTCTTATTTCCAACCAATAGTTATCGTATTCTTTTTCCGCACGATTTCAACCTTATCGGTCGCCTGAATCATTTTCAGAATAGTGTCTATATGTTCATAGCGTCCTAAATTGGCGGACAATCGCCAATCTTTTACCGAAGGAGTAGTATAAAATACCTCAACCGAATACCAGCGTGCCAATGTACTCATCACTTCTTCCAGCCGTTGATCTTTAAAGACAAATCGTCCTTCGATCCAGTCGGTAAAAAGAGCGGTATCTACCTGTTTCACCTGGGCTTGTCCCGATCGTTTATCGAGATAATATTGTTGTAAAGGTACAAGCTCTTCAGCCTCGGCCCAGTCTTCTGTTGTATTCACTTTTACAGTCCCTTGCACCAGAGTGGTATGTACAACTTCTTCAGAACGATAAGATTTCACATTGAATTTGGTTCCGGTCACCCGGACATGCATCCGATCAGTTTCTACGATAAAAGGCCAGCCTTTGGCTTTTTCTACCTCAAAGAAAGCTTCTCCATCGAGATAAACACGTCGTTCGCCTGCAGCAAATTTTACCGGATAGCGAAATTCCGTTTCACAATTGAGATGTACCCGCGTACCGTCGGATAATTTCACCAGATAATCGGCACCGGAAGGAATTTTCAAAATGTTATACCTGAGTTTTGCCGTATCCGCAAAACTCCGGGTCGTATCGTGCAGATATACCAGCTGAAGATTCGTATCGTTAACGATCAAAGTACCGTCCCCCTCCTGCAATTCAATCTCATTATTTTCCAACTTGATACGTTGCCCGTCTGCCAATATCAATTCAGCACATTTTTTCCCGGTTAAATCGGTTACTTCTTCGCTTAAAAAAGGAGAACTTTCGTCGTTTTTCATCACAATCCCTACCACCATCGCTAAAACCATGCAAGCAGCCACAGCAACCCAACCACCTTTTCGCCACAAACTCTTTCGGGATGAAATTTTAGATTCAAAACACCGAAATTCAACATTTATATCTATATTCCCTTCTTGTTGAAGACGTAAAAAAGCTTCCCGTTGATTCCGGATTTTCTCGAAAAGGGCCAAATGTTCTTTTTTCTCCAGCCATTCGACAAATTCACCATCCATCAGTCTTTCAGGATCTTGCAAATGTTCGAGAATGTATTCTATTTCATTTTCACACCACATAAACGTCCGATTCTTTTTGCAAGAATCCGCCAAAAGAATAATAGACCGATGACAACGGACAAATGATAATTATTTGGAAGCTTCGCTTCCATCAGGAAAGAAATAAGGAAAGAAAAATGAGAAAGAAAACAAAGAAAACAATCATTGATTATCAGTTAGATAGAAAAGAAGTCGCAGACTTGAAGATACATTGTCAATTGTCAATTGTTCCTTGTCAATTTATCGGGTGTCCATATAGTTCGTTAACTTTATGGACATTATGAACATTATGAATCTTCAACTAAAATTATTCTTTTGGCGGATTCTTGCAAAAAGAATCGGACGTTTTCTTGGTTATTCTCCTTGCTATTATAAACACAGGAAAAACCTAAAAATGGGTGAAGAAAAATTGAAAAAAATTAGTATTACAAAAAATTATTAAATAACAATCTAAGTACAAAGTTCCCATATACCATCCACTATTTCAGCATATAACTGCCATTATTTATAATCGCTTTATTTTTACTTTGAATCCAAAGATGTATATTATCTTGTCTTTGAAATTTATAAAACTTTTTACTACGCTGAATTTTTCCGGAATATCCACAAATATATCCAATAAGTCGTTCGAATATGGAGAAGTCCAATCATCTATTCTGTCTGGAGACAATTTCTCCAAACAGAACACATGACTGTAAAAACAGGAACTATTTTTGAATCCGAATTCCGTCCAGACAGAAGTAGGCAGGGGTACGCATACGACCTGTGCCCTCTTCGATATCGGTAGATTCGAGATCGAAAACTATTTTATCGACAACACCCAAAGCAGACAAATCTACGGGATACCAATCGTTAACTACCCTGCTCCAATCCGGATTTTCAGGATCACCTTTACGTGTACACAAATAAAAGTTTACCGTTCCGGTTTGTGTGTTATCTTTAAATCCTTTGATAATCAATTTAAAATAATCCTTGTCCTCATCGACTAATTTCTTTACTCCTCCGGGGACATTAGAATACCATACTCCTTTTTTGTCGGCACTCCCGGGGATATTCGGATTGGCTACGGGAGCTTCCGGCGTACCGTATTGATCCCCATACACCATTGCCAGGTAGGCATAAGTAGTGTTAGCTACCAGTATATGTTCTACAACCGCAGGTTTTTCCAAGGTAAAATAAGCATCGTCGTCTTTTACACAAGCGACGGCATAAATTTCATTGGCATTCGGGAAACGGGTATAGACACTGTAGATATTGGAATCCAAAGCTTCCTGAGTAGCCGTCCAGGTGAAAGAACGGTTGTTACGGTTCGAATAGGCAAAACCACTATACGTGCCGTCCGGATTCTTGACGGTATTAAATTTCACTCCATTTGTATGAGCAGCTTTCGAAGTAAAACCGCCATCCGGAATCTGATGCGTAAAACGTCCCAGTTCCAATTCATTCATCGTCACATCATTCGGGATGCTTACCAAAACATCTTTATCGTCGGAACAGGCACTCAAACCTGCCCATATCATGATTACAGCTAAAAATTTTCTCATAATTTCAAATTTTAACACAGAAATAACTCAACTTCTATTTCCCTAATCCCGGATTCTGATCCACCAGTTTATTCTTCAATCGTTCGGCTTCGGGAATCGGCCAGCAATATTTATCTGCCGAAAAATCAACATCTTGTTTCAACGTATAAATCCAGGGTTTATTCTGAGCCGGACTGGCATCGGTATCATTGATAAAACGTAAAGATGCAAAGTATTCGCTCCCGTTTTCAAGGAATTGTTCCACACAGATCTCCCGGAAAATCGTCCGTAACAATTCTTTTTTAGAAGAAGCCGACAAAGCAGGCAATACCGGATTGGTTCGTTTGGAACGCATTTCATTCAGCGGAGCCAAAGCATCGGCAACGGAATAATCGTCCAGCCGGGCTTTCAATTCGGCTTCCATCAGATAAAGTTCGGCATAACGAAAATAATAAGCCGTATAAGGAGCATCGGGAGTATCGTTCCGTCCTCCGTGATACAGTTTCTTCAATGCCCAAACATTTTTTGTATCCCAGGTTTCCGGAGCCCGAACCGAGTCCATGACCACCGTATAGCGGGGATCTTCCTTGATCCAACCGTCGAAGATATCGTAATAGGTATTGTTATATCCTATAGCATAAGAATAGGTAAACTCACTCCAGGCACAATTGGTAATATCCCCCATATAACGGGTCCACAATACTTCCCCGGATTCCCAACCTTTCTCGTACATTTCAGCCAGATCGGCTTCCATTTTCCAGCTACCCGGAGCATCTTTCTTCACAGTAAGCACCAAATCCAGCGCATCTTTCAAGTCCTGTACATCACCGCGCATCACTCCCCGGTTCAATAACAACTTCGCTTTCAATACCTGTGCCAATTGTTTCGATAAATAGCGGGGAGTAGTAAAATCGGGTAAATACTTCAACCCCGGTTCCAAATCTTCAAAAATTTTCTGATAAGATTCTCCGACAGTGATTCGGGGAACCTGCAAATTACTCAGATTGGACATCTGATCGCGGTATAAAATACCATAAGCACAGTCGTCGGCTTCCCACCAGTGTCCGAACATCCAGAATAAATTAGCATAAGCCCAGGCCCGCATACATCTGGCCTCGGCGATCAAAGCCTCTTTTGTTTCGGGCGAAGGATATAACTTTACATCCAGATTAGTCAAAGCGATAACTGCAGCATTCGCTGAATTTACCAACCCATACCAAGATTGCCAAATCGCCCCGAAATCATTGCTGCCTTCTTTATAGGTCATATTGTAATTCGGATTATTATAATTCCATACTCCAGCCTGCGAAGCCCACCTTCCAGCCAGTTCTCCACCGAAATTAGACGATTTCGCAATAACAGAATACATACCGTTGATAATATTCTTCGCTCCGTTATAATCCGTCACTGCATTTTCCAGGGTCAGATTGTATTTCGGACTTTGATCCAGAAAATCTTCGCAGGAAGCCAATATTCCGGCCAAAAATAAGATTAGGTATATCGAATAAGTTCTCATATTCAGCTTATTTTAATGTTAATTTGATTCCAAAATTATAGGTACGGGCAGAAGGATAGGTACTATAGTCGATTCCCATGTTATAAAAAGCACTATAAGTAGTACTAAAATTCCCCTGTGGGTCCATACCCGGATATTTCGTCCAGGTAAACAGGTTTGTGGCCTGGAAAGTGAATTCCACTGCATTCAAAATACTATTTTTATAGAGGTGTTTCGGTAAACGATAAGATAAATTCAATGCGGTCATCCGCAGATAGGAAGCATCGTGAATATATCGGTCGGTAATAATACTGTTACTCCCCCAACCATAATACATCGCCCGTGGATAAGATGCATTTACCCCGGGATTCACCGTCCAGGAATCCAATATCCGGTTAGAAGTATTATATACATTCATATCTCCTGAACTATTTTTTTCTTCGTCCCAAAAACGATCCCCTCCGACAGAATAAGAAAATACAGCATTCAACATCAATCCTTTCCAATACAACGTACTACCGAATCCTCCGAAGAAATCCGGATTAGCATTTCCGATCACGGTACGATCCCCGTCTGCCGTGATTTGTCCGTCCCCATCCAGATCCATAATATACACATCTCCCTGACGTTCATAATTATAATCGTCCCGATAATATTTCAGGGTTCCGGTTTTCGGATCGATGGTCTTCAAACCGACCAGTTCTTCATTAGTCATAAATAAACGACCGGCATCTTTATAGCCGTAGAATCTCCCGGTTTCACCTCCTTCTTCTATTTTAAAATAATCATAAGCTCCGCCACCGAAATAACCGTCTGAACTGTTTAACTTTTCCAGGGTTGTCCGATTACGGGCAATGTTAAAATCGACATTCCAGGTCAGGTCTTTTGGTGCATTTTTGATAATATCTACCCGGACATCGAACTCGATTCCCCGGTTTTTCAATGAACCGATATTTTGATAAACACTAGAGAAAGAAGAGGAAGTCGGCACAGGATCGCTATACAATAAGTTATCTACTTTTTTCTGATAATATCCCAAAGTACCCCGTATCCGGTCGTCCCAGAAACCATAATCCAAACCGACTTCTTTCTGTATCTGTTCTTCCCATTGCAGAATATCATTTCCTAAAGAAGAGGGTACGATGCCGGCAGCACCGTTATAGGTTGCCGATCCCATTAATGTCCGCCAATCATAGGCTCCCAGATTCTGTGATCCGGTTTTTCCGACAGATCCCCGTAATTTCAGATAAGAAACGATATTGGAATAATCTTTCATAAAATT